>JAAUXU010153546.1_pt1 | contig 12861 bp, 12 predicted proteins | sample 7278151 | NCBI WGS metagenome assembly JAAUXU01 (sample SAMN14350113, study PRJNA611818) | marine sediment metagenome | isolation source: surface marine sediment (1.8m) | place: French Polynesia: Moorea | collected 2018-08 | reverse complement strand
CTTGCAATGACTGATGTTGAGAGATGGGCAGAACACAACAATGATTTTCTCGCCGAAAACTGATCCTCGCTTAGGTCTTGTTTGGAAACCCCCTTCTGCATCTTCCTCTCATGAAAGATTCGATGGGGAGACGATTTAAAAGAACTGGATTGAAATTAGAATCACATCCAAACTGTTCACAACATACGATTGAAATTCATAACACTCATTGCTACATGATTAAGGATTTACCTTTCAGTAATTGGACCTTGGACTATATAATCTTCTTTCTCCTCTCCTCCCAACTTACTTATAACTTATTTAAGCGCAAATATCACTAATTGTTGTTGTTCCTGCTCAAGACGAACACAGCGTAAACATTTTTAACAGGGAGAATCTATTTTGTGGGGCAGCTTTGGTAATTGCCCTTTTTTACCTTCTCCCGCTGTCGTCGCCGCCATTTAGCGCTGACGATCGATGGGGGCGAGGTAGAAAACAACCGGCGATCGCGGCGCTGATCCCCAATGGATCGATTGGCCTCAGGAGAGCAGGAAATGCCTTCTTCCCTTCTAGTTACTGCTGGATAAACAGCAACAGCAGCAGCAGCAGCAGCTGTGACGACGATGACGACCAAGACGACGACCACGACCACGACTTGCTCACCAACGTTGACAATGGCAAAGAGGAGATCTTCGTTTTTAAGCGACGTCTTGTAAAATGTCATCTTTTTCTTGGCAAAAAAGTGTCATCAATGTTTTTCTTCCAAGGGTCACAGGATTCTTTTTGCGTATGCCTACACACGAAGGGCCTGGCGGCGGCTCCTCCTGCTCTCACATCAACAGGCAGGAGAAGAGCCAATATTTGGCCAACAGTTGAAGCTGCTGTGGGCGACGACGTCAGGGGGATCTTTCCCCCTGATTAAACGAACGTTGAGGTGAGGGAAAGTAGAAGAAGAGCGATTGGCCATACACATATGAAAGAAAAGCTTTTTGCCAATGAGCACAATTAATTAAGCAGAGTGTTTGCCTTCGCCTGCAGTGATGGTCACGTCCGTGGAGGAGGAGAAGAACGACGAGGAGGAGCACTAGAAAAGGCCGTCTTTGCATGCCATCCTTCATGTCGGCTTCATCGGGTTGGGGAGGGCAAGAGGAGCAAGTTGGCCTTGGAGCATTCCATGGGCATCATGAGTCTTTGTTGTGGGCACACACACAAGACCTACGCGCACTCACTATTGGAACATTTTTGGAAAGCTCACGCTACCCCTCAACGACGACGGGGTGTCACGAAAGTCTGATATGACACTTTAATGCACTTGAATTAACAGAGTCGAAGAAAGTATTGAAAGTCTTTTGAACCTCTCAGTACCCGGAGACACGGTAGAGAATTGACACAGTCGACAATATTGAGAGTCTTTTCACCTATGCTGGTGCAGTTGAAAGTAAAGAAAGTCTTTTTGACCTTTAGGTCCTTTAAGGTCTCTAGGTATACTGTTGGAATTGACACAGTCGAAAGTCTTTTGGTCTCTATGGGCCAAGGTAGAATTGACACAATTGGAAGGATTGAAAGTCTTTTCAAGTACCCTGGTGCAGTTGAAAGTAAAGAAAATCTTTGGGCCTCAAAGTACACTGCTGGAACTGGTGCAGTTGAAAGTATGGAAAGTATTTTTGACCTCTAAGTACACTGGTAGAATTGACTCAGTTGAAAGTGCAGAAAGCCTTTTAGGCCTCTTAGTGAATTGGTGGGATTGACACAGTTGAAAGTTCAGAAAGTCTTTTAGGCTCTTGAGTACATTGGTAGAACTGACACAATTGAAAGTGCAGAAAGTCTTTTGGGTCTCTAAGTAAACTGGTAGAATTGACACAATTGAAAATGCAGAAAGTCTTTTAGGCTTCTAAGTACATCGCTGGAATTGACACTGTTGAATATGATGAAGGTCGTCCATGGCCTCTAAGTACACTGCTGGAATTGACACTGTTGAATATAACGAAGCTCTTCTATATCCTCTGGTGCTGGAATTGTCGTAGTTGCAAATTTATTGCAGCAGTTGCGAAGTTTTCTATGCATAGCCTTTTGGACCACCCTGTACATTCTTGTTGGGGAGAAAAGAGAGATGGGCACGTCCGCACGTGTACGTTCAGTTGAGTGGGATTCCAACCGTCACTCATTTTCTGCCATGTATACATCGTCCTCACCCCTCCTTTCGACCCTCCCTGCCTCCCTCCCATCCCCTTCTTAACAACTTGGTCGCACGCAACAACATTGGTAGTCACGGTCGAATCAAGGAGGCGGCCGCGGCGGCCGCGGCCATGGCGGCCGCGGCCATGGCGGCCCTGAGCAGCGTGAGCTTTCCAGAAGGAGAGGAGAGGGACTTGGTTCGATTAAGGAGAGAAGCCAAATTACACAGAACGTGTCACAAAATGTATTGTAGGGTGTATGTAGGGGGGAGGGAATGGGCAGGGGAGAAAGGAGGAAGAGACCAGTAAAATACTGGCAGCTCTGCTGTGGTGATGATCAGTAGCATCAAATCTGATATGTAACGTCATAAAGCGCGACGAAATTACGTAGTCTGTCTGTCTGTGGCCGTTTTAAAGCTTCACCGCGAAGCTCATGGTGAGCGCCAAGTGCGTGGTGTGCGGCACAGACAGATAGACAGACACGAGCGCGCACACACACAAACTAAGAAACACAAACCCATGGCGCTTTATACTTTTGCTTTTTGCCATTTTTCGACCCAAAGGAGTGGGGAGCGCGAAAGCGACAGTTATTATGCATTGCTGAAGTTAGTATAAGTCGAAAAACGCTCAATTTCGAAAATTGACTAAGTGCACTTGTGGTTTGTTACCCAAGGGCATATGGACAAGATATAGTCAATTTTTTTTAATTTCAGAGAAGTTGCATTTAACTATGCCCAACTCTGCATTGAGGTAGGTGGTAGTAGACATGAGTGAGACGAAAATCTATTCATTACATGATACTCTCACGTATAGCATTAGATATGAGCCACCCATGCCACATTCACCACAAAATATATTTCTATATTTAAAGCGCGAGGGCCGTTATTGCATCTGTCCGGACTGCGCGAAGTGCACGGACTGTTGCGGACTTATAATTACTACATCAGTCATAGATTGTAGCAACAATTTTGAGGGTGACTTCGAGAGCCATCGTAGCGACGGTGAGGGCGGGGGCAATCGTAGCGATGACGTCACCGGCCATCTTAAGCATGTGTGTGGATGGCAATTTGGGGGACGATTTTTGGGACGCAGACGGACGGACACACACAAACATATGTATTTGCTCACCCTTCCCACCCAGAGTGGAGGATGGAGCATAAGTGATAGTGAATATATAAAACTTCAAAGGCTACGGAGCAGGCACTACAACTCTTTTCGTCATCGGAGTACAAAGTTTCCTGCAGTGTGACTAACCTATGACTTCAGCGATCGTCAGAAAGCATCAGTTTTTATTTATGAAGATCAGACTTGTTGCTGACTGAGCTTGTGCTATGAAAATTTAAAAGGTATCAAGTAAGGCCAAAGCTCTTTTCTTTTTTTCAATTTCATTTGACTACGAAGGCTTCATCTGACATGTGATGACTATTTTCGGAAGCTTCCCCTGGAAATCCAGACTTGTACGACATGTACGTACATGTTTGTTAAAAGTGGCAACCCTGATGCATCTCGATGCTTGTCGCAAGTCCTATATTAAAAAAAAACACAGCAGCTTTGCAGACTCGGGCGGGCGTGACGTGATGCAGAAATGATTGCGGCACTGCAAACACTCTTTAGTAAAGATGAACTCGAGGCTCAGATTTGATTGCAGCCTGAATCTGGTCTGATCCGACTGTCTTGGTTGACTCTTCAACGCAGATGCTGCCGCCAAGACGCAGATATCCGAACCTAGGCAGATGCTGGCGCTGATGTCGGAGGCATCTTCACTCTAGTTCTTCTTGTGCCACCCTGTAGACGCCGTGACGGAGAGACCGTCTCAGTTACAGCCCGAGTTGTTCGCCCTGGTGTCTATTTTTAGATTGCTCTTTTTCGTCAGCGATCCCAACCACGTCCCAATCAGGAGAATGAAGGGAAAAAAAACATGTTGCTTCCTATGTTCAATCAACTCGGTCAGAAACGAATGAGTCAAATGTTGTTTGTGCGTATTCACGCACGTTAGAAGTGGCCTCTTTTTCTTCCTTTCCCCCTCCTGTCTCTCAGAAGACACTGACAGGGTGACCACTGTGCTTTCTACACGGGCACTGACAGAAAAGTCCTGTGCTGGCATTGGACAGGGGACGTCAGACTGACTCAAATTGGGCTGGTGAATCAATCAGCATTGCCAGGTTTGTGTCACCACCAAAGCCGAACGGAAAAGTAGGTTTGCCATTCATTGTGGAATGAAAGTTCAGTGCGAATGAAGCCCAACTCTCACTGTACCTTGGATACTACGAAGCCGAACCGGTTTGAACGAGACCAAATCTGTCATCTCTGACTTCAAGAAAAGCCAGTTGGCAACACTACTCGTGGTTCCACCGCGGGGAGCAACGGCATGAAGGCTCTCGACGACGACCCCGCGCACAACTGGGACTCCGCTGGGCTACCCTGTAGCTCACGGAGCTTGCGAGTTGGCAAAGTACGGTACGGTTTTGGCTCTGCCAAGCAATAACTTTTGTAAGAACTAAAAGCTCCGGGGACATATTTTAGAGGTCCCACTCGTAATACTTTCTGGTAATACTGATATGATGTATAAAAGAGTGGCCAGCGAAACAGTGGGGATAAATATGATATAATAACTCATCCACCCCAATCTTCGAAGTGGAAGTATAAAGAATGAAGCTTCCCAAATAAGTACTGTTGGTACTTCTTCTTCTTCTACTTCTGCATGCATGTAATGGAATGCTGTGTAACCACACACGCGGGCACGCACGCACACAAAGTGAATAATGGTACTGACTCAATGAGCCTGCTTTCTATCTCTCATTGTATGTACGAATTCGTCTATTCGAGACGAGACTCCTCGCAGTAAGTAAAGCCAGACAAAAGGAACTTTGGCTGACTGAGTTTGGGGCTGGTGTCACTGGACTCGGCCGAGAGAGTCGATCCCTCAAAGATGAAACGAGGCGTATTTGGGCACTGGATTTAGTTATATTATTATTTAAAGGTCTGCAGCATGAGGAGTGCAAAGGTCTGCCAGTGCAATGCATTGGCGTGGTGAATGGACTGTAAGCTGTGACTCGCTTAATGCCTAGTCTGAGTACTCTTGGTCTTTTGTGCTTGCGCCTCCAAATGAGAGCCTACCCACCCTGGTGGACTTCGTGCCGATGAACTCTATCTCGAGGAGGATCATGTTGGCCTCCGATCAGGGCCGAGAACTTTAGGAACGTCTCGTCAAAGTCAGAGCATTTGACAGTAGTAAAGATCCTTGCAGACTGACTGCCTCTGGCCTTCAATACAATAGGCTCGATACGCCTCGTGGCCTCAAGAGGTGGGATCGGGACAGTAGCAGCGCTATCTACGTCACCAAGGCCCATGACAGTAGAGTCTCGATTTACCCCGAAGTGAGGAGTCCCTGCACTCATGCATCCACACACTGGCAGTTCCAGCGGACAGGGGTAATCTGTTTGCTCCTGCTGCTGCTATCATATGTATGTGACCCCGATGGAAAGTATGTACTTATTACTTTCCTCCCCTATCCAGCTTCTCCAGGAAGGTATATATGCGTGATCACACGCACACACACGCGCGCGCACCCAATAACGGAGGCAAATGGACTCACAACTGTAAGTAAGCGAGTAAGAAAGGTTAACACGTCGACTGAGTCACTCACGTCTGCGTCAGGCGTGACGAGAACAGTGGCAAGAGTACAAGTTTGTGCGCGTACAGGGTGCGCCACATTGATGGTGTGTGTGTGTGGGTGGGGGGGTATGCCTTTGTGGGGGGGGTGTCATTATTGGACAAAAATACGTTTTTCCACTTTTACGAAATAGTGTAAGGAAATGTGGCAATTTCGGAAAAATATGTACATTTCTAACGACCCTGTACTTGGTAAAGTGTGTTAATTTTCACAACAATGTGTTGCTTTTGCCTTAAAACAGCAATAGTTGAGTAGAGCTTTCTCGAGCAAAAAGAACTCTTTACTCTGACGGGATGAGAAAACAGTCATAAAAACTACTAAACGTGAGAAAAACTACGCCCTGGTCTAATATAAAAGATGACTCAAAGGCTAAAAATCAAGCTCTTCCTTTCCGAATCTGAGGATGCCCTACAGCTTTTTGTGTTTTAGCCACCTCCGCTTAGTTGTTAGCGCCTTAGTCACCTTTGCTTGCTCGAAATTGTGTTTCTAAAGGCCTCAGTTACTTTTTCCCGACAACTAAATGAGTGTATTAGCAACGTGGAGGTCAAAAAAATCAACCCAAGCGGAGAATGTTGAAAGTCCCTCACGAAGGCCAACGGCGGCCTTTTTCAAGGATTTATCGAAATTTAATTCCCCAAACTGTGTACCAATAGAGTTTGTGTAAAGCAAATTTTGTACGGGGCCGAACTCATCCAGTGAAACTCACCTGAAGTATGTGAGGGCCTTCAGAGGCCGCCCTTGAGGCTGAAATCACAATTCATTAGGTCTAATTAACATACTTCAGTGGGAGATTTATAATCCGGTGAGATGCATCCAAGGTATGGACAGGCTGAGGCCATCATTGAGAGCTGTGCCTCCAATTCACTGGGCCCACGTGGCGGCGTACACACCGGAAAATCTTTTCAAGACTCTCACTTTTGAAGTGTGTGGCCTCTAGAGGCCTCCCTGAGGCCCTTTTTGGCCTCCCCTGTCAACTTGAGGCACCCTGTAGCATCCTGAGAAAGATCTCCCCTCCCAATCTCCGCCATCACGATATATGTAACTCATGATGGAAAAGAAATTATGTCTCTGTCTCTTTCCATCTATCTGCCAAGCATCATGCGTGCAATGTTGGGTGCGAGGAGGCTTTTTTCTCCTCCCTCTTGGCCTCCCTTACGTGCCTTCCCTATTTTTTTGCCACTGAGATAACAAGCAGAGCCTCTTGTTTCAGTGACTTCATCCCATTTTGATAGAGCTTTGTCTGCTGCTTCTTCCTCGCCAAAAAAGGCAAAAAAAACATATCAAGTTGTGGAAATGTAAAAGGGGAAGGAGACATGATCCAAAAACCTCAATTATTCGAGCCAAAGCAAGGGGGAAAAAAGAGTCTCCCTCATGTTTCTTCCACGCGATTCCTTCTGGGAAAACAATCTCACTCCACTTCTATTTCCCTCCGCGCAACAGAGGATTGCGAATCTTCTACGCACTTTTCTCTCTTCGCTGAAGAGCGCAAATTTGAATTTTCTGGACGGCGGAAAAAACATGGAGAAAAGAGATGCTTGAGGAGCTGAAGAAGGAGGCTCCCCTTAATTTCTTTCCTTAGAGCTGCTCCAAGTTTCTTTCTTTTCTTTCCAGGTTCAACCAACTTTTTTCATATTTTCCGCCGAGTGTAAAAAGTACGCGAAAAAAGGAGGGGGGGGGGGAGAAACAAATGCAAAGAAGGACCCTCAAGTGATGCTTGAGAGTGAAAAAAGTGTTGCGCTCCCGAGTGCTCACGCACACGTCCGGGGTTAGACGAGGAAGTCAACTTGCAGAGGTTGTCCGGGCTTGACACTCGTTGGAACACCAGCGACTCCGTGGAGAGTCGCGGCTCTCCTCTGGAGGCCAGCCTTGGTGCACTTGGACTCCGGGATCACGCGTTGCCTGGCCATAAAGGGCGAGAGAAAAGAAAAAGCAAATAACACGAAGCGGTCAAAGTGTACAATCAGACCAGGAGTAGGTACGGAAATATGGACGAAAGCAACAAGCAGTGAAGGTTGAAGGCCTTCACCATGGACGGCAACACTTGAAGTCAACCAGAGCGTCCTCACGATCGTGCAAAAATACGACTACAGCGTACAGTTTGTCATGAACCCCCGCAGTATTTGAAAAAAGAATTATCCCCACATGACCCTACTTTGTGTGAACTCCCCAATGCTCCTGAGTGCTTCCTAGTAGTGCCTAAAGGTTTCACTAAGACTTGGCAACTATGATCTTCTCGCCAAACTCCTTTGTCAGACCCTTATTTATTGCGCACTTGCTGTTGCGCCAAACAGAGCATTTTTCCCCTTCATGTGTTCAACAACTTCGCAAGGCCATAACTGTTGACTGGATTGCGCCACAGAAGTGGTTCACCCCTCTATGGAAAGCTCAGACTCTCCTCTAAAACAAACTCATACGCGTGTCTGCTCTAGGACCACTCATTTGTTCACAAAACAGACATTTCCGAAGTGTCTCCTGCATCTGCGCCCACTGCACTGTCGTAAAAGTATACCCATAGAATGATAACCAAGGAGGCTTTAGGGGAGGGTGAGTCAGAGAGCATTGGGACATGTTTGCGGCCCTCATACTGGTCGTCTACGGGAGCGTCGTTTTGTTTGTCTTTAAACAGAAGTACACGAAAGCAGAAGGAAAAGGAGTATGCGAGGGTGCCCTAGCAAACGCGTGTGGTACAGAGTAGGCAAGACAAGAGGTGAATTGGGTGACTTTTTTCGTCGCTTATGGAGATTTCATCAATTTGATGAATTGGGCGACTTTCTCGTCAAATTGGGTGACTTTCTCGCCAAATTGAGAGACTTTCTTATCACATTTGGCCAGTGGTCACGGCCTCGTCACAACGCCTCCTTGCGGGCAAGGCAACATAGCCAGCTTTTCATTCATCATAGAATGCTGCTGAGAATTAAGACTAATGAGCAACACAGGGCTTGGACATAAGAAGTCTGGCACGGGAACTTTTGCCTAACGGTTAAATGCTAATAATTGCGAAAGTATATATACCTGTTAGTGCAGTGTAATTTTGCGTAATTACAGTATGAAGTTACTCCACCAATCTTCACGTGGCAGACCTGACAGCCTGCAAGCCCTACATCCGGAACTCCCTTTAAAAACACACAGGGCCATACAAGTTTGCTGTGGCAATGAGAGTCGACTTCTTCCTCCGCTGCAGCAAAATAAAGCAGTCATCTTTTCTCATTGTATATATTGCTTTAAACACGTACACATGACTGTCACTTGACAGTTCTTGACATGTGGAGAGGACCTCTGAACTCAGTTCTTCTTGAGTGCAAACAGACTAAGAGAGGAGAGGAAAGTTGACAAGGAGGACGTGGAAGGGTGAAGAACCTTACGCATGCGTACCGAGTCACTGAATCTGTTTTATGCTACAGGTTGGCCAGAAATTATCGGACAAGGCCGTCTTACAGGGTGGGACAGGAGCAAATTTGGCAGCTCTGGCGCTGACAGAGTGCGAAAGTGCCACGAGACAGAACTGGCGCTCGACGGCCCTGGCCGGCCGACTCCGCGGCCGCGCAGGACTTGGCGATCTCCGCCACATAAGACTATCGAACGAGGAATCGAGTCAATGAAGCCGATTGAGCGGCCTCTCTTGGCCATCCTGTACAGCTGTACGGCTCAGCAGGCCTTCTCGGCCACCCTGCAGAACCCTGCGGTGAACACGACTTCTTGGCCACCCTGTTGAGCTCTATGGGAAAGAAGCCTGCCTGGTTTTTTTTATCGTTGTCACCCTTTACTGTATAAGTCTGCGTGAATCGACTCCAATATTGAGCACCTTTTGTCACTCACTGAGTAAGTGTCAAAGAATTTGAGTGTTTGAGGTTCGAAAATAAATGCTTAGGGTGGAATAATAACACCCTCGTCGTCAATCGCAAACGTCGCTTCCCCAAACGTCGTGATAGAAATGTCGTTTTTGCTACGTCGAAGGGCTAAGGGGTCTTTGTGCCTAAAACCAAAAAAAAAGAGCCATAGCCGACACAAAACGACGCTAAAGAGGGACAGTTGGACCAGAAATTATTGGCACCCGTCATGATTTTGCATAAACCCAAAAATATGAAATTCTGCCTTAAGGCAATTGTTCTTTTTGTGTGTGATTACAGCGATGAGAAATTAACTTTTCCATTTTGTACATTTATTGCTGTATCTCCTTTTGTTCAAGAACTCTAAACCATACCTTGAAATTTACCCGTTCATAACCATTGGCATCCCTTTGGGAATGATGTGAAACATCATAGTAATGTTTGATCACAAGTACCGCCTGAAGTGCCAAGACTTTCTCTTTCTTAATGTCTGAACACCATTCATTGCTAGAAGAACATTCATGGAGATTGGTCTGATACATGTCTCAACGTAAGGGGAGAATGTTCATCCTCGCCACAGCCACCATCGCGAAGACCGCAGAACTCAGCACGGACATGAAAGAGGGCATTGTCATTCAGAGGGACTCTGAGGACCCTGGCAAGGATTGCAAGGCCATCTCCAACCCCCGTGGTGGTCCTCTGTCAACAGCCAGGGACATCCTGAAGACCGTGAAGGAGCAACTTACTGTAACTCACCTCAAGGGCAGGGGGCTGGAAGCCCAAGACCTGCCTTCAGTCTGCAGTTGGAGCACCCAATAATGAGTCTTCATGTCTTTGAGCACCCCCTACCCAAAGATCAGGGTGGCCCAAACCGCACACGAGTGATGTCGAGATAAAGCACTGCATGCATGGGCACCTTGCATACCTTGCGTAAGGTCGGGGGTGCCCATAGGATGGGCTAACCTAAGGTAGCCTCGCTTGGGTTGATCGAAGGTAGCTCTAGGATGGGCTAACTTTATCCAGCATAAGGCAACACAAAAAGTAAAAGATGAAAGTATATCTTGACCGTCCCCCTCCATCCTATCCCATCAGCTGAGTTGGGTCGTGCTCTGTTTGTATGCATTGAGTTGGACTGAGCATTTCGGCCTGAGGAAACCTGGAAAACATTTCTACACAGAAAAGACAAGGATCCTCACTTTCCTCCTCCCCTGCTTTCTGCGCTTGTTCACAGACTAAAACTCGCTCTGAGGAAAAAAAAAGTTTTGACAACGTCCGAGTGTCCTAATACAGGACAATAGCCATGATGCTGCTGCTCCCAGAACAAAATTTTGAAATTTTTGACAAGTTGTTCGATGTCTGCGCATGAAATGGCGGCAGTGGCGACGAAAGCAGACGAACAGATTTATTTCGCAGAGAGAGTGAAACTTTTTTTGCTTTCCTCTCCCAGTTTTTTGGAATGGGGGGAGGGGAACATCATGCATGAGCAGTGGTAGTAACACCGTACAGGGTGCGTCTGAATTATGGGTAGTTTTAAAACCCATTTTACTTGAAATTTTATGTAGTAAATATGCGAGGTTTTGACATTGCTTGAAAAAGAAGTTTTGTACTCGAGAAGTTTTCCTGGTAACACCTCCACTCTGCATGCCTCCTTTTTGTGTTGGTGGACAAGAAGTGCGGCACCATCTCCTTCCCTTGGGCCCCCTCAGGTAAGCCCCAAAACAAGGAAAATGTTGCTTTTTTATGCATTGTTTTCAATACGGATGAGTCATGAAACATTAACATTTGCATCCAGGTACAAAAAAGGTCCCAAACCATCCAAAGATGAGGACTTTTTCCCTGCAACCGCAGTAGCAGCCTCTTCAGCTTCTCATTCAAAGAGGCTTTTTTTGGCAGAAGCCCAAGCAAGCAAGACCCAGTCCTAGAGACTCAGCCCTAGAGGGCATCTGGGCCGAGGTCTTCACGGTCGCATGGATGCAAAGGACCTGCCAGGCAGCCCAGGACAGGCCCGAGAGCCAGAGCCAAGCGTCGGGTGCATCGGGGGGTTCAAGGAGTCACTTGATGCCCTACACAGCTCCCAGAGTGTCAAGGCTCATCACGAGTTGAGCCTGCATCTTCTTCCTCCCCAAGTTGGCCTCACTGTAATGAAACATGGTATGCACCAGCCAGCTTGTTTTTGGGAGGCGCACACGACTGCCCATGATTCAGACTCATCTTGAACAGGGTTGACAGAAACATTGAAAGCCTAACCTTGGGTCAGGCACCACCTAAACCAGTCTTTAGGTGGGGAAAATGCGCATGAATGTATTTGAATTTTCTTTAGGAAATCAGGGCTGCCGCAGTGGCAGGGTTTGTCCTGCCCTCCGGTTGTATCAGTCAAGAGATTCAAGAGTTTTTCACAAAAATATCTCCTTGAGGTTGAAGATTCGAGTAAGGCAACGCTTTTTGCAGTCTCACGACATGGACTAGATGAAGCTATTGCACTTCCCGAACATGAAGTACATAACGATGTCGGGGTCACAGATTGATGTGTTAATTTGAGAAAAAAAATTTAGTCTGAGAGAGCTTAAGAGGCAACCAAAGACACCTGTTGGACCCTCGCTCTATATACAAGTACAAGTGTTCTAGAAATGAGTGACAGAATTAAAAAATTACTCAAACATTACAAAAATCTCCAAAAAAAACTAAGGACATCGCTGTGGCAGCATTCAGCTTCTACAAACAGTTTTCTCATGTCCCCATTTCTTGCCAAACAAGATGCCAATTCGACTATACTGACATTTTTTGGACTCAGTTTTACCGTCAATTTCGCTTTTGGCGGCACGAAAAAGAAACTTTATTCTTCCCTTTTTCACGGACAGTTGCATACGAGGTATAAATTTGGCCTAACCTAACTATTTCTCTGTGATTTGGCATTCAATATTCACTCTAATGCTTCAATGCACACTGTACTTTCAAAGCAAAGAGCAGACCGCATAGGAACTCAGCAGCGCCACTTGTAGTTCTCCAGATATACCAACACTCCAACTATAACAACAATTTCTCCACGGCCCAAGGGTGTCTGTGTTCATAGGGACCACTGTATTTCATAAACCTGATAATTTTTTAACTGGTATAATTTTTGGTCAGCACTCAAATGTCATTAGATTGTCTGATGCTACAGCAGTTTGGCCAACATTTGTACTGCTTGGTCACAAATTTTGGAAAGCTT
>JAAUXU010143301.1_pt1 | contig 12861 bp, 13 predicted proteins | sample 7278151 | NCBI WGS metagenome assembly JAAUXU01 (sample SAMN14350113, study PRJNA611818) | marine sediment metagenome | isolation source: surface marine sediment (1.8m) | place: French Polynesia: Moorea | collected 2018-08 | reverse complement strand
CTCGGCCTTGCGTTGGGCCTCTTCCTCGGCCTTGCGTTGGGCCTCTTCCTCGGCCTTGCGTTGGGCTTCTTCCTCGGCCTTGCGTTTAGCCTCTTCCTCGGCCTTGCGTTTGGCTTCTTCCTCGGCCTTGCGTTGGGCTTCTTCCTCGGCCTTGCGTTTAGCTTCTTCCTCGGCCATTCGTACGGCATACTGTTCGCCGGCCGCTTTGATTTGCCCCCAGTCAAACTTGCGTTGCAATGCTTTTTGGGCGGTCGCCGGATCGCTCATGCCGGCGAAATAGGAAGGCGCCTCACCCCCTGTATCGTCGGTTTTGGCCGGCGGTGAATACAGGCCGGTTGCCGGCGGCGAATCGAATTGCTTGAAGAGGAGTTCTTTACGGGTCAGTTTTTTGGGCGTCTTCTTGGCAGCCGGGGCTTTCTTTTTGGCAGCCGTCTTGGCGACCTTGGCCGGTGCCTTTTTGGCCGGTTTGGCCGGGCGGCGCTTGGGTTTCGCTTTGGCCTTGCTTTTAGGGGCCGCTACTTTTTTGGCGGCTTTGCCCTTGGCAGCCTTGGCTTTTGGTTTTTTTTTGGAAGTCGATTTAAGCAAGCTGTTTTTTCCCATAGGAACCCCTCTGAGATGATATATGGTGGCCTGGTTACAGGTAGCTTAATAAATCATGTTTCTTACAGGATTTGCGTTGTCCTTGGCAATGATTAATTTGGTCGCGTTGAGCGTCGGATAAGCTGCGTTGTGCCCGGTGACGATGGTTGCCAGCAGTTTATGACCAAAGCTGCAGCGAAGCTGCGGGCGGTGGCCGCTGGCGACCCCATGGGTAAATGCTTTCGGAGGCCTGAGGGTATCCATGAGCTTGAAACTGCTGGATGAGCTGAAATCGTTGTCATCCCTGGCGGTGGCCTTCTCCGGCGGGGTGGACAGCACCCTTCTGCTGAGTATGGCCGTGGAAGCGCTCGGCGCTCGGGTCCTGGCCGTGACCGCTTTCTCGCCCATCCATTCCCGGCGCGAAATAGCGGACGCTATCGATATTGCCGGCCGATTGGGCTGCCGACATCTTCTGCTGCGCAGCCTCGAAATGGAGCGGCGCGAATTCCGCCGCAATCCAGCCGACCGTTGTTACATCTGCAAACAGGGGTTGCTCCGTCAGATCCAGGCTGCGTCCGCCCGACGAGGCTTCAGTCGTCTGGCCCACGGTGTCAATGTCGACGATCTTGAGGATTATCGTCCGGGTCTGCGGGCGGCAGAGGAATTGGGTGTTCTGGCGCCGCTCGCCGCTGCCGGGATGACCAAACGCAAGGTCCGGCAGATGGCCCGCGAGCGCGGGCTTGCCAACTGGGACCGTCCGGCCATGGCTTGCCTGGCGACCCGCATCCCCCACGATACCCCGATTACCCCGGCCCTTCTGGACCGCATCGCATCGGCCGAGGAATGCCTGCGGCAGCGCGGATTTGTGGGTTTCCGTGTCCGCTGCCATGGCGACGTGGCCCGGATCGAATGCCGCGTTGAAGATCTGGGCCGCATGCTCGACCGCTCCGTTCGTTCCCAGATCGTTCACCGCTTCAGGGCCGTTGGTTTCAGATACATCACCGTGGATCTCGAAGGCTACCGCCAGGGCAGCATGAACCCCCATACGGTTTGACGCCTCCCCCGCGCGAAGCCCTCCCGGATGGCGTTATTCTGCCGCCCACCGCTCCCTCTTCAGATGGCCGCCATCTTGCGGACGGGTTGTTTTGACACTGCGATTTCAGGCGCTTACATTATTAAAAGATCATCGACCATCGGGTGCTCCCGCACGGCATTCGGTGTATTGATCGTTGTCGCTGCCGCCAAGCCGGAAAGGAGGGGGTCGACATGAAACCAGTCCACGTTCCGACAACCGGCCGGCGTTTCGCCCGATTCTGTATCTGGACGCTGCGCCACCAGGCATTGATTGCCGCCCAAATTCGCATTTTTACCTGGTCAGGTACCCTTTTGATCCTTTTCCTGGCCCTGGCCGGGAAGATCAGCCTGGATACCGCTTTGCAGGCCATCGTGATCAGCCTGTTGAGCATGGCGCTGCTGATCTGGCTGTTGATCGCGGCCCGTCGCCAGAGCCTGCTCAACATCCACGACCCCGAAATGCGTAAAAAGGCCCATCTGGCCATGCTTTACCATATCCGTTCCCGCCGTCTCACACGCCGCGAAAAAGCCTGGTTGCTCAAAAAATTGGGCCGACGCTATTGTGAATTGGGGCATTGTTGAGATATGGGAAGGGCGCTGGACAGGGCGCCAGGTGCATTGCTTCCACCTTTCGGCTTCCCGCATCGGAGCCGCATCCCGTGATCAACGATGGACCTTATCGAACTTACACGTAGGCTGATCCGATTCGAAACGATCAATCCCCCCGGAAACGAGGAGGCCTGCGCCCGGTTTTTGGGGCGCATGCTGGAGGACGGCGGTTTCCGCGTCGCCTACCACGCGCTGACCCCGGGGCGGGTCAATGTCATTGCCCGATCGCCGGCCTCCGGCGGCGGAGGGAAGCCCACCGTGCTGAGCGGCCATCTGGACACCGTGCCGCTCGCTTCGGCCGTCTGGCGGCACGAACCCACCGGGGCCCAACGCGTCGACGGCCGAATCTACGGGCGGGGGGCCAGTGACATGAAGTCCGGCGTGGCCGCGATGGTTCTGGCCGCGCTGGCCGAAGGCGCCGATGTGCCGGTGACGCTGATCCTTTCGGCGGGAGAGGAAACCGGCTGTGAAGGTGTTCGGTCGCTGGCGGACCAGGGGTGCTTGGAAGGACCCGTGCGTGCGCTGGTCATCGGCGAGCCGACCGCCAACTACCCCTTGATCGGTCACAAGGGGGCTTTCTGGCTGGAGATGGAGGCGCGCGGCCGTGCCGCCCACGGCTCGCAACCCGAATTGGGGGACAATGCCATCGTCAAGGCGGCCGAAGCGATCCAACGTCTGATGGCCATCGATTTCGATGGCCATAACCACCCGCTGCTGGGGCCTCCTACAGTCAATGTGGGCACGATAGCGGGCGGGATCAACATCAACTCGGTGCCTGACCGGGCCGTTGCCGGTCTGGACATCCGAACCGTTCCGGGCCTCGGGCACGACGCGTTGCGCACGATGCTCGAAGAAGGCTGCGGCGATTTCGTCCGGTTCCGGGTTATGGCGGATATGGAGGGCTTCGCCTCCGATCCCCGCGATCCATGGATCCGGAGGGTTTTTGACTTGGCCGCGCCCTATTTGGACGAACCGCCGGTGCCGCGCGGGGCCCCCTATTTCACCGACGCCGCCACCCTGGCGGCGGCTTACGGTCATCCGCCCGCCGTCATTCTGGGGCCGGGCGAGCCGTCGCAAGCTCACCAGACGGATGAGTTCGTGGTCATCCGCCGAATCGAGGACGCGCAGGCCATTTATCGGGCCATCCTGCGTCTCTGAGGGCGTGCTCGGTCCGCCAGCCTGAAAATCCAGCGGATGATACAAACGGCCAAGCGATTGTCGGGCCGGTTTCCGATTCGGGTGAATCCGACCAGCAAAGGAGATGAACATGGGCAAAGGCGATCGACGCACCAAACGCGGCAAGATTTGGAGAGGCACCAAGGGCAAAAGCCGCCCCAAGAAGGCCAACAAGGAAAAAGGCAAGAAATAGCCGTGATGCTGGACGTGCATGCAGGCACCAACTATCGGTACTCGGGGTGACGCGATGGCGAAGGCCAACCCCCTGGGCGCCGCGCGCTATCCTTTGGCCCCTGATCTACCGGCGAATTTGGAAACCCCGGCCGTTCTGGTGGACCGGGACATCCTGGAGGCCAATATCGATCGCATGCAGGCCTTGGCCGACGGGGCCGGGCTTGCGCTGCGCCCGCACGTCAAGACCCACAAATCGGTGGTGATTGCACGCACGCAGCTTGCGGCCGGGGCCAGCGGCCTGACCGCCTCAAAGGTCGAGGAGGCCCTGGTATTCATCACGGCGGGAATTCAATCGCTGACCCTGGCCTACCCGCTGGTGTCGGCCGCCAAGCTCGATCGACTGCTGGATGCCGCCCGGCGCCGTGGATGCGATCTGCGGCTTATCGTGGACCAGATGGCCGGAGTGGACCTGCTCGCAGCGCGGGCTGCGGCACAGGGTTGCCGTCCGGGCGTTTTCATCAAGATCGACGTCGGCTTGCACCGCTGCGGTCGCGAGCCCGGGGATCCGCAGGTAGCGGATCTGGCAGGAGCTCTCAGGCACGCAGCAAGCCTCGAATTCCGGGGCCTGCTGTCGCATGCCGGGCATGCCTACGGGGCCGCGGATGGCGAGGCGGCGGCCCGGATTGCGGAGGAGGAGCGGCTGAGCATGACCGCTCTCGCCGATCGTCTGCGCCGGGCCGGGTTCCGTGTCCCGGAGGTGTCGGTCGGTTCGACCCCGACAGTGCTGGCGGCCCGGGGGTTCGACGGCCTGACCGAAATCCGGCCAGGCAACTACGTGTTCATGGACCAGACCCCCCTGCGCCTGGGTTTGGTTCCACCGTCGCGGGTGGCCTTGAGTGTACTCACCACGGTGGTCAGCACCAACGACCGTTATGCCATCGTCGACGCCGGCTCCAAGACGCTCAGCTCGGACCGCGGGGCCCACGGAGCGGACGGCCTGGCCGGTTTCGGGCGCGCGTTTGCACTGGGTGGGGTTAGCGGTCGGGAGACCCCCCTGATCGTTGAGAAGCTGTCCGAAGAACACGGTTTCGTGGGGCTGGAAGGGCGCCGCCTGGAGCCGGGCGACCGCCTGCAGATCTTTCCCAACCACGCCTGCCCCGTGGTCAACCTGACGCGTCGCTTCTACCTCTATAGCGGTGCGGCGACCGAAGGCCAGACAGTTGACGCCGCAGCCTGCGTTCGTTAATCTGGTCCGTCAACAAGACCGCGCCGGCGGCCGTCAACCGCGTGACCATTGCCAGCCATGAAACCTGTAAACGGTGAAAACCAATCCCGCCCGACGCCCTCGGCCACCGTCATTCTGCTCCGGAACGGAGCGCAGGATCCGGAGACGCTCCTGCTGCGTCGCGTTCGGGGCCAGGACTCTTTTGCCGGGGCCTGGGTTTTCCCGGGTGGCGTCGTCGCCGCGAGCGATGGGGCGGTGCCGACCGGCGCCGCATGGCCGCCGGCCGCCCGGCAGACGGCGGTACGCGAGCTCCGCGAGGAGACCGGACTGGCGCTGGCGCCGGAGGAATTGATCCCGTTTGCGCAGTGGACCTCGCCGCGCACGATGCCGCGGCGTTTTCGGACCTGGTTTTTTCTGGCGGCGGCACCGCATGGTGCGATCCGGCTCAACCGGCAGGAAGTCGACGCCTATTGCTGGAATGCACCGCAGCGCTTGCTGGACGCCCATCGTGCGCAGACCATGACCCTGTTTCCGCCCACCTGGGTATCGCTACACGAGCTTGCCGCGGTCGATTCGGTCAGGGGCGCGCTGGTGACATATGCCCGGCGCACACCGGCGGTTTTTGTGCCCCGGGTGGGTCGGTGGCGGGATGCCTTGTGTTTTTTTTACCAGGAGGATGCCGGTTATGCCGACCTCGATGCCGAACGCTGCGGCCCGCGCCATCGCCTGAGCGTCCGGGCCGACGGCTGGCACTACACACGCGACGGCAGCCATGATTGAGCGGCCCGGCCTGAGTCTGGCGGTCAGCCTGCTGTTGCTGGCAGCGGCCGTCGTATCGGCCGACATCCGCATGGAGCAGAAGATGACGACCATCATGCTTCCCCCGCCGCGCACCGAAGGCACCGTGCCGGTCGAAACCGCACTGGCGCAGCGACGCTCGGTGCGCGCCTTTGCCCCCCGGCCGCTGGCCTTGAGCCAGCTGGGGCAGATCCTCTGGGCCGCGCAGGGCATCACGGGCAGCCGCTGGCCGCTGCGGACCGCGCCTTCGGCCGGCGCGCTCTTTCCGCTGGAGATCGTCGTCGTTGCGGGGCGGGTGAGCGAACTGGCGGCCGGCATCTACCGCTATCGGCCCGCGGATCACGCCCTGGCCGCCGTGACGCCCGGCGATCATCGCGAATCCCTTGCGCGGGCCGCCTTGGGGCAGGGTTGGATGGCCCAGGCCCCGGTTGTGGTGGCCATCACGGGCGTTGTCGCCCGCACGGCCGCCAAATACGGGTCGCGGGCCGAGCGTTACATGTTCATGGAGGCCGGCCATGCCGCCCAGAATGTCTACCTTCAGGCCCAGGCGGACGGATTGGGGACCACGGCGGTTGGGGCCTTCCGGGATAAGGCCGTACGGGACCTCCTGGAGCTTCCCGAAGGCGAAATGCCGCTGTATCTCATGCCGCTGGGCGCGCCGCGATGATGCGCACGGCCCCTTCGCTTGCCGGGGGATGATGGCCCCGGACGCCAGCGGGAGCCGGTCGAAAGGATAAAGAATCGATGATCGTTGTCACCGGCGGGGCCGGCTTCATCGGCAGCGCCCTCATCTGGGCACTGAACAGACGGGGGCAGGACGACATTCTCGTGGTCGACCGGCTGGGCACGACGGACCAGTGGCGCAACCTGGCCGGTCTGCGCTTTGCGGACTTCGTGGACAAGGAGGCCTTTATCGAGGCTCTGGAGGCGGGGCGCTTCGGGGAGACGATCGAGGCGGTTCTCCACATGGGTGCCTGCTCGTCCACCACCGAGACGGACGCCGATTATCTGATGGCGAACAATTACCGCTACACCACCCGGATTGCGGCCTGGCGTGCCTTACGGCGCTCCTGCCGCCTGGTGTATGCTTCCAGTGCGGCCACCTACGGGGACGGGACCCACGGATACGTCGACGACGAAAAACGGCTGGACGCTCTGCGCCCGCTGAACATGTACGGCTTCTCCAAACACCGCTTCGATCTGCGGGCGCGGCGCGAGGGCTGGCTGAAGGAAATCGTCGGGCTGAAGTATTTCAACGTTTTCGGACCCAACGAGGGACACAAGGGCACGATGCGCAGCGTCATCAACAAGGCCTATCCCGGCGTGCGCGAGACCGGGCGCATGGCGCTCTTCAAATCCCACCGGGCGGATTACGCCCACGGCGAACAGCGGCGCGACTTTATTTACGTCAAGGACGCCGCGACCATGACCCTTTTCTTCCTGGATCATCCCGAGATCAACGGCCTCTTCAACATCGGCACCGGGGAGGCCCGCAGCTGGAACGCGGTGGCCCGGGCGCTGTTCGCGGCCACCGGGCAGACGGGCGCCATCGACTACATCGACATGCCGCACGAACTGCAGGGCAAATACCAGTATTTCACCTGTGCCGATACGGCCAAACGCGAAGCGGTGGGTGCCCCGGGTCCCGCTTTCACCCTGGAGGCGGCGGTGGCCGACTATGTCCAGAACTACCTGGCCACGGCGTCCCATCTGGCGCCGGAATGACACCTCTGGCCAGTCCACCCAAGCCTGTAAGGAGCGTGATGCAGTCACTCCCAACGTTTACCGATGTGCGCGCGGCCCGGGAGCGATTGCGGGGCCAGGCCCATGAAACCCCGGTGATGACCTCGACGGCCCTGAACGATTTCGCCGGGGCCGATGTCCGATTGAAGTGCGAGAATCTGCAGCGCATCGGCGCGTTCAAGTTTCGGGGGGCCTTCAACGCCATCGCCCAGATCCCCGAGGTCGAGCGCCAACGCGGCGTCGTGACCTTTTCTTCCGGCAACCATGCCCAGGCCGTGGCCCTGGTCGGCCGTCTGCTGGATACGCCGGCCACGATCGTCATGCCGGCCGATGCCCCGCAGATCAAGCGTCGGGCCACCGAGGGCTACGGCGCCGAGGTGATTACCTACGACCCCCGCAACGCCTCCCGCGAGGAACTGGCCCGGGAAGTCCAGGCGCGGCACGGCAGCCTCCTGATTCCGCCCTACGACCATCCGGATGTCATTGCCGGTCAGGGCACCGCTGCCTTGGAGTTGTACGACCAGGCCGGCGCTCTGGACATGCTGCTGGTGCCCTGCGGCGGGGGAGGGCTGTTGAGCGGCTCGGCGCTGGCGGCCCGCGGCGTCATGCCGGGCTGCCGGGTGATCGGCGTCGAGCCCGAACTGGCCGATGACGCCGCCCGCTCATTTCGCAGCGGGGTTCTGCAGACGGTTCACCATCCGCCCACGATGGCCGACGGCACCCGTACCCCGTCGCTGGGGCGTCTGACCTTTCCGCTGATCCAGGCCAACGTGGATGACTTCGTCACCGTCTCGGAGGCCGCCATCGGCGAGGCCGTACGTTTTCTCTTCTACCGCCTCAAACTGGTGGTCGAACCCTCGGGCGCGCTGGGGGTGGCGGCCCTTTTGAGCGGGGCGCTGGCCCCCCGGGGGCGGGTGGGGATCATCTTGAGCGGCGGCAATATCGACGGCCCCACGATGACCCGCATCCTGCAGGCAGAGGCCGGCTGACATGGCCCCGTCCGCACCCATGCGGCTGACGTGCCGGCAGGCGCGGTTCCGCTACCCTCAGACCGCGACGCCGGTTTTCGACGGTCTTTCATTTGAGATGCCGGGACCGGGCTTCAACGCCCTGTTCGGCCCTTCCGGCGTGGGCAAGACATCGCTGGCGCGTTTGCTGACGGGTGCGTCCCGCGACTATGCCGGCGAGATCCGTATGGACGGCATCGACCGCGTGCTCTACACCTATAACACCGAGCGGCTTCCCGGCTGGTCGGCCGTGGGCAAACACCTCGAGCGCATCGTGTCGCCCGGGCAATCCGATCTGCGGGACCGGCTGGTGGCGCTGTTCGACATGCAGCCGCACCTGGGCTCGCGGTTCGCGCAGCTGTCCCTGGGGCAGAAGAATCGCATCAACCTGATCCGCTATCTGCTGCAGGACTTTCAGATGCTGATCATGGACGAGAGCCTGGCCAACGTCGACGAACCGACCCGTGAGCGGATCATCCTCGGGATCAAGGCCCTATTCCCGGATCGGTTTTTTCTCTACATCTCCCATAACGTGGTCGAGGTGGCCAAATTTTGCCGCCACATTCTGGTGCTGGCCGCGAGTGGCAAGGCGAAGCCGGCGTCGGTGGTAAGTGGTCAGGACCACCGCGCCGAGGGGGCGCCGGACAGGGGGCGGATGGAGCGCACCATGCTGGAGATCATGAATGCTGCCTAGGCGCATCTTCCAGTTTCTGATCATTTACTTTCTGGGCTTGGCCGGATTGCTGGCCGTCAAGTACGGGTTGCAGCTTTCCAACTACGTGATTCCGGGACCGCTTCTGATTTGGCAGACATTCCAGGCCGAAGCCGTGCGCTATTTCAAGGATGTCCTCGACACCATGTCGATTGCCATCATCGGGCAAGTCCTCTCCATCTGTCTGGCATTGCTGGTCGGTATCGTCGGCCGCCAGACCACCTGGTTCGGCTCATTCGTCAAGGTGGCGGCCTACAACGTGCAGGCCTATCCCATCGTGGCCCTGGCCCCGATCATCTTCATTCTGCTGGGCGACGGCTTTCTCTCGCGCCTCCTGATTGCCGCCATGATCTGCTATTTCCCGCTGCTGCTCTCGGTGCTGGGGATCATGGCCGAACCCATCCGGGACATCGAGCACTTCTACCGCATGACCGGGCGGATGCGCTGGCAGCTGGAGGTGAAGATCCGCGCCTTCGAGAACCTGGGCAAATTGACCACCGTGGTCGCCGGAAGCGCCACCCTGGCCATGGCCGGCACCATTGTGGCCGAATTCATTGCCGCCAACGCCGGAATCGGCTATAGCATCCGCATTGCGCTCTACCAGAGCGACCTGGGTAAAATACTGATCGCCCTGTTTCTGATCGGCATCTCCCTGTCGGTCTACCAGGGGCTGCTGGAGTGGTGCGGGGCTTTTATCCGCCGGACCTGGGAGAGCAACTGACGATCATCCGGGCGCGTGCACAGCCGGCGGGGCGGCGATGCGTCGCTCCGCGTCCGTGCGCCAGGCCCGATTCAGGCAACGCTTTTCGCGGACAAGGAGGACGAAGTGATGACGCGACATCGATATGCGGCTGCGCTGGCGGCGGCCCTGATCGCCATGCTGTTCGGCGTCCAGGGCACCCTCCTGGCGGCCGAGAAGATCAATTACCGTCTCAAATGGCTTTTCAACACCAGCGTGGTGGGGGATTTGTACGCCGACGTCCAGGGTGGCTTCGACGCTGCCGGGCTGGCGGTCACCGTCAAGGCCGGCGGCCCCGAGCGCGACGCCATCAAAGAACTCGAGCTGGGGCAGGCCCAGTTCGGCGTGGCCTCGGCCGATCAGGTCATCCGGGCGTTGGACAAGGGCGCGCCGGTGGTGGTGATCGCCCAGCTATTTCAGGTCAATCCGCTGCAGTGGATCTACCGCCAGAGTGCACCGCCCATCAATGACCTGAGCGATCTGAAAGGCCGGACCATCGGCGTCACCTTCGGCGGCAATGACGAAACCATCATGCGGACCCTCCTGGCCAAGGCCGGCCTGGACACCTCGGAAGTAAAACTCTTCAATGTCCGCTACGACTACACCCCTTTCTACCGGGGCCAGGTCGACATTTGGCCGGTTTACCGCAACACGCAGGGCATCGTCATCGGCCGCAAGATGGAGGTCGACAACGATCCGGTCCGCTTTTTCGTGCCGGCGGGATTCGGGGTCAAATTCGTGGCCAATTCGGTGGTCACTTCGCAGAAGATGATCCAACGCGATCCGGATAAGGTACGCCGTTTCATACGGGCGCTGCTGGGGGGATGGGAACAGGCGCTGGATCCGGCCAATGCCCAGCAGGCGCTCGACATGCTGCAGCAGTTCGACCGGGATACGCCCCGCGAACTTCTGAAAGCGCAGCTCGCCATCACCCGTACGCTGGTCAAGCCACAACCCGCCCTGGCGATCGGTACGATCGACACCGCAGCCTGGAAGCAGACCGAGGCGATTATGCGCGATCAGAAGCAGATCGTGCAAAGCGTCAACGTCGAAACCGTACTGCATCCGGAATTCGCCTTTTAAGCCGATGGGCGGATGATGCGGAATGCGCATTCGCCTCGACGTGCATTCAACCCGCAGACCACCGGCCGGTCAGGGGCTGGCGTGGACAGGACATTCGTATGACCTCCGTATTCTGGGAATGGTGGCAGCACTTGCCCGGCCGCCTCGATCCGGTGCTGATCAGTCTGGGCGGTTTTCAACTGCGTTATTACGGGCTGATGTATATCGTCGCCTTCGGCATTACCTACCTTCTGCTTATCTACCGCACCCGCCGCGACGGTTTCGGGTATGCCCCCGAACTGGTCCAGGACATGATGGTCTGGCTCATCGTGGGGACGATTCTCGGCGGGCGGCTGGGCTACGTGCTGTTCTACGACCTGGCCTATTATGCGCGCCATCCGCTGAGGATCATTCTGCCGTTCGATTTTTCCGAGGGTTTCCGATTCGTGGGCATCTCGGGCATGTCCTACCACGGGGGGATGCTGGGGGTGGTGGCCGCCGCCTATCTATTCGGCCGCCGGCGCCGCCTGAAATTCTGGGAACTGGCTGACTTTGTGGCGCCGGCCGTGCCGCTGGGCTACACTTTCGGGCGGATCGGCAATTTTATCAATGGCGAACTCTACGGCCGTGCCACGAACGTTGCCTGGGGCATGTACTTCCCGCAGGACCCCACCGGCCAGCTGCGCCACCCTTCCCAGCTCTACGAGGCTTTGGGGGAAGGCATCCTGTGCTTCGTCATCCTGTGGTGGCTTCGCAACCGCCCGGCCCTGAGCGGCACCCTGCTGGGGCTCTATCTGGTAGGGTACGGCCTGGTGCGCTTCGGTATCGAATACTTCCGCCAGCCGGACGCCCACCTCATGTACGTCCTGGGCCCGCTGACCATGGGACAGGTGCTGTGCGCGTCCATGATCCTGGGGGGCGTCGCCGTGGCGCTGATCGGGCGCCGGGCGCGGCGGCCCGCCACGGCCTAATGGACGGCAAGTTCTTCCCCAACAATAGCCGCCGGCAAAACCGGCGTTGCCGATCCGGTGCGCGTCGTGTCCGTTTAGAAAACCTTGATGCCGATTCCGGCGCCCGCGCTTCGACGGGATGGCAGCCGCACGGGAACACCGGCCGGGGCCGCAGGATGCCCAGCAAGGATGGCCACTACCGCGGCACCACCCGGACGTCGTAGCCCAAGCGCTTCAGCCGCTCGAGGGTTTCGCCGGCTTCAGCCTCGCTTTGAAAACCCCCGACCAGCACGCGGTGATCGGCACCGCTGGCGCTTTCGGGCAGGCGGTAGGGGAGATAACCCTTGGCCAGAAGCTGGTTTTCGAGGGTTTCCCCCCGGGGATCGTGCTCCGGCGGGTGAATGGCGATGGTATAGGGAATGGTGGTCAGGAACGCGTCCTCGAAGCCTTCGGCGGTCAGATCATCCCGCATCCGCTCGCCTTCCTCCGGGGTGCGGAAACATCCGGTGTAGACACGGTACCAGTTGCCGGTGGTGCCCAGGCGGCTGACGCCGATAAAGGTCTTACGTCCCAGACTGGTGAGTTCGACCCCCAGCTGAAAAGCGTCGTTTTTCTCCCGGTACGATTTGATCTGGAACGCATAGGGGTAGGTGTCCGGGGGGGGCGCATCCGGTTCCGGTGTCGCGGCCGGCGTCGCGGCTTCAGACGCGCCCGGTGGCGCGACGACCGGTGGGGGTGCGTCGGCAGCCGGCGGCGGTGCGGCGGGCGGGCGCAGGGTCTCGGGAATCCGGCGGATGTAGGCCCCCTTGAAACGCGTGGCATCAAGCGCGGCCAGGTCCTGGCGGGCCGCCGCCTTGGTGGCGTAGCCGTTGATATAGATGCGGTACCAGGTCCCCTTGCCGGGGATATCCGCCGGATGGCTGAAGGCCGCGAATCCCTCACGGCGCAGCGTGGCGACTTCCCGCGCGGCACTCTCCGCCGTGTTGACCGAACGGACCTGAATCGTATAGACG
>JAAUXU010053577.1_pt1 | contig 12861 bp, 12 predicted proteins | sample 7278151 | NCBI WGS metagenome assembly JAAUXU01 (sample SAMN14350113, study PRJNA611818) | marine sediment metagenome | isolation source: surface marine sediment (1.8m) | place: French Polynesia: Moorea | collected 2018-08 | reverse complement strand
CTGGAAAATGTCTGCCTTTGAGTCCAGACTCTTCCATGAAAATTTCAGCCAATTTCATCCACTTTTACCCCCTCAAAAAGCCATATTTCTGTTCTGTTTGGCATGCCCCCCCCTCCAGGTGGCTTCATTTTGAGCATTCTAGTGCCAAAATGGGCAGCCTCGACACTGACTTGTGTACTGAACATTGTGTCCCAGTCTCACATCTACCCGTTCCACATCAAAATTCCACCTCAACATGTTTCAGTAGAGCGTCGGAAGTGCAGTCATGCCCGACGCAATTACTTACGGCCAGGACTGTACATGAGATCATTTCACTAAAGAAATTCTAAATTAAGTTGCAAAAGTTTATGTTTAGGAAGTTTCTTTGGTAATTTTTATCATTGCTGTTTGGAAAAGACAGTTTAGATCTAGCAGTAACAACAGGCAGTATTTAACTTCTTTCGAAGGAAAATGAACAACTTTGAGGAGAGTGTCTTTAAATTCCAATCTCTTTCTTGTAGGTGTTAAAGATAGATCATAGACGAGTGATGTATGCTTAATTATGCACATTGTCCTGCTTCTGAACATGCATGCCTAAAAGTGTTTTTAAACTAACATTAAAAACCAAGCCCAAAATACAGTAGATGCTTGTGAAAACAGCATCAGAGAACGCTAGACCCCATTTAGCACCAGAAAATGCAAATGCAAAATGCGAATGAACTTTTATGCAGTAAATTTCTTGACTTGGGCCACCGAGCAAAGCTGCTTATACTACTACAAATTTTCATCATTCCATTTAATGCGCACAAATATGAGCCATTCGAAGTTTGAAACTGGTTTGCTAATTGTTATTGATGTGCAAAACTATTGCTGTGCTTTGAAACAACAAAACAAAGTCGACAACATTGCCAATACAAGATGACACTTGGAGGACACTGGTGACAGGATGGCCAAGGCACCCTTGGCATCACTTTGCTCTCACTGATAAGCTCGATTCCACAAGTGTCCTGGTGGGTTGGATTGGAAGTGCTGGATCAGTCTCTAAAACTACGATCAATTCTTTGGGAAGTATATTAAGCACAAGCTATTCTTCAGGTCTACATTGCAGTTTCAGTTACACCAACAAGTCGCTTATAATGCCAGATCAGCCTTGGTCCAAGGGTGGTAGCATAAGCAGCTGTAAGTCCATGTGCGCACCGACCAAGGGTCAAGTCAAATAGCATTAAAATGAAATTCTGTCTTGGCCATTCTTGGCCTCATTTCTATTGTAAAAGTAATCCAGATCTGAACTGCCTTCATACTGTGTTAATCATGCGCATTGTCTTCCACGACAATGTGAGAAACTGAGCCCAACGCATCCGACTGTAACAGATTCACAAAGGGGGACTTTCCGGAGCTCTCACAAATATTTTGAAATCACAATGTACAATTTATTGTCGCTGAAGAACGTACAATAGTGGCAAAATTAAGACCCCATCGACTGACAACCCAAAGAAGTCAGAGGTGGCAGGAAATTTCCTTATTTGTTGTACTGTTTCAACAACGTCCCAGTAAGAATTAGGGGCTTCGCAGATGACACAGCTATGGTAGCCGCGGACCATTCAGTAAGCACGCTTTATGAGCCATAAAATCTGCTCTTGGATTCTGTAACAAACGTGAACTCACCTTCACTGACAAACTGACTGACTGCGCAAACAGGGCCAATTACCTAGGGATGCACTAGGATCAGTTTCTCAATGACAGATTTCCACATGAGAACAAAAGAAGATAAAGTAAAGTGACTTCTTCTTACTTAAGACTTAAAAACATTGAAACCACATTACTTCAAGTCGGTACACACGGCATCAGACAAGCAGCGAAGAAAGGATCAAAATACTGACTAACAGCCAGGCTGTCCTACGAGCAATCAACAGCAAATGCATCACCAAACAGTTGACTGCTGCACTAACATGTCGCACTGGATAGCACAATACACTAACCCTTGAATGGGCAGTGAGCACTTCAGGAATTCCCTTCCTCAAACGAGGTATGGCAGAAGGCCATGAATGAAATCTATCACACAGCTTGGAAGACAAGCCCGGAATAAATGCAATCCTGTCGTCAGGCCAAGTTCTGGATGCCAGGTCAACTGGGGACTGCGTCAAGCAACCTGAACAAAAAAGAATTGCAAAGCGCAGCAATTAAAACAATTTTAAGACACAACCACCTAAAAGCAACATCCAGAATGGGGAGCAACAAAAGTGACACGTGCCATTTCTGTGGTTGAAAAACCTGAGGAAGTTATGCATCTGGCTTGCGACTGCCCAGCACTAGCACAGGAGCAACTGGAAACCATATACACACTTCAACCTAGGACCAGTCCCCTCCTGGACTTATAGGACCTACTTAATTTTGCCTGAACAAACTGCATGCAGCAGGGCCTTGGGACCCCTGGGGTAGAACATGGTTTGTTCGGTGTTTGGCGTAATAAATGTCCTCGAGAAAAGATCGTGCTCATATGCTGCAGGTAAACGTATAAGAGTGGAATGAGTTCTTGAAAGAGTGCTAGCCAAGATGCAGCTCTCTGATCATCTTCCTGATAACCCATTGTGGTGCTGAAGCGCTCAAAGTGCAGCAAGTCACAGTTGAGCCCATGCCATTCTTGAAGTTTTTGGTGTTTTTTTGACGATGAAAATTGGCCACACACACTCCAGTGTTACTTGCCCAAGATGGCGCCCTCCCACCCATCCGCAGACATGCTGCAGGCCAAAGCCGCTAAGTTCATGGGCAAGACCATGATCGTGGTCAAGCGACGAGAAACAGACAGGCATCATCATCAGCAGGAGTGCGCTCTGTCTGTCCACAAGTGTATTGCAGAGAGTGAATTTCTTGCAACAATTGAATTGGCAAAAATCGAGGATTGACTGTAATGCCTGAGGTTAGGTTAGGTTGTTATGTCGCAAGACGCAGTTATAAACAAGTCCTCAGCTACTTCAATGACAGTGATACAATGCCATGCTGATTGTAATGGTAAGTAACCCCTCACTTACTGCAACTAATTGCCTGAACACCCACAGGCCAGAAAGTACAAACGCGAAATATCTGCTTGTTACCTGAGCAGTATGAGTAGTGCTTCGTCCAGTCGTAGTTGAAGTACAAAATGTCTTTTATTTTCCAAAAGTATCATTTGCCTTAGTCAAATCTCACAACTTATTCAAACTTGATGACTGTCACAATGCATGCATGCATGCATGCAGCAAAAGACAAGTAATGGAAATGGGCTGCAATTCCTAAATTACCAACGTTGAGTAGCATGTCATTATTTTTCAGAGAATGCAAGAAGGCATTGCCGTAAAATATCACTTGCTTTCCCCTGATGTGTATCAAGATCTTGTGGCAAGCAGTGTCCAAGTCATTGCTTTCCATCCTACCTTCCTGTTCTGACGTGCGTGGTCCATACCGGCTGTGTCCCCGCAAATTTGCACTGCGTCTGAACAAAGTTGTGCCAAAAAGTCGTTAAACCGTGTACCTAAAACAACCTCGGCAAAAACAGTATGGACAAGGACCAGACACTGGATGAGTGTGCAGGATTAATAAGATGAAGTTGGACTTGTCCCTAGTTTTGTGTCAAAGGAGGCCCCCTGGCCGCCTCCTTCTGCCGGCCTGAATGTCATGGACTGCAACATGTGGGCCATTCTGGAGAGTAAGGGGGCTACATCTGCTGGGGAAGCTTTGAGTGTCCCTCTGATGTTGGCCTTCATCACTACAGAAGAGCTCCATGCTGGCTGCTGCTCCACTGCGGTCATGGCCAAAGGCGGGCACTATGGAAAGTGATTTGCCGTGTGATGCAATATTACTGCAATCATGAAGAGAAGGAATCACGTTCGAGGGGTGTGATACAGACCTCCTCGTAGGTAATTTCCAAGGGAAGAAGTTGGAAGAAAAGATGGAATAAGGGGAGTGATCGCACAGGAAGAGAACTCGGTCAGACAATGATCTGAGGCATGCAGGCGAGCAGAGGGGAAGAATGAAGAAGGTGCACAGGCAGCTTAGTACACTACAGGGCTGCAACAGGAGCCATTGTGTGGCATTCTGTCAGGAGAGCCTTGGTCCCCTGGCAGTCTGATCAAGTTTACTTCATGTGTGATCCCCCCTTTTTCCATCACTTGCCTCAGAAAGTCGTGCCATACAGAAATATGGGGCTCACTAGTGATGTGAGGGGGTTCAGGTGCCAGTGTGGGCTAATCTGTGGGTCACCACAGTTTGAGCGCTCTGGTATCACAATGGGCCCTCACAAGTGTGAGCTCATGTTCTCAAAGTTCTGTGTCACTGTCTGGAGAACTCATTCCATGCGAAAATTCCACCCAAAAATGTACATTACCTCCAGTTCACTCAATTTCTTGCAGGAGAAATTACTTACGAGGACATCTCTATTACGAGTCGAGATGTTCCTAGGAGAAGCGTTTATTCGAGACTGTCTATAGAAGGCTTGGCTAGAGCAGGGTATTGTGGCTCGAAAGTCACACTTATGCATAAGCATTGAAATAAGACGCGACAAGGAAGAGTGACGAAGGCATATGGGACACACCCAGCATTCCTGCACGTGCAGAGTCACTTTTTTTTACCACATCTTCTCGTGTCTAAGTCGGGGTGAGTACAATACACAGGTGAGGACCACTCGAGAGAAAGGACGTGACGAGAAGACTCTGATCCAAGGACAGAAACTCTGGTACTTGAGCAGATTGTTGTTGTTCAACAGCAGTCTCCGACTTCAGCGCCGAAGCCATTGTGTGCTAGTATCAAGCAGCCGATGATGGTGCTCCTCCGGCGTTGGTGGAACAACCTCAGTGGTGCAGCAGCTTCACAAACAGTCAGATCGTAGCTTGGATAATCGAGGCTTGCGAGGAAATTGACCCCTTGATCATTGTACAGCCATTCAAGAAATACCGTATTACTAACAATATGGACGATGCAGATGAGGATTGTGGTATGAGAATACTGAAGGAACAAGGGGTAACTGTCTGCTACATTATGAAAAAACAGTTCTAGTGTCCATAAAACACAGCTGCAGCATTTTTTCTCTGAATTGCGGGCCAAATTCTGGGTGCGCATAATGCATGGCTGTGCACTATACGGGTAGGAACACGGTAACACGGGGCTTTATGAGTTTCTACTGTCTAAAATGTTCTGCCTATGATGTGACACAAAGTCATGCATTCACACACATCCACACACGAAGTGAGGAGAGGGAAGGAGAGACTTCAAGAAGTCGAAGTCATGCTCGACTTGCGTTGTGACTGCTGCCAGCCAGAGACTCGCCAAGTTGAAGGGGGAATGGATGATCTCGGCATTTAACTGCCCCATGCCATCAAAAACAAGCATAAAGGAAAAATTACCGTATTTTTCTCATCTGAAGGCGCACCTAAAATCCTCTAGTGTTCTCAAAAATGGGCCTTAACTATGAATTCTCGTTGATCTTACTGACCTCGAACAAATGAAGCGCCTCTGCTCGATTGACTAGGTTTCATTTTTTGTGTGTTTCAACTGAACAACATTGAGAGTTGTTTTGCTTCATGCTTTGCTTTGGACACCTCACAATCCAGTGCACCTTATGTAAGAAAATAGACCCGTTCATTGATATTGGGCCCCAGCATCCGGTGCACCTTATGGTCCGAAAATTACAGTGTATTGTAGAAGATTGGGCAGATCCTTTATGAAGCTATTGTGTGCCCTCTTTTTCTAAACAACCCTGTCTCTGCCTGCACGGAGACCAAATGCAAGTGCTTTGTCAATCTCCTTTGCGCTGAGATCAGATCTTAGATTTTTGCTAAGATCAAAGGGGCGGCACTTTTAAAGGTCTACCCTGCCACGAAAATGTAGGAGACCGCCAAAAGTGTCAAGAAGACTTATGGCAGAGGTACACCAAGAACAGCTCACACACCCTCACTGGTGAGCACAATCGAGGGCGAGGCAAAAAGGAATGGGTGCTGGAGCATGAGGGGGATGGCCAGGGACCATGGTGTAATGACTGAGTCTTCAGGTAAACTGTTAAGGACATGGGAGGCAAGTCAAAGGCTGTAGGTGTCGGTCACCTCATTCCTAGTTTTCAGCAAGAAAAGCGACTGGCCAGGGCAAACCTTCTCTATTAAGATGTCAAACGCAGTTCAGGCAATGTACACATCTTCAGCCACAAAAAAATCCTTCATGGTAGATGCTGTTCCCAACAGTTGTAACACCGGCGTCATCAGTACCCAGGCTGCCAAAGCTGTCCCTGAGCATTTAAAGTTGACCTTCAAGACCAACCCCCACCCCCACCCCCACCGGCCTCTCACTTCAGATTCTGACCTGTCCTCCCATCTTCATGATGAGTATTCCTCATCAAGGAGCGCCACAAAGTCACCCCTATGTTCTATCTGGAGATCCTGGAGAAGCAGGTGAAGCCCTGGCTTGATAAGACCTATCCAGATGGGAACACACTGGTTCCAACAGGATGGAGCACCAACCCACAGGTCCAGATAGGCTCAGGACTGGACCTAAGATAACTTTGCAAGCTTTTGAAACCAGGAGTTCTGGCCGACATCATCCCCAGATGCCAATTCCTTCAGACAATGACAGTATTAGGGCTAACCTTGAGGGCAACAATGCTTCTCACAGGTCTTTGGCAGCATTGAAGTTCAGCATCATGCGGGAGCAGAAGGGCATGGATCTGTCACATGGTAGGAAGACGTGCAGGGCCTTCTGGCCACACCTGAAGGAGATCATTGAGGCCAAGGACGACCATTTGTTATAATATAATGCAATTCTGTGCAAGAAAAAAGTCACTTCTTTCCCAAAAAAAAAAGAAGTCGCTCTTCATGAACTGGAACACGGAGAAAATAAATTCTGAGATCATTCCACGCTCCCGGTGCTTAATGAGTCATTAAGCAAATATCTTAATCACCCAGTTTGGAAGACCTTGGTGATGTCGATCGGTGAAAATGGCCCTTTTGGCCCTGTTCCTTTGGTACACTCGACTCACAAAATGTGGAGGATCCATCCTTATGTCCAAGGTCTCGTCAGGCCAGAATTTTGAACAGACCTCGAAGTGACATTCCGAAATCGATCAGACCCTAATTTTTTCCCTACTACATGTGGGTCTGCAAACTGTCAAGATCTAGGAGACGCCAGAAAGTCCTGACTGCGGTGTAAATGACGCATCAGAAGAAACTTAACTGATCCTTCAGCATCATTCTCATTGCTTAAGAGATGAGGATGCTTGGGCTGCCCAGATCAGGACAGCCTCACTCTTAATGGGGTGTTGAGGCTTTACTCTCGGTAATGGGGATAAAAGGCCTCGACGGCGTCGGCCGCGTTTTTGTGCCGTAGTCGGCTACTGAGCAGGAAGGCCTGATTTGATTGGCCTTGAAGGCCACAGCGCTTAGAACGAAGGAAAGGAGAAGAGAGAGAGAGAGAGAGAGCGTTTGCAGCTTGCTTTCTTTCTACTCGTGTGGCCGATTTCCGGACCAGACTTACTCACTCACTCAGGATCTGACGACAAAGTTGCAATGACTAAAAAAAACATGGACTGACAACAAAGAAGTCCCAGTTGGCAGCAAATTTCCCCCCCACCCGGGACGTCATTTGCTGCACTCAAGTCGTCAGACACACAAAAAGTGCAAGTGTAAAGCTTCTCCAGAGAAAGCAGCTCCCCTTTTTGTCCTTCTATCTAGGACTGTTGTAGTTGTTGTAGTGGGGGATGAAGAAGTGCTGCTCTTTCCCCTCCTTTCTGGTCCCTTGCATGTTCACGCGTGCGCAGAGAGATTGAAACACGCGTGCACGCGCCAGCGCTCATTGTTCCCCTCCCTCCGGTTCTTTGCTGTCGGTACCTTTTTATTCGTCCTCCACAACGAGTTGGCAGCTCCAGTCGAGAGAGAGAGAAAGGCCTACCTAACGTAACCTACTACGGTGCCTTCTTCTTTAACTCACATATATTACAGCCTGGTATGGAGCAAGTCAGAATATCATAGCAGCAGCAGGGATGTCTTTTTTATGCTGCCGCTGCTTTTCTTACTGTGCCAAGGAGAAGAAGAAGTAGCGGCCTCTGAAAGAGAGAAAGAGCAGCTGGAAGAGTGAGAGAGAGAGAGAGAAAGAGAGGCCAAGAGAGGAGTGGCATCAGTGACAGTTGAGCTGAGGTGGGGAGGACACGGCGGAGGAGGCGGAGGAGGAGGAGGGCTGCCCGCCGCCGTCGCCGCTGCTCGTGGTGTGCAGCCACATCAGGATGGCCTCGGACACACTTGCCTCTTCCAACTGTCTGAAGGCCGTGAAAGCTGCAGCGGCGACGACCTCGGAGCTGTGAGAGGCGGAGAAGAAACACATCGACAAGGTAGGCGGATCTGACGCAGCCAGCACTTGCTTGACTACTCGAGTGTGGTATTTATCTATCGTCCCCCCCCCAGCTTTCCCTATACCCACTTGGCCCCGATAATCACACACGCGCACGCCAGCTCCATACGGAGGACAGACATGCGCACACACACAATGTGCTCCTTCACACATACACAGGTTTAGGGGCCCCTTTGTGTGGGCCTGGCCTACGTTCAGGCCAACGTTTAGCAGCTGCAGCTTAACAGTGCAGAAGAAAGGCTGTAAAAGAGGGGAGGAAGGAAACAAAACTTGTAACTGACGGACGGTGTTGCTCTCGTGTCCCTTCTGTGGTCCCTCAGGGTGGAGGAGGAGAAGAAGTGGAATGAGAATGTCGTGATAAGAGAGAGAAAAAGAAAATGTTGAAAGTTTTTTTGCGACTCATGTGAAACATGTATCATGTATGTTCGTATGCCTGAAGGAGGAAAGTTGGAACTTTCCTAGGGACCCAAGCGAAGTCGGGCTAAGTCTAAGCCCGTGTTTGTCGTCCAAGACTTGGTTGCTGCTGCTGCTCCTGCTGCTGCTGCTGCCTGGTTGGTTGGTTGGTTATACAAGCACACTACTGCTATAATGTTGTCGTGGAGGCTTCGTTCATTTCCGGATGTGGAACAGAGCAGCTGCACTCAAAGTTTTGTCGAAAGATTTAGTAGGAGGAAAAGAAAAGCTTAGCTTTTTTCTTTATTTCTTTAGCATATCGACCTTGTTGTTGTAGAAAGCCACTTTTTTCTCTCTCCTCCGCACAACGAATGCATCCCGTTTGCACAGAGCCAACACCACCTCTTTGATGCCGTCTAATACGCGCATAATGAGCTGCCTGTGGCAAACGTGGACGACCTGGGAAGCCAAAACCCCATTAGCGCCACCTCACCAGTCAGTGATGATTGGGGCCTTGGAGTTTTAGGTGAAGGTATTCGGGCGATGAATTTGAAGAAGATTTTCATTTTGAGCTTTGCACTTGCTTTTTCTATCTTTGTTCTCTTCACAATTTCACTCGGTTTTGTCCAATTTTTTTTTAAAAAAAGGAATTAAAACCTCGCTTCTCTGTCTATTGCGTTCTCCGGTGCGATCTTTAAATGTTTGCTGCATTGTCGAATTAAGGCCCCAGCATGCGGCTTTTTAGGTTTCTAACTTACTTTTCTCTGTAGTTTTTCACCTAAAGTTCAGCAGTCCAATGATCAGTGTAAGGAGAAAGAGAACCTCTCGAGCTAAAGGCCTCTACTTAGTCCCTCTGACTCTAATGTAACAGTGACAAAGAGATAGAGACAATGGTCGTGTCGTCCTGTCTTAATTACTCACGGTGGGACAAGCAGAGAAACCTAATGAATGAATCTGACAATAAGATTTCTTTCTGTTTTCTCTTTTTCTTTCTGGGCGGGAAATAAATGATTCCGCAGTCGAAAGAGAGTTGATTGCACCACGAAGAAAGTCTCTTTACCGATTGACTTTCAGGTTTTCGCTTCGGCTTGCGGGTCCATTTACTTTCCACAATGAAAGATTGCACTATCCAGCACTGACGAGGGGGCTGTTTTGAGGCGATTTCAGCCTGCCCAAAGTGAAGGCGCTCTAAAAATGGCTGTTTGCTCGCACCCAAATGGCTGATTGTGTGCCAAAACGGGCTGATTGTTTGCCAAAATGACTCGTTGTGCGCCAATGTAGCTGATTGCGCACCAACGTACTTCCCTCTAACCTAAACTAAGCTGACGCTAAGCTAAGCTAACCCGGTGCGCAATCACTCACGTTGGTCCTCAACGAGTCCATTTGTGGTGCGCAAACAGCCGATTTGGTGCTTGCTGACGGGCTCGGTTTTTTGGTGCTCACCAAAATTGTGCTTCAGCTTTAGTGCACAAACACAAATTTGTTTCCACGTGCTTACTGCAAATTCACCTTTTTGTATAATTTTACACTGGTTTGTTTTTGGAGGAGAAACGCCAGGAATTGGGGCTGGCGCGACTTGTAGGTGCTTTTCGGCTTTTCGGACAGCCCCTGGGGCTTATTTCCAGCAGCGTTGACAAATAACGGCTTTGGTGTCTCAATAGAAGCTCCTCTATGCACCGAGGCCTTGACTAGGGGGACATATACAAGAATGGGCGGGATCCGACCGCCAAAATGGGTCACCAACAGCCTTTACGTGATTGCCCCCTGAGATAGAGACCAATCTAGTGGCGGCCAATCGATAAGGCTTTGCAATTATTTCTGCTCTCAGTAATTCGATAGCTACTTCTGTTCCTAATTGTAAGGTTGGTCTTGAATTCCTAAAGAAGTTTCAGTCGTCGGTCGGCACGATGGAGTTGACCAGGGTGGTGACAATCGTGGGCATGGGAAAACAATGCTTCTCCACCGTATTGACCGGAGTTCATACACTCCCTGGCCTTGGGTGGGTGAAGGCCGGCTACAATAGCGGAGAGGCCTTTTTGCCGAGAAATAATTGGCCTTGCAAGATTGATGTCGGTCTTGCAATGACTGCAGATGTGCGTGCGTGTGACCAGCGAAGCCTTAGAAGACACTCTGTAGTGGCCTTTTTTGAGGAGAAATGCAAAGGCCCCAATTCAAAACGTGCGTTCTACTGCCGAGGTTTAAAAGCATATTTGTTAGATAGCAAACTGCTGTACGGCATCGAAATGTGCGGAGTGACAAGACCAAGTTAGTTTTGCTTTTAGGGTACGAAGCATCAGTGTACAGTTTTGTGTTGCAAAAGTTATGTACAATTTTCGAAAAAGGAAAAAAAAATGATTGCCTCTTGATGGGACTGCCAGATTAGAGCTATTGTGAACATTCCGAAAAATCGTGGAGAAATCGCCTCGAAACTCGCTCAGAACGGCCACAGCGTACTGGATAAAAGTTGCGATCATAATAAATAAATTGTACGTTAAAAGATTGATGTCGGTCTTCCAATGACTCGTGCTTGTGAGTGACAAGCTGTATGTTAAAAAGAAATTTTATCCGCGTGACTTTTAGATTGTTGCACACAAAAGAAGTGACTTTTTTTGCTGTTGATGCCCATCACAAGAGTAGCTGGCGGAAGATGACTACTACCTATAAGGACTTTCTGTTGCTGTGAGTGTACGTACAACTTTCCGAAAGATGTGTCGTAGCTTTCACCCTCTGCCTCAAATGGCCGTTGATGCAGGCCCGACGGCCGAGTAGTGTTGTGCACGTGCGTGCAGAACTTGCCCGTAGCTGCCCATAATGTGGGCGCCCAAATTGTGCCATAAGCAGAGGAACAAGATTAAAGTGAACAAGAACAACACAAAGCGTCAGAAGGGAAAAGAAGAAGGAAAAAGCGCTACAGTAACATCATTCTGCCACTCGTACATGTATTCCCCATTTCCCACTCAAAGTACTAAGGTGAGAGCATTCTGGGTTATAGTGAGGATTGAACCGATCTCACCGTGTCTCTCCTCAGGTCCTTCTCCACCATGGAGCACCACCAGAACGGCAGCGCCGCGGCCATGCAGACTCAGCAGGGGCAGCAGCCGCAGTCCTTTGGTGGCCAACAGCATCCCTCCACAGTCACCGCCGCAGCCGCAGCCGCTGCCGCAGCCGTGGACCTGACGGTGTTGAGCTGCTCCGGTTGCAACCAGCCCTTTGCCGAACCCTGCCTGCTGGACTGCTTCCACACTTTGTGCGCCAGATGCGTCAGGGCCAAGGTCGACTTGGCCAAGAGGTCGGCCTTGTGCCCAATGTGCGGGTGAGTGCACGCGCTGCGTACATTGATTGCCTGTGGAATTGCCCGATTAGCACTCCGTTGGAGTTGACCTGCCTTCGTCAAAGCCAACTTTTACTGCATAGCATAATTAGCTTTAACTTTTAGGTCTGGGTTTGGTTTTAGCTTAACTTTCTGGTTAGGGTCTAACTTCGTTGCCACCATGCCAAGTTTCGTCCCCAATCCACAGTCGGGGGGGACGCCAACAGAAGGACAGCCGCAACTTGGGCGAAGATGTTCAAGATTTATGCGTTGAACAGACTATTTGTAGTTATGAGTGGGCGCAGTTATAACAGCCATAACTTTCCAGGCTAATGGCAGGCATCATCACGAGCACCTTTCGTGCTAATCACCCAGAGAGATGTGCTTGTAGTGTGCATAGCGAACTCTGTAGCTGGGATCGCTTGCGCAAGCTTGATAGCTGCTCTTTCCAGAAGAGCTTTCTGACACGAAAGTTTCTTTCTCATCATGCGGTGCCAGGGGTGGAGTGTGCGGATGACCAATAACGTCTGTTATGTTTTCACCCGGTCTCATTTGACGATACCTTTTAACACAGTACTAACTCATTTCGTACAAGGCCTCGGCCTATTTATATATTCCTGCAAGGCCATTCTGAGGGCCTTTGGGGTTGCCCCCAAAAAGGTGACTTTGGACGAATCTGGTTGTGTGACGACCGTGGAATGAGTGACGTCAAAATTGATTATTTTGCTGAAGGTCCAAAAGGTCGGAGCACGGTCAAGAATGAACTAAAGGACGAATTGTACTGCTGGGCCACTCTGCGCTGTACAGCAAAAGCATTT
>JAAUXU010045073.1_pt1 | contig 12864 bp, 7 predicted proteins | sample 7278151 | NCBI WGS metagenome assembly JAAUXU01 (sample SAMN14350113, study PRJNA611818) | marine sediment metagenome | isolation source: surface marine sediment (1.8m) | place: French Polynesia: Moorea | collected 2018-08 | reverse complement strand
TGGCGACACCATTGGTCTCTGTGACACCATTGGTCTCTGTGACACCATTGGTCTCTGTGACACCATTGGTCTCTGTGACACCATTGGTCTCTGTGACACCATTGGTCTCTGTGACACCATTGGTCTCTGAGACACCATTGGTCTCTGTGACACCATTGGCCCTTACACCGCTGTTGACCCCACTGATACCGTAGTGGTACCGTAGAGGGTCGCCTCGGTGACGTCACAATCTTTCTGGGGGTAGGGGGGAGTCGTTTGTCTTGGACGGTGCTGAACCTTCTGCCTGGAACCATCTCCTTTCCACTGCCATGTCGCAAGCAGCACCTGACACGGTTACATGTACTAAGCAGTACAAAACGGTGAAAACGCATGTGTGCACATCTACCGCACAATTTTGTCAGTCATATTTTTGCTTATTGTTTTTCAAATTTTTTCAATTGAAACTTTGCACAGATGTTTTGAAAAGAGTGAGGAATAATTTCTATAACACTTTTTACCCATTTCACACCACGCACTGAATTATAAGAAAAAATTGGCATTTTTCTCTGTCCGTTCGGATAATTCCGTCACTCACTGTACGTGTCTTATCTCCTCTATTTCCATCTTTCTCAGTGTTTTGTGGCTCTCCTTAGTGGTGGAGCTTCGTGCACCTTCATACGTACGTCTGTGGCGCTCCTGTGGAATAAAACTCATGCGCACACGCACAGTTCGTCTACGCAATGCCAACACTTCCCCTAACTCTAAATGAGACCAGTACCTTTGTTGGAGCCGTCAAATCCTCGTTAAGTAAATGCTTTTCTGGAGATTGTGGCTGCGTGTGGCCCGGCAATTTGAGCTAAAAGGGGATGTGCATGTTGGCTCCGCGGGGTTTTTGGGTTTTTGGGGGTTTTTTTGAATTTAGGTCAACGGTGATCTTTTTTGTAACCTTATGTTCTTCACCAAAGAGTCCACGTCACCGCTGTTTACGTCACCCCCTAGACCTCGTCCGAATGGGTGGAGATCACCAGGTACATTGAACCAACGCATGAAAGGCGTTGCGTTCACGTGGGAATGAGCACTTTCTCAAAAGACTAACTTTAAGTGAAGGCTTTTTTAATTACCGAGCGCAAACGTGGGTTCTGCCTTTTCAGGGTAAATTAAGCGGGGAAACCAGACTATGCAGACCCTCTATTTTAACTGCGCATTTCATGAATGCTAAGACACGACTCAAATTTTAGCCTTGAACAACATTGTGGACGACCCAGCTGCCTAGTGAGAAACCCACAACGTGGGCACAATGCATCGTTGGACTAAAATCTGTGGATAGCGTATTGTGCATAGTGAACGCTGATGGCTGCGGAGACGCCAGTTGGCATCTCAGAAATATCTGCTATTGAGGGTTAGCTGCAGACTCCTCAGCGGCATCAGGTATATTTGCAAAAGACCCTGAGATTGGTGTGTACTCGTGAGTCCATCAGGTGATTCGTTAACCAGATACGTCAAGCATCTGCCTCATGCATTCTGGCATCAGCTGCCTTGACATGAAGTTAAACAAAAGACTTGTAACTTTGGCAATAAAGTAGTCCAATGGATGCTTTTCTGCAGATGAAGAACAACTTGCTAAAGTCAGTTGTTGCCCAAAGAATCACTACCATGGGAAGGGAGTTGTGTTCAGATTTTGATCCAACGGTGTCAAAAACTCATGAGCTGTGGCATTATGACAACTTAATACACGTTCAGCAGCTTGCTTGGAACGCGGGGGACATGTGGAAGTGAACGTTTGGCCATCGCTTCCTCCAGCTTTCATCGTCTCGACCTTTTTTTCATGGGAGCGCCTTGGATCTATATTACTCATCTTTGAATGCATGAAGGGTTCACGTCTTTGCTCACACAGTTAGGGACTGTAGATGCTCAGCTATGTGCGTACCAAGCACGGTTTGTCAGGGAATTGATGTCGGCTTCCCAAATCTCATCAATCTCTCTTATTTTCATATACAGCACTATTCATAGAAGAATCCGAACAGAGAGGCGATGACACCAACAAGTACTTAGTAAAAGATGCTCCATGAAGTGCGATCAGCTGTCCCGCACAACAAAGGCAGAAGAGGCTCGATTGCAAAGAAGGAAAATTTGAAAGCCCACATCAATTTCATGATATTCTGCACACTGTCAAACTCACCACTGCCAGATACTCCTCGTCCGTGAGATTGGAGAGCTGCCCTTCCTCAAAACGAGGCATCCCCCAGACGTCATTGTTGTCCTTCCCCGTGGATGAATTCATGGCTGAACCTTCTTTTGCCTAAGGCTTCGCAGGACGCATCTCTTCACAAGCCTATTGGACCACTATTCTTTCGTTGCTGCTGCTCGTCTGAAACCAAGCTGAAAGAAAGCAAAGACAAAGAGATGGTTATTGAGATGAAGGCGTTGCTTTTTCTTTTCCTGCTGCGTCACTCCTCGATACATGCACGCAAGGGCTTTCTAGGATTTTAGGCTGTGTACCAAAGACGTGTCTTCTGCTCTTAAGTCTTGCCTAGAACTTCACTGATGACAGAATTGAGCTATCGTATGGATAAAAGTTGGCCATTATACAATTTCATAAGCTTATCAACAGTTAGTTGATTTGGTAACGATGATTTTTAATTACCGTAATTTTCGGACCATAAGGCGCACAGGGTTATATCAATGAACAAGTCTATTTTCATATATGAGGAGCAACGGATTACAAGGCGCACCGAAGCCTTTGCCATAAAGCAAAATATAGCTATATTGAACTCCGTCAAAACAACTCTCACTGCTGTTCAGTCCAAACACTTAACTTTTTTTCTTACCCTATTTTCATGCATAAGGTGCACCGGATTAAAAGGCGCACTGCCCATTTTTGAGAACATTAGAGGATTACAGATGCACCTTATAGTCCGAAAAATATGACACCCAATGAGTTTCTAAGATAGCCTTAGGCACCCACTCGCTGTATTTTGGGAGCTGGACATCCCTTGAATCATATTTGCCCCAGGTGTTGTTGAAATCTTGATGAAGGCTTTCATGGGTCTCCTAAACAAAGCACGAGACAGACTCTTCGGTGGCCCTAGAGAACTCCATGAGGTGGCTGAAGGTCCCATGTGGCTCCTGGTTATCAGCCTGTCTTGATGTAGGAAGACCTGAACTTGGCCACATGCACCTCTAGATCATCTGCCAATTCCCTCCAGAAGCAACCAATCCCAACGTCCCCTTTTCCCCATAGCTCTCGATCAAGAACATTTTGTCCACCATGTTCTTAGTCTTGTGCCTGCACTCCAAAAACCCTACGCACACAAAGAAGACTTTTTCATGGTTCTTTTCATGCTTGCACATCTGAGTTCTAAAGTCACAGTACAGAACTTTGTTGACTTTTCCAAAACTGGAACTAGTGATGGAAACGAGCCTAAGCTCGAACCAACACATTTAGATTCGGACTCAGCTAGATAAAAATTGGCTCACTTCCATCTCTAACTGAAACCAGTTGCGAAACACACAAACTATTTTGCCTTGCAAAAGGTGCCGTGCAAAAACTTGATTTAAGGCCTTTGAGAGTCTATGTGATGCTCAATATTATGATATAATGAAGTGGAAATGCTCCTGTGCACAGCCAAAATTCTGAAAAGCCTTCAGCCCAACCGTCCCCTTTCCCACAGTTGATTTAGTAGTAGGATTCTGCGGTGCTAATGTCGTTAAGCTCACTGAGAAGACAATCTTAATCCACGTGAATGCAATTTTGTCTAGTTGCCTGAAGAAAACTTATTTCTACTAGTGTGGTCTTTACGAATACTTGAAGCACTCAACTGCCAAAATTTCACATGTCTCAAGGCACGTGAAGCTCAGCAATGAGGCAATAACTGTAAAGTTCTTGTTCAGTAGCCGTTATACGGCCACTTGCTTGCAGCTTTTATTGCAGCGTCGGGGATTTCTGTGAAGTGAAAGGTGAGTTGCCTGCACTATCATGAGGTAAAGAAATGACATATTTGATGAGACGTGGTATCATATTTGGCGGTGACACTGACTCCTCATCTTCCATTGTGCGAGTTCTAAACATTACACAAATCAAATTACGCCATAAGATGGGTGAAAGGATCACTTTGAGACTGATGAAATTGAACCCCATAACTAAACATCCGTTCCCTGTGTCCGTCAATATTAAGTCAATACTGTACTGTAAATTTGTATTGGTCCTTGACAAAACGGTCCTTACATCCACTTATCCTAACATCCATTTTATGGTGTTTCTCCGGACGAGAAACATTGCGCTTTCGCACACGCACCCAATCCTGATGCCAACTTTACGTTGACGAAGGATGTTGATCGAAATGGATGATGACGTTGTCGACGACCAATATGTTTGGTGCCACGATTATATCGTGTGACTTCAGCATAAAAGTCACGGTTTTCGCTGTGCTTACACACAGCCATGCCACTGTGTCAGGTAAGTACTGCGCAATCTACCCAGGAGGTATGGACATAGCAAAAAAAGGTCTCTAAGTCACGCAAGGGCAAGCCAACTCACGTACGCGCACACATTATTTGTACAACAGACCTGAAATGAAGGGAATCGTGACTTAACTGCACATTGGGTTGCACAAGAAAACTTCCTTTTCTGCAAGTCGCTTGAAGGAAGCTAAAATATGTCCACGTTCATGAATCACGTTCTCAACTTTCAAACGACTTCCTTAAGCCAAAGGACGGGTCAAGCTATATATATATTCTGCACCTCCCACGCGATGATGTCGTATCATGTCAGGCTGCTGACCTTATCCTATGACGCCATCGTAAGTCCACTTGCATCAAACTGCGTCTTCAAAGCACACACACACACACACGTAGGTGCGCAGGTTGGCAGATCCACTGTACTGCTTAGAACTCGAACAACACAGTGCCACTCTTGAGAGAAGAACGTGGGAGAGTAACCCCACAAACTCTCATAGTGCTTCAGACATCTGTACATGCATGCAAGAGATATACACTAGATTCCGCCTAATAAATCGCGGTTAATGAAATCAGCTGCTTTCTAGACTCAGTTTTGCCAATGTTGCCATCCACAGCATACAAACTTGGTGATATCGAAGCATGAGCTTTGTTATGAGGATCACAACCCTCGATCCTTATGTGTTGAAGTGGTCCAACCCTGAAATATTCTGTCTGTTCCACTTTTAAAATCACCGCAGTTCTCGTTTCGTTTCGCCCCTGCAAAACAATATTGTGTGGTGAAACCAACTATTGGACATTCGCTTTCTCAAGGTACCACTGACAGCTCTTCTGTATCTCAATATTTTGCTTAAGAGTCAGTTTCGGTTCTTAAAAATCACCCGCAAAATTGCCTTCTTTTGAGTTAGTTCAATAAGCGGAATCTATTGTACAACCTTTCTCTTCTTGTCATGCGAAATCGCTAAAGTGCACTTTATGTAAGGCTTAAAGCACGTGGTGCCATCGCCCACCACCATGGATTCGCTCAAAGGATCCTCTTCACTTCGAGAATCTGGAGAATTTCAAAATCCCTCCATGTCTAGTAGACGCAGGTATAATAACCTTCACATTCTGCTTTGCTTTCCTAATGCACTTGACGTGTGTTTGTTGTATATGTTTTGAAATCCTGACCACCTGCCTTAGACTTGTGCGTCGTGAGTGCATACAGACAAACGTAAAGGGCCATGCTGATCATACTCAAAAAGCGGATACGACTGTACTTCAACAGTAACGCTCAGGATGTCAAGAGACAGGCTCAGTTAAGCAGACACCACTCGTTGTTCATTGATAGTTGCAAAACTGTCCTCACATAAGTTATCCTCTTCCGCTTACATAGGAGGCGTTCGCTGTTCACACAGCAACACAAGTATCAGCTTCATCGCGTCGTTAAGTAAAGGGCTGACTAATTTGCGCGTATGCGTATGTATGGACATATCTACATACGTATCGGGAGGAGTTACATGTAGTTGATACGGAGTGGAGAGAAGAGTCCTGAACAAAGTAAACTTGTTTGCTCTCTTAGCCGCTTGTCTTTGGAGGGGGGGCATTTCCTACCCTGCTGTCGTTTGTGAAAGTCATCTCATCAGTCATGCAAGAGCAGCAAAGAGTAATATTTCAGCTCAGCGTAAGTTTGCATGAACAAAGAAGAAGTGAGAACCTTAGTCCATCCGACAGTGATTTCGTCTTAACGGGTGGGTGGGTGGGTGTTGCTGTTGCCAGGCAGTCAGACACAAGTACAGCGTGAGGAAGTCTTTGGCTGTGTCACAAGTACTGCAATGATGCATCTCAGCCTTCATTTGACACCTTGCGTGTCAACTTTGAATCAGTATGAATCATTCAGCAAGCGAAGAGAGAGCGATTGTGCGATCTCGTTCTTGTCCGTGTCATGTGGACAAGAATGTGGTCTTCATAAAGGACTGTTTACAAAAGGGTTGGTCCAGACCTGAGAAGGTGGACGAGTCGACTTTTTTGAGGCTCGTGGAGGCTCCTGGATCGTCAGATCAGAGCTCGAGTCACCTCGACTTGCCTCTTGGCTCGTCTTTCGTCTATGAACCAGTAGCACTTTCATTAGCTTACCAAATCAGGCAAAAATGTTTCACTTCCCCTCCTCTCCGACTTCCTCACGAAGCAGGTGCGTACACAGCGAGTGCAGCGGACGAAGCAGAGGGAAGCCACTGAGCGCTGTCAGTACAGGGAACGAGGGAGCTCTGCTTTACGGGGCTTTAGCGCAAGTGGGACGGGCTGAGGGTAAACATGTGACCTCCCAACTCGCCTGACCTCAGCTCTCTGGACTATGCAGTCTGGGGCAAAATGAAGAGGGCCTGCCAGACCTCGCACATGAAGAGTTGAAGACTCAGGACATCCTGCAAGTCCTTCACACGTCCCCTGGAGGCTTCGGTCGAGGGCGTCAAGGCAGATGGAGTGACACGTCGGAGGATAATTGTAAAACTATGCACAGCATATTTCACCACGACTTGTTTGATTTGAATAAGTTGAATAATGAATAAATGGTTAGTAGAATTGCATTGTTGAATATGTAATGATTTCTTTTCATCTGTCATCCCAGAAAATGACTCCACAGTTACTCCCAAGAGTTCGTGTGCCTCTAAGTAGTGCTGTAGCAATTAAAAACGACTAATGATTTTAATCAAGTATTCATCGATTAAATATTTCAAATGATTAAAATTAATCATCAGTTTTGTTCCATTAAATTTGATTAATTTTGGCAACTATAGCTAATAACGATCTGGCAAATCTGATCACTTAGCATCCCACTAGATGAAAAGGCTTTGCTCCCTGGAAGGGATATATCAGATATTCCGAATCCTCCCCACCTTCTGTGGAGGCCGGGAGGAGTTTCAGAGTAGCTGGGGTTTTCATCACCAAGAAGAGGACGTCACCGTCAGACAAAAGTCTCAAAACATCAAGTTTTCTTTGATCCTATTTCAAATGAAACTGTTGAAAACTGTACAGTCGTTCTATCTGGCGTCTGTGCGTTTGTAGTCCATGCTCTCATGTAGCAAAAGGACCCTTTCTAAAAGACTGTTTATGTTAGAAAAATTTCATTAATCGATTCATGTGAAGCAATTTGAAACGAAGATGTATAGGAGGTCAATAGTACTTGACCGCATCCAAGAATGATGCATTTGAGTTGACAAGTGTTCTTGCTACATCAATCGGTCAACGTATCAGCGGCACTGACGACCTAAGATTGACAATCATATGTTGACAGTCGGGGTGGTGCAACTATTTTTGTACCTACTGTTGTACAAAGCAACCATTTGTAAGGAAATACCATTTAAACTCAAATCCAGGGATGGCTACTACGTAAGACAGATTGGCCTAGACTTTGGCATTTGAAGAGCCTTTCTGCAGACGTTGCCAGGCAATGCACTACAAAGAGCATCTAGATCATGATCCCTGACAACCAAACAAGAGAACTACATCTTGTGTAAGCTTACGGTAAGCCCGGGGACAACTGCAAGAGCCTTGGCCCAAATTTGCAGGCCACAGACAAGGTTGTCCATCAGAACACGGACCATGCGTTTGACATTGCAACGCAATGTTCTTCATGGGCAGGCACCAAAAAAACCCTCTCCAATCTCTATAAGAAAAGACACGTGAGGCACCGACCAAGGTCTGCTTTAGCCAACAAGGATCTGCCGTCATCTTTGCTGAACAAGATCCCTTGGTCCGGCGGAAGAAAACTGGAGTTATTCGACCACTAATGCAACACGTACGAACGGGCGGGTGCTTCTGTGGCTGCCGAGAACATTGGAGGCCAATAAAATTATACCTTTTACGTGGGATATCGAGTTCTATAACTAATATTGCGGGAAGTTTCCCTTATCGAACTAGATCTGGGCCGAGACTGCGAGCCAAACAATGTGATGGACGCGCAGTATGCACGGGTCGTAGGAGAGTGGGAGAAGTCACTTTATCGTGAAAAGTCACAAGACACGCACATAAGAGGACCAGCTAACAATGGTTGCATGACGGAAAAAGATCTCCAAGAGATCTACCTTTGAACAACTACGTATGGAGCAATACAATCCAGGACTATTGGGGGGTTGGGCATTGACACAGTAGCGTTACACTATCGAAGTAATCGACGCCATGCACGACTTGACGCACTGGTACAGCTCGTACATCGTGTTTCCGTCGGTCTCATTGTCAAGATATTAATGTCATACTGCAAGCTCTCGTTCGTCACATTTGCAGAGAGCTAAAGTTGCTACCGAACTTCTCACAGCGTGTGGCAGGTGATGAAAGTTGGCGATAAGTAATATCTGCCATAGTGAAACTTTTTTTTGTTCCGAGAATTTTTCAAGTCTTGCCCTCCCCACATGCATGCGTATCGTTTCCTCCAACTTTTGATTAGACCCTTGCATGGCGTGAATGCGAAAAAACTCAGAGGAGTTAGATAACTGCAAAAGCTGCGGCATTTGCATGAGGAAAGAGCCAAGCCTTTTCTCTCTCGACTTTTTCTACATAGACAGTTGGTAATCACGCGAAGAGAGTCTTTTAGCTGTAGCCGACGGACTCGGGGCTGACGCGCGCGCTCTCTCAGTTACTCGCCTGGCGCGCCCCTGCAGAAAAACTTGGCAACCGCGGGGTCACCTCACGAACTGCCGACCGCCTCCAACAAGAGTTGCCACCGGTTCGGATAAGACTACCACGCACCTGACCTCGAACTCGCGTCTCGTGTAGCATCTCGCAATTGTCGCCTACTGCGTGCGTGGCAGGTACGCGTGCGTGGGGGTTGTGCTGCTCAGAGGCCGTCGGTACCAAGTCCCATTCCACCAGATGTCGGTTAAAGTTTTTTGTCATTCATTCGTCAATGTGTGTGCTATGCATGCATGACATATACAGTGGAGCTCGGTTCTACAATTGCCGGTTTTACGATATTGCTCAGCTTTACAATCTTACAGGTGGTGACCAAATTTTCACTGCGTGCTACTCGATTTTACAGTACTCGAGCGAAAGAAATTACTTGATTCGGCAGAGTGAGTTCACTAAGAATGGAAAAGGTTTCTTCTTCGTTCTTAGTTTCGTGATTTTTAGCCGCCAAGACCTCCTTTTGGACTTGGAAGTTGTATTTAAAGGCGAACAAATGGCAACGTTGCTCATTTGTGCTTTGAAGTTCAGATGTCGTTTACAAAGGTAACACTTAGAGCTTACATTCCCGACTGTCAACACTTGCCTCCGCCTTCTTACTGCAACTGGGGGGCAGCCTCGACCAGCAACTGTGCAGATTCACAGCTGCACTTTGTGACACTTTTAGGCTCTCAGTTTATTTCACGTTCTTTTTTTAAAAAAACTGGTTCAAAGTGGCGTCAAACCAATTTTTTGACGTAGCCCCTGCAACTTATCATTATCTTGTAGATATATTTTTAACAATATTGCATGTAACACAGCGTTTTCAAGTTTAGAAAAATCAAACGGACCACATTGACAAATCAAGAGTTGCCATTGTGTGTATATATACAGGTATGTATATATGCACGTGTTCCATCAATAGCACGCATACAGTTCATGTTTAGATGTACGTTCTTAGGTCCGGCATTCGTAAAGTGACAGTTACCTCGTGAGATACGCAAATACTTCCAGCGATTGGCAAAAAAATTGCTTCTTCAAAATAGAAAGTAGAAAGGCATGTTGCCGAGAAGTTACTTACTTTACGAGCGATAAAAATGGGGGGAAGCTGTCGAGCGAATACGTTCTAAGGCAGGAAACTTCGTTTCGGCTTCATTTGTCTTTGTTCACCCTTTCAGAATGTTTTATCTCTTCCAAGGTAGTTTAGCCGAACTAAAAACTGCGTCTCAGCAGTTCCTAGTCTTGTTCTGGGCCCGTCACATACACCGCATATCACTCAATCACAGCGCCAGAACTTTAATTGTATCTTTACCCATTGCTATCTAAATGGTGTCTTAATGTCCCACGGGTACTTTAGATCAAGATGAAAGCATGTACTTCTGGTGAACTCCTTGTACTCCCGAGCAAAGAACGAGAGCAGGAGAACTAAACCTTTAGTTGGCAAATTCACCGTAGAATTGACGCAATACTTTGGGTTGGGGGGGACAAATGACCCCTCCCGAAGGATGCAGCGAAGAAAATGAACTCTAATGGGCAGTCTCAATTAACTTTCACACGGATTGACGTCATTTAGCACGCTCGAGTGCTTCGTAATTGTCACAGTGCCAACTTGGGCGACCCAAAACATCTTTCATGAACTCGCATGAAATATATCTTCTCACCTCGGCATAAAACGTAAGTGGGAGGCGTTTTAAGAGGCTTCTTTGCTCGACCAGAGTATCTCGTAGCATTAGTGATTAAGCACACAAAGTTTTGCAGAGATCGCGTTTCTTCAAAGTTCTTCAGATGTCGCGAAAGCTCCTATTAAGTCCGCCCTACAGAAATATTCTTACACTTTGAAGCAGCGGCGATCAGGGTGAGGTGACGCAAGAGATGAAGTTGCCATCTGTCTTATGCGCATTGGCTTGAAGGAAGTTTTTGCAATAAGGAGTCAAATGTCGAACTTTTGATAATTTTGTTGCTGATCAGGCATTATTCTTTCGAGAAGTCATGTCTCGAAAGTTGCGAAATACGTGCCGCTGACCCAGCAATATGATAACTTTGAGGTTTGACTGTACTACCATAAGTATCGTGTGTGCAAAAAGAAAAAATGAGTGGTGTCCTCTGCCTTTCACGTCCGGAAAGAACTTTCTTCTGTTGACACCTCTGCTATCCCCGCCTTTGCCCTGGCTTATGCTTCACTTTCACTCCCACCCTGTTGACTTCCTGTGTTCTCTTGTCCTACCTTCTGACTCTGCTTGGTACATTTTTGACTTTCACAAGATGTGTGCCATATGCTTGGGCTCAAGTGCAGCAAGGAGATTCCCAGGAAAGTTTGTCCGAAAAATGAGCTCATTGCGTGTGCTTGCGGACTGCTGGTGCCAAGACTAATGTAATTGAAGACAGCAAAGTTTACCTTGAAATCTCCAATCTTGACTTCTTCCTCCCAACCGACTGTTCTTGCGGTCCACTTCAGAGACACACAAGTGCAATGGTGAGAGGGATCTCGACCATTTTAAGCCTTCCCTGGGTTTTACCCCTTGTTTTCCTTGTTCTTGCCACTGCTGTCTCTGAGAGAGATCTGGAGAGTTGGAAAAAAAGAGAGGGAGTGGTCGAGGCCTCCTCAAGGGAAAGAAAGGCTGTAACATAAGAGGGGGGGTCTCGCGCCCTCCCTCGCTCTCTCCCTCACTCACGAGACCAACGGCAGAATGCGGCGTCAATCGCGGTTCGCCCCAGACCACTAATCTCCTGGGCTGGTAAATGAGTCACGGACCGATGGGTATGAGGAACAGCACAGCACATCACAATAATGATCCCAGCGGCTCCAGCGTGAAGCCGGACCTGACGTAAGAACTTTGCTCATGCTACTTGGTGTTATTGTTGATAGGGGAAAGTCGCTGGGGATTGATTCGACGTCGCCACAACGTATGTTCTACGCGGTGTGATTATTGAGGTGGGCCCCTGTGGGCCTGACACAACTTTGATTAGCGTTCCCCAACGCTAGCGCATTTTGTGGTGTTTGCATGCGTTCCAGACTATTTCCTGTTCTTTTTTGCTCTGGATCCGCACAGGACCAAATGGACGTGCTATATATGCAGACGTTTGTGTACGGTTTCAGGAAAAAGAGATTGGGGACCAATCTTTCTTGCTGCTTTTTTATCACCAAATTTACAAGATTTTCAAGACAAGGGACGTGGAGAACATCTCCTCCACCTCATCCTTCGCTTTGGCATTGTCGTAGGACTGTGTGAAGAAGCCGTTGAAATCTTAAATGTTTGCTCTTACTCTACTGCAGACCACAAAAACATTTATACTTGAACCGAGGGTGTCTGAATTTGCCTGTAATCGACGCTATCGCCTTTTCAAGTGAATCTGGTTGCAAATGCATTTTGCACAATGGCTTCAGCCCTAGCACAGTTCAGACTGCATACTTGACTGGTGTGAACTCTCACTTGCTTTTAAAAGCAAAGCTACACATTGTTTTAAGGCACTTTCAAAGTGACTGATTGAGGCTGCCTGGAGACCTGGAACGCTGCTCAGCACAGCAAGTACTTTCCAAAGTGCAGCTAATTAAACACATGACAAACAAATTTCAATACAGGCACAGATTTAACACTTCCCGCATATGGGCACTTCTAAGTGGTTTAACTTTAGAAGTATTATTTAACAGGCATTTTAAAATGTCAGTGAAGTGCTTCATTTTATGGGTATCAACCTCTCCTTTTAAGCTCTGTGCTTATTATACTGCCAAGTCAGAGTGCAACTGATTCCCCCTTCTTGCCTTTCAACCTCCTCCATTTCGTTGCGACCGTGCTC
>JAAUXU010140449.1_pt1 | contig 12869 bp, 8 predicted proteins | sample 7278151 | NCBI WGS metagenome assembly JAAUXU01 (sample SAMN14350113, study PRJNA611818) | marine sediment metagenome | isolation source: surface marine sediment (1.8m) | place: French Polynesia: Moorea | collected 2018-08 | reverse complement strand
GAAAAGTCAAAGTCTTTGGTTTGTAAGCCCCTCTTCAACACTGCCATGGGGTCGTCCATGTTGGTGATGTTGAACTCCATCCTGGCCACTCTTCGTTATGAACATTTCTCTTTCTTTGTTGTTGAAACACACGAGTCAGCAAAACAGCTTTAAAAATCATCCTTACACCTTCAGTGCGTGGTTCAAATCCAGTTAAAACCAGTGCCGACGGACAAAAACTGGTGTTATAAGCAGATTGCCCTGGTGTTATAAACAAGCCATTTTCTTAGTAAAATCGCGATTTGATTCAGTCCTGGCCATTTCTGGTGTTATAACCAGACTGGTCTTATATCTGGTGGTGTTATAAGCGGGGTCTACTGTAGCAAGTGTAGTGAACACTTCTTATTTTAGCCATTTTCAAGTCTTCTTTTTAACTTTGAGCTACAGAAGTGATTTATCCCATATGGATGGAGAGCCAAGCACCTCCTCTAAAAGTGAAGTAATATGCACTTTCACTCTGGGACCACTCATTTTTCCATATTTTGGGATCAAAGTCATGTACTGCAGGAGAGTTTAGAATACAAAAGTTTGACTATTGGACACAAATGAGTCCAATTTGCTCCTTGTCCCCAATGACGATGACTGCAGATCAATGATGATCGCAGGAAAGTTAGGAAATAATAGTGATGAGAATTTGATTCATGGTGAAACGCTAACGGGGTTTTCGGAATGAAATTATGTAGTGAAAACAGTGTGAATTTATCTTTTTATAATTTATCGGCATGCAACAAGCCATACAGGGGAGTGTGCCACATGGATACTTGCATTCTTCAGCGTGTAATTAGTCAGAAACCTCAGTGTTTCACTGAATAATCAACGATACGATACAACTTATTCACTTCTAAACAGCATCATCTTAAGGCTGGTGGAGAAAATTTCGACAAAATGCCTTTGGTAAAAATGCTCGCGTCAATATCATTGATTGGCCACCCCCTCTCGCTCCTCCCCCTCCCCCACCCCACCCCACACCCGATCTCAAGGACATTGAGCATCTTTACCCTCTGTTTTTGTCTCAGTTTTGTCTGCCAGCCTTTTGACATAGCTGTTTAGAAATTTATAATGTTGTGCCGTATCGTTATTATTCATAATTGCACCTGATTGTGGTTGTTGCGTGTCTCCTCTTTACTTCAATAACTTTTCTTGTTCTTCTCAGCATGTGGAGGGTGAGACGGAGTTCCATTCACACTATTTGAAGAATGAGACTAAATGAACTTGTAAAAAGACTTTTGCCTCACCCTGTGCGTACACGTACACAGTACGAGAAGTTTGGGGTCTATTGAGTTCCCGTCCTTCTTTACAGCGTTGCCTACGCATGCTGCTCAAGTTCGCGCAGAGTGCACGTTCGACCGCGACTCCTGCAGCTGGCGCAACACCTCGACCGGAGACTTCGAGTGGCGCTTGGCGACCTTGGCCAGGAGGCCTGCCAATCTCCCAGATAAAACCTTTGGTGCCCCCGTCGGATACGCCTACTTCGACATCTTCAACACTGGGTCGAGGTCAGTGAAGACAACACTTGATACAGTACAGACGTAGTTGTAGACACAGTATATATGCTGCTGAAATGTATGATGCATTCACAGGCGACCCAACAAGAACAATGAGAGTGAAACAATATTTCGACAGAGATCGTTGAATCTATTCTAACTCATACTGAGCATTCGACCAGTACTGCATCGATCGTTTTCATCTTTCAATTGCAACATTTGTCATCTTCATTAGGTCCAATCGAGTGAAGATGATCAGCCCATCGGTCAGGGATAGCAAGGACACCAAGCTGTGCTTCTCCTTCTGGTGATTCTTTACTTTTTTAGTGGGACTTAATTTCTTTTTCACATGTTCGGGAACTTTCGAAATCTTTTGATTCAAGGTTCGCTGCCTTTGGCGCAGGGGACACCACAAGCCTGCGTATTTACCGCGAGGACTTGAATGATGTGAGCGAGGAGGAGCAGGAGGAGAGAGACCTCAGCTTCAACGACAACACTGACGCCGATGAGAACAACGACAAGCCAACGGTCTGACTCGTCTTTCTGTGTATCTGCGTGTCCATCTACATTGTGACGTGCGCTTGCATATCCTTTGCAACATGAAAGAGCCTCGAGATGGCACTTGCCCAGTTCACTCTTCCTTTCTTTCATTTCCCCAGGAAGATTGTACAATCTCTTTCTCTATCTGCTCGGGCCTTTTCTGCAGAGGCTCCTTTTGCATGTAATGAGAGGCTACTTCTGACTGGCCTTGCGGCACTTATATCATTACTAACCTTGACCTACAAGTTCAATGTTTTCTTGACCTTGCTTTTCTGTGGTCTTTATTGCACGTTCGGATTGCCAATGTTAGCGGCTATCGGCGCTATCACTCTGTTATGAAAGCTAGAGTTGTCTCATGAGTACGAAGTAGATCGAGGGGTTACCGATTCCAAAATCTGGAACAGGAAAATAGCAGCTACGAAGACCACGAAGCAGCGCTGCCATCATATTCCATAACAGTGCCGAACTTGGCAGTGATCTTAGGGGCACTGAAGAGAATCCTAGCAGTGATAAGTGAAACTTCTTGAACGCATCTTTTATCTGATGCCAATGAGGTGCAGGTGAAGCCATTGATGAGACCTCAGATGAGGCCGAGGTTGAAGCTAATAGAAGCTGTTCCCCAAGTCCAAAGACACGTTGCGAGTCCAACGGGAACTGTCAACCAGCAACACATGCAATCCTGAAGCAATTGTCATGTGCAACTCGATCCTTCTTGATCGTACATAGTATAATGATGTTGATGTCCTTTTTTCAGACCAAGAAAAGTGCACGAATACCGCGTACTTTTGGGGGAATAGAGAAAATAGCAGATTGGGGGAATCAGTCAGATTCAGGTTTATGATCCGAATCAGAGTCATATGTGACTTTGAAGCTAAGAGCTGTTCTTCCAAAATTGCACCAAATTTATCTTGCATATCTCACCCATCTGAGCTCTAAAAAGTGCTCAATTTGTCCTCCTGCACAGCCGAGTCAAGTCATTTACTACATCTGTCCACGTAAACTGAAGTCAATCTTAGTTCCTACACATCTGAGATGGATTAGAGAATCCGTATTCGCATTCGAATCATCTTTTGGCGACTCAATACTGCACTAGTATAAGTGGAGGAGGGCAGGGTTAGTGCATGTCATTGTGGCGAAGGGGCTGTCAAGGAAGGCGGGAGGGCAATTCAGTCTGTGGGATTAGCTGTAGATGGGGTGCGATATGCAGTACATAACAGACTCATGGTGTATCTGGGTACTACATAAATGCACACATGCACAAACAAGAGTTAGCTGAAAAAGTGCAACTGCCGAATTAGTCTTCCTAGTCCTGTCTATCACTGGGTATGAAGTGCTCTAAGGTACCTTTCCCTAAGTTGAAGCAATGCCTACGTATGAAGTACATGCACTAAAGTGCTATCAGGGTATGATAGAGAATGAATCGTCACGGTGGAGCTTACATAAGCTCGTACAAGTACATGGATAAGTGCTGTATTGAGCAATCATGCCTCTTAGCATATATAGTTACGAAGTGCCTTTATGAATAACTGACTTATGCGTTAAGTTAGGGAGTCTGCACAGAGTTGAATTATTTTCAATTAGATTATTCATATAAAATGCTTTTTTAGATCTGGTCTATGTCTGCTTCATCGCTGAACACCGCCCGACCAGAGTGGACTGCCGGACAGGTCGAGGTCGCGGCCTCCACCGACTTCAGGCTCATCCTTGAGGGCAAGGCCAGCAATGGCGGCTTCGCCATTGACCAACTCGTGTTTGCACCAGGAGGATGCTCCAGTAAGCAAAGGAATCGTGTTCAGTCCATTGCTTTTCAACATGAACTTGGTGTATGAGTACTGTAACCTGTTTCTGCAGCCCGACCTTCCTCAGCTGTTCCTAATTCAAAAAAGTAATTCGGTCCGGCGTGGCGGCGGTGGCGGCGAGGGAGGCCGAAAACGACCAGTGGGCCATGGACACCTTCATGAAGGCCATAAAAATGGGAATGCAAAACAAGAATCGAAGAAATCCAATGAATAACAATACTCAAACAAGAAGTAAACCCCTGACCAGAATTGACCTGAGAAGAATTGGTGACTCGTCTCATTCTGTGGAAGCTGTGGGGGGTGGAAAAGTGGAGAAAAGTCCATTTCAGAACAGGGTGGATCAGGTGCTTGAAGCCACTCATCTTACGACTGTCGAGCCATTGCTGAATCAGAAAGACTTTGCTGTGGATGCAAAGTTGCAAGCCAGAGAACACAATCATAGCAAAAGTTATCATTCTTTTAAACAAGGATACTCTGACAGTGCACTAATTCCAACTGAACAGAAGAAAGAACTCGTCGGTTCTCCATCCTATGACGTGCCCATGACCTACATCCCCGCGGAGAAGACCACGCCCGCCAGAACCTTCACGGACGTGACCGCCAAGCCGGAACCTCGGATGGCAAATGCAACGCAAAAAACTCAAGAGAGAGAAACTTTGACTAGCCAATTTTTCGGTGGCTCTCATCACAACTCTGCCCAGGTTCTTTCCGTTTTGCTCTTCTACCACCATCAAATCTTCCTATCTTTGGCACTGGCATTCCTCACCTGAAAGAGTGTCTAGTGTCTGCACTCCTTCTGCACCTCTGCTGTCTGGTTCATGGACACAGCGTGACACAGTATTATCAGCATAACACGGAAAACGAGAAAAATACAGCGTTAGTTTGCATCTCTACTGAATCTAACTTTGAGGCGTTACGTAGCGGCCAGAGTGTGAAGAAGTGTCTAGCGCAGTTCAAGTAGTGTCGTGCAATATATACTACTATATGTGCTACTACGAATGTATCTAAAGGAGTGAATTTTTTCTGCGTTCACGTACACGCTGCGATTCATTTAGCTTCAGTCGCCATTAGTGCTACACACAGGACCCACTAAAGAAGAGTACAGAATATTTGTAAGCTGAAAATCAAACTTGCAGGGCACACCAAATATGCGAAATAGGTAGGAGGTGGGTGACTCACAGGGTTGAGGCCTTTTACCCAGAAATTGGCGAATGGGGTGAACGGATGTCCGTGACAGATTAACCATTCAAGTCTTCTAGCAATGGGAGTACGGTTTGCTTTCGTAAGTCAGCTGTTTAGCTGCATCTGTACAGGGTGGACCAAAAGTAGCTCCTACTTTGTAGGGGCTTATCGATCGCCCCGGATAGGATGCACGACGGAGCAATGGGTCTCTCTAAAAAGAAGAGATTTTTATTAGCAAAACAAACTTTCGAAAATTAAACCAAAGTCAAGTTATGTATGGACTTCTGAAGTGAAAATCATTTTAAACGTTGGTTACACTTTGACCCTGTTTAATATTCCTGCTTTTTGAGGTCATGAGATAAATAAAAAGAATCGTCGGCGTGAAAAGATACTTAGCAAGTGTCTGCCCAGAGTCATTGCTTTCAGCATTTGGTGAGAGTCTCTTGATGTACTTGATTTTAGTCTGATTTTAAAAAAAAATTCAAATTAGAATTTTCAATCTCCTTCTTTCCAAAGATCCCCATTACGTTGTTGTATATCCTACAATACAGGCCTAGTTTAGGGGTGTTACTTTTAGTCCTTTCTGTATTTACAGTCCACGACAGCATTGAGGGTGAAAAACTAGTGACACATATCAGCATATTAACATGCATTAGGAGGGCTTGTAATGCCCACAATGAGGGAGTGTTGGTGTTGCACAATTCGTGTGGACTGTTAATAATTCATGTGGACTGTTATTCACCTTAGGAGCTTTTCATACCTGACCCTGAGGATTTACGTTCATCATCATTGTCACAATCCTCCTCCTGCAGGTTGTTAATCTCCTCAATACATTCATCATGAAAAATTGTATCAATGATTTCTGATCCGTTCCTGCCGTGTTTTGGTGACTTCTTGTCTCCATAACTTAGGTGGATGATGACTCACTCACATAGTAGAAATGTTTGGTGGGATAGACAACTGTTTTGTTGCCTGGTGCTTGACAACATCCATCGTTTGGCGATGATCAAGCCGTGGCTGGTTCATCTCCCTCCCAATAAAATACCTTTTCACCCTCTATGCTGTCGCGGACTGTTAACTTCAGTTGACGAAATATCGATATTCTTTATTCAGTTTCACAAGAAGACCTACTAGAGAAGAGGCCACTCTTGTTGAGGTGGTCTGGAAAGCCATTTGAATGAACCTGCCAGAGCTTCACACGTTAAACACTTTGTCAGACCCTTCGGCAAATCAATGGCTTGGCCAATAAAGGGGCCAGGTGGCGTTTACAGCGCCATCCTTAAAGTCTTGACACGCAGAAAGGGCTTGGCGGCAGAAAGTCGACTACGTTTCTTTTGATGCTGGTGACGAGGTTCAAGCTAACTTCTGCAATCTTGAACTGTGTGTGTATACGCACATGCATACATCACATAGGCAGCTAGAAAGTCTGTAAAGATGACTTTGTGCCAGCTTGTGGTACGTACCCGTATGCGCTCGTTGTATATTTGCTGCAGAGCACTAATACTTGTAAAACCACAGAAAATGTGGGCTTGACATTAGCCCGGCTGAACTGCCAGTACGCACAGGGTACCCGAGCGACCACCGAATCCATGACCTCGACCGTGTAGTGCCTCTCGATGTCCGAAAGCGTCTTTCCCCTCGTCTCCAAGACAAAGAAGATGCTGAAGACTACGCTGAGTGTGGGCACGCCAGAGAACATGCAGGAGACACCACGCGCCAAGTAAATGCTGTTCATAAGAGTAGAAAAAGTCAATAAAAACGTAGAAACACTCTCTTTACAGCATTTCAAGAGCTTATGGTCGCCATACTGCCTTAATTTTTTTTCTTCACGTTTTGGTGAAATTTCTTATTTAAGGCAACGCAGTTTTGTATATGCAGTGTCTTTGTACTGGGCCTTGCAGCACTTGATATAAACAAGGCAATTCTCTTATACTGCAGCTATAACGGTCCACTTTTTATCGTAGAAAAGCTTGTTAAAGTCATTTTCTTCACTATTGGACAAACTTTGGCATTTAAGGAAGCGCTGGCGACTTAATAAAAAAATACTACATGCACTGGATGTCCTACTGCAGAGCCAGTTTACACTCAATCTTAAAAAGCCTAACTCTATGACTTTAAACGTATCCTAACCAAGGTTTCTTTGCTTTGCATTTAAGTGCTGGACTTCGTAGAAACGATAAAATATGCCAAACAGGGAAAAAGTGTCGTACAATCTTTGACTGAATCTGTCCAGTCCAGTCAGTACTTGCGTGCTGACTCAGCTTTGATGAAATGGAAAAATAAACTGTTGAGACGACTTTTTTTGGACCAGGTGATGACTGAGTTGTCCAACAAAAATTCCCATCGAGAGTGGGAAAATTGTGGGTTTTGACGATCATGTGAGAATGGAGCAGGTGCTGGTGTGGGTAATATTGGCAGGCTAATTTTATACAAATGTGTGTGTCTCAAGAATGCCTTTAAAGAAGGCTCCGAAGAGCTAGTTACACGTGTGCTAAAGAACGGGAGACGTTAGGCACTATAGTCTGTAAAGTCCAGAACGTTTAATCACCGTTAAATCGACAAATTTCTTCGTGACCACGAACGCGCAGGCACAGTTGAATCCGGTGGAGATGCTGGCGGCCGCCCTGCGGTGTCTCCTCGGAAAATGAGCTGAGGGATGGGGCCGACATCCATGGTGAGGCTCACCTTCGTCAACCAATTACTTGAACGGTAAGACTACTTTTGGGGGATAATGTGACATTACTTTGTAGACGGTACGAGCAAGAAGAGGAAATCGACCTGGCCAAGTCCATGACATAGAAGCACCTGCCGACGCAGAACAAGCTGCGGACCATGCCGCCAGCGGACTGGGACAACAGGATCAGGAGCGACCAAGCCTTTGATGACATGATGCGGAAGTCAGCAATGTTCCTGCAACACCCGAACACGCTTCAACCCTCTTTAGATATCCCTTCCATCCGCACCTGGACATACGTGTGACTAAAAGGTTGGCAGGAAAGCTGCTAAAACCATTCCATCTCATGCTTCACACACACACACACACACACACACACTCTGTTAAACCCTTTTCCTCTGAAGGACATCACAGCCACTCGCTACATAACGTTAGATAAGTAAATGACCGCTATGTTGGCATTGGACCTTCCTGTTGACATTTACTTGCATCCGATCCTCACCTGATGTACTTCTTTAACAACTCTACATACGTCGTCAGCATGAAATCGTCCTTGTATTCGTGAAGAATCAAGGTTGCGAGGCTCCAAGTCACGATTGTACCACATGATCCCCCAAACCGCTGGGGAATCCAGTACAACCACTGTTGTTCAGTCAATAGCATGTGAATGCAACGTCGCATCCTCGTGAGATGCCAGTCCCAAGTTGCAGCAGCGTGCACTTGTTTACTTCCGAAGACACTGGCAGAGAATTAGTCAATGGCTCTCAAAACCAGCGCCGCTCGAGCTGCCGCCGGTCAGTCCAAAAGCCACTTTTGCTCCTGTTGCATTGCAAGCATCGAATATTTCCTGTTTGTTTTTCCCCAACTTTTGCACTGCAATTGAAGCACCAAAATGAACCGCCTCTTCTCAAATGATTCTTTGAGGTCTATTCTTGTCAGTGACGTTTTCGATTGCGCAATCACCAGAATGCTTTGGTCACTTTGAGAAACAACTTGTGTTGAAAATTACTATCGAAGCGATTCCCTCACTTCTTCTGGATCAGTTGTCCCGGACGAGACAGAAGCGTCTCCACGATGGCTCAACTGACCAAGGCAATTAAACGTGCAGTAAACGCTTGCTGGCGCTTGGGCTCTCCTTGATGACGTCGATGCTCCAGGAAGTACTGTTGATTTACCCAAAGACTAGTGGAAATAATGTTCTCCGAGAGTCCAAAGGGACGTACAGACACTCTGAACATTGCAGTAGTAAAACGTAACCGCAGCTTGACTCACCACAACCAACATTTTGCTAAATGGGTTCTATAGTTTCTTTTATTACACTAGCTGCTGTCGCCGTAAAAGCTGGGCGAAAATCCTCGGGCCCATATTTTAGCAAACATAGGATAGAAGGAAATGCAGAAAGAAAAACTTCCTACTGACTGCTTGTATGACTTCTTCCACTTGCATGTTGCACCCAGAGAGGAGAAGAGCCTGGACTCCTGGAGTTTCACTTTCCCTCTTGAGCAGTAAGGAATCCTAATAACGGATCTGATCACCAACTTTCATTTTAGCATGGTGCCCTTTAGAAGTCATTTTGTGGTCTCAAATTCCTGCTGCGACAGAAAAGTTTGTTCTTTGGGACCACCTAAAGTTCATGAAAGGAGGTTCTTGCGGAATGCTGAAGAGTGGAAGAGTCTATTTTACTTGTGATTGATCATATAACTATGTGTTGCAGCCGAAGAATCTTTAATTTTCAAGAGGTTCAATCTTAATTCAGCGCGTCCCAACTGAACATTTGGGACTACGTAAGTGGGCTCCAAACTGTAACTGATTACACACTTGTCTACGAGGGGGTTTGAAGTGATGGATATATTCATATATCCATCACCACCCCGATATTCACCACCCGAAGTACGATGGCGGCCAGGTTGATCTTGATGGAGGACCCGGCCACCCAAATGATGTCCACTTCGTAGAACATGACTCAATGCGTTGATCAACTGCGTAGATACCACTGAACTGCTGGAATAACCTGACTATCGAGGGGCTCAACGTAGCTGGAGGCTGACAATTCCGAGGCCTGTCACGCTTGGTCAGCAAGCTGATGGTCTCAATGTCGTGCATCTGCTTTGGCCACTTCGCTCGTTGTCCTTCGTCACAAAGTACCACCATCACAAAATATCCATTAGCTACTTGCAGAATACTACAATTACCTTGCAAAGACATAAAACAACGGCATGTGTCACGAGTAGCAACGCGGCTGTGAACGGCAACACCGTCGACAAGAGCCGAGGCCGAGGCTCTCCAAGACGGGCCCGTCGGAGGTGTCGCCTGCCCAGACGGCCGCTGGCATCACGCTGCCGATCCAGCGGGGCCATGCTCAGTCACCTGCATAAGGAAGCGGTGGTGGCTGTGATGGACGAATTCTCAATGCCAATGTAATAATTGCATTGCACTTTCCGGTAGATGATGTGATGTCATCTACTACTATATTTAACGCGACATTTCAGGATTACATTCTTTTTTTCTGCACGTGGGAAATATTCTGGGGCCAGCTGAACATCAGCAGACGTCGTCACCTTATATTCTGAAAAAACAGGATATGTAGTTTTATGTCTCCTTCCACCACCCTTTTTATTCCACTTCCACTTCCCTTTACGTATATAAATATATATTACGGACAATATATAAGTCTTAGGACAGGTGAAAATCACCTCAGTCAAAATTTGGAAAATCAGTTTACCAGGGAAGTAGTACCAACCGCAGACTTCGTAGGCGGCCCATACCTGGCCCATACCTGGCCCATACCTGGCCCATACCTGCTTCCCAGGTGGGCAGCTGACTGCTCCCAGAGCAGACAGAGCTAACTGACTGCCGAACACAATTGTGCAATTTTTTGACCGACCCTTTCAAAACGTATCCACTCATGTACGTGTGATATGCGTCCCTGCAGCTTCCTCACCAATCTGTTGAAGCAGAAATGGCCCGATTACAGAATTATACATCCCCGACACCTGCTTTTGCCTTGAGCTACGCGTCAAACTGAGTTAGATCCAAAGCCACACCCACGTCACAAGTTCTTGAAGGATGAGGAAGAGAAATGATGTCACCCTCGCTCCAGGGGTATTAATTCTCTGCAGACGTCAAAGCAGACACTCCTCATTTGTCTCTTTCGATGCGTATGCACACTTTTGCGGAGTAAGACCCACTTTGAGCTTCCGTTTATCCTGGCTGAATGTGCAGCTCTGTGCGAATCTGACACGGGGGAAAAGTCTGCCCGTGCAAGTGCAGCTTGATCCATGGAAATGTTGGGCTTGTGCAAATGAGCCCTAAGAAAAGAAGATGAAAAGAGAAAAAAGGAGGGGGGATTTGCCAGCGTTGCTGCTTTCCCAGTGAAGAAGGGGCAACAGGAGGAGAACGGAAGCTATTTCTCCACTTTTTTCTTCTTTCTGGTACTTCTGTGAGGGTCCCACATGCCTTTAAGCATGAAGGTCCCTTCCTCCTCCCTCCTCAGGTTATGCACGAGGCAGCAGCACCCCAAGGCTTTCGCAGCAGCCGCCATGCACAAGAAGAAGAGAGATGTGGGAAAGAGAAGAGGTCCGCAACGTACTTTAGTCGGTTGAGAGGACTTGGAGGGGCAAGGGGGAAAGTTGACTGCATTTCTCTTAAGGGAACTAAGTGGTCGGACAGGTAGGTCTTGAAACAATTTCTCTCCGCTGACACCGAAATTTGCTGTAGATGGTGTGAAAATGATGACTTTCTTCATCTTGATTCTGCTTTCTCTGCCGCAGTCCTGGAGACGCCTCATGGGAAGGTATTATGTGAGGCAGAAGAATTTAAGGGGGGACTCCAAAAGTATGCTTGGCACATTGATTTCTTACCACGAAAGGTTTCAGCTTTGTCCTTTGAAAGACTCGACTATTTGCTATTTGTGATATATTGGTGACTAAATGCTGCTATTTTAGCCTTTCAAGTACGTCCGATTCAGGCACGTCTGTGGTGCTGAAGCAGCAGAAGGAACTTGAAATTACCTTGGAGTGAGCGAGCGACGTTTCTCGATCTGAATGATTTCAGCGTGAGCCAAGAGAAGCCTCCGATGCGCTTTTCTGTTACCCCTTTGCCGGTGTTCTCCTCCGGCATCTCCGACCAGTCCCCTTTGCCCTCCGTCGTGACCCGGATCACCTAGCCCGCGGCGTCGAACTCCGTCTCTTCCCATATATCCTACACACGGGGTCATCTGATATTTTTCGAGCCTCTCACTGTACGGACCAATGGGCATCTCATTTGCATTAATTAACCTACTCTGTCTCCTGCAGGACTTTTTCAGAGCACTTGACGCCAAAACGAATCTGGCAAAGATGCGTGTAAAAAATGGGTCCGGACAAGGTTCCTCCGGGACCCAGTGAACTTGGAATCTTTGTCATGTGCCAACTTTTCACCCCTCACTTCAGTTCAATGCACGTACAGTGAACATACAGTGTGACACCCATGTGTTTGACACGATTAAAAGCAGTTTTCAGAGACTGTGTGCTTATAAAGTTAAAATGTCCGTTCAGCTACGAGTGAAGTTGTAGCAACCCTTTGCTGACGCTCCTTGACTGATACTGAGAAAGTCCCCAGCCCTTTGGCGACATCCAGTACGTAAATGGCTTTATCTGCGCGTATGTTTGGCATTGATGGGATTGACGTTGCTTTTCAAACCAACCGTTATACAGTGTTGGGCGTAAATAATGTCGCCTGGTACATATCGCTGTCAGATGCTGACTGGGGATGTTTCCAAGTGAAATTTTGACATGTAATTGATTATTGAGACACTGGGACACAACTTTTAGTGCACAAGGCCAGTTTTGACTGTTTGTTAAGGCACCAGAGCACTTACAATGTCATTAGTTGACATGACCCCAGTGCCGGATGCAACCAAATTTTGATGTTTTTGACCACCAAGTGAAAGTGAAAGTGGCTGAAACTTTTGGGGGGCTCCCGCCCCCCGGGCCCACCATCTTGGGGGCTTTGCCCCCCAAACCCTCCAACCCCCTCAGTGTGGCACCCAAAAAACACATCGTAGCACTAAATAAGCTGGAAACTTTGTTTTTGTTCATCTGTCCTGAATAAAGTTTTTGTCTTTCCCGCTGAATACTTGCTAGTCGGACATGGCAATATTCCTCTTGAAGG
>JAAUXU010096595.1_pt1 | contig 12869 bp, 12 predicted proteins | sample 7278151 | NCBI WGS metagenome assembly JAAUXU01 (sample SAMN14350113, study PRJNA611818) | marine sediment metagenome | isolation source: surface marine sediment (1.8m) | place: French Polynesia: Moorea | collected 2018-08 | reverse complement strand
TACAAGAAGTCCGACGAAATTCCCCAGACGTTCTCCTCCTTCTACAAGAGGTCGGAGGACGACGCCGACATCCCGCAGACGTTCTCTTCCTTCTACAAGAAGTCAGCAGAGCTCCCCACTTCCTTCTCCTCGTTCTACAAGAGGTCCGCACCGAGCAAAGATGATGTGGCCATCCCGGAGGGCTTCTCCTCCTTCATCAAGAGACCTGACGACATTCCACAGGCATTCTCTTCCTTCTACAAGAGGTCCGACCAGCTCCCGGAAAGCTTCTCCTCCTTCTACGCGGTCAAGAAGTCGTCTCCCAAGACCGACGTCCCCTTGCCTTTTTCCTCCTTCTACACGATCCCCATGCACAAAAAGCGCAGCGACGAGCTGGCAGGGTTCTCCACCTTCTACTTCCCGGAGAAGAAGCTGCACCCGTTCATCGCCAGGCCCCAGAGCAGGAGGGACAACCATGTCAGAGAGTTCATTCCATTCGCATAATTTATTTATTGACTTATTTCTAACATAACAAACTTTTCGTGCTTGCGTCACTACAACAATACAGGCTTCATTCCTCCTCACCTACCCAAAGCAACCTTCTTTACATAATGTTATGGAACACTTATGCCAGTCGAAGGACACAGAAAATGCACACACACACACACATTAATCTGGCGGAACGTACTTGATACAGTAACTTTAATGATAGTGAAGCGCAGCAATTAGTACGTAGAACATCGCACTCATGCTTTACGGTGAAAAGCAGGCAGTGATAATAGTGCACGCAGTAAGACTTAGGCATCTCGAACACCCCCATGTTGAAGCTCTCCAAATTCTACCTGCTGTATGTTGCTGATGTGTTATACACTGCTTATTAGTTCAAGTATCATTCGTGGTTTCTACTCAATGAGTGATGCTTGTACCCACACTGGGGTGCAAACACAACCTTTGCATGGATGTACGATTGTTGTAGCACAGGAGGCCACCGAAAGACACCCTGCCACAACAGACAGTGCTGTAGACAGAACATGGAAAGAACACATCCACTGCGACACAATTCTTGTCCTTTTGGAGTGATGCTGTTGCTGTTACTGAACTTTGTGTTTTAACTGCTGAATAAACAAGCAACTGCTGTCAAGCATCTTCCTATCCATGGATAGATTAAGGGGTGTGTGGATAGTAACCAAAATACACTTGGAGTGCATGTGACAGCTGCACTGTTGACTGGTCCTGGAAATGTTACGAGACCATTGTCGAGACGCTTTTGTGGGCCATAAAGAAAACGACTGAATCATTGATGCCATCCTAAGTCCATCCCTGAAAAGATCCCTGCTGTAAACTTGTGGGTGCTGCGCACCTTTCAACACACTGAACGCGTTCAGGCCGACGACAGACATGACGGAGATGCCCTAGCTCATCAGCAAGGTAGGACAAAGCTCCCCCAAGCTGCCCTGGTCGGACGTGCTCAGGTACATTGGCTGACACCTGGTTGACTTTGGCAAATTCCCCTGCATCCTGTAAGAACGTGACTTCTGCAGCAATATAGAAAAGGTTGAGCCTGAAACTACATCACATGCGGTGAGCATGCATCTACCCAACGATTATTTACATACCTACGAAGCTTAAGGCTATATTAACAATGCGCATATGTGTTCGTGATATCGCGCAGTTAAATACATGATTCTCGGCCTTGACAGTCTCGTCAGAGCTTCCAAAAGTCCCTGGTCCAGTGATTGTTTTTCCGCTTTCTCCTTCTTCTCGGGGCTGAGGAGGAAGGGGGGTCGACGTCGCAGTCCAGGGGGCCGACGGACACCTTGAAGAGTGTTTCCTCGTACATGTTTATCTGGCCGAACAAGGAGAAACATCCCTCGTTGTTGCTCACCTTCATGCACTTTTGCCATTCGCAAGCTATCTCGTCGGAGGCCTCGCTGTGGTCCACGATGAGAAAGGTGGCCGCCGCCAGCTCGAGGTCGTACTCGTTGATGAACTTCTTGGTAGACCTTTGTGTTATCAAGTAAGTGCATGAGCAGACGATCCTTTCTTTCTTGGTCAGTGTGGAAGTACCTGTAGGGTCCCCTGCCTTTGGACATGGACTCCCCGCAGCTCACCGTAGGCCCGCCCTCCTTGGAGAAGTCCAGCCTGCCTGGCTGCTTCATGACGAAGTAGCCAAACCTGCTCATGTATAGCGTGCGAATTGAGAAACAGTTCGTGCACGTCACAACATGGTCATTGAGTGACTTGTCCCTCACCTGTGGTCTCCGTCCCCGTCAGGCAGCACCAACGGATGCAGAAGGTCAAATATGACCTCGCCCCCGTCCAAGTTGTTCTCAGGCACGTTGCCGACGAACCAGTGCCAGAACTCGGACAGGGTCCTACACGATGAACTCCATGAATTACGTGTAACCACGGGATCACTTCATCAAACTCTACCTATTCCTTCTGCTGTTGATGTCCAAGTTGGACAAGACGACCGAGTAGAACGTGTTCGGCTCTGCCGGCCATCTCAGCATGGGGTTGAACCTCGTGGCGTCCGCCTCCAGTCTCATCCCCGGAAACGTCCGCACCGTACGGTAGCTCAGTTCCAGCAGGTGTTGGGGAGGACGTTCAATCACCTGGGGAACCATCTGCCAAAGGATACTTTTGACAATGTTCTGCATGACTTGTGTTTCTTTCTTTACTGCACGACATTTTTGACCCGGCCGAGGACGACCAGAATTGGCGCAGTTACGCATCATTTTCCAATTAGTGTGCCATGGGGGGGGAGGCAATTAATTAATTAATTGGCGTTTCTCCGGCACCAACGACGTGATTAAAAAAGTTGCAGCTTTGGATCTCGAAGGAGTGAAAGGACGAGGCCCAAATCAAGCCAGAATCCTTTCCTCCTTTGTCTGGTCTCACCTCATTTCCAATGAATAAATCGTTGACGAGCTGAGAGTATTTTTCCTGGCAGAAAGATAAGTCAGGCTGCTGATGTTTATCCTTTCTGTGAGACGATGGAAAGTAGAAAGTTGAGGCTACTTTTATGCCACTTTTCATTGATTTCGAACAGGTGAAATCTTACCCGGTGGCCACTTGACGCCTTTGGGGCTGCTGCTGTTGCTGTTGCTGTTGCAATTGTTGTTGCTGTTGCAGCTGTTGTTGCTGCTGAAGTTGTTGTTGCTGCTGCTGTTTCAAGGTTTCGATGACAACTTGACGTAGCTTCTGCTTTTGATGCTGCTGCTGCTGAATGAGGAGCTGAGTATTTTGTTGAGGCAACTGCTGTCGTTGCTGTGCCGAATGAGGCTGACGTTGTGGCTGTTGTTGGTGCTGCCTCTGAAGTGGCCGCTGTTGTGAGATGCTCAGTGCTTTGTGCAAGTTTAGCTGGGGGTGCTGGTGCTGTGGTACAAACCCTCCCTGCTGTTTGTGAAGCCGAACCTGTCGTCGCTGATGCTGGTGGCTCGCCGATGCCTCATGCACCACCGAGCTCTCATCCAACATCTTCGAGTTGTCGCCCTCGTGGTTCCTCTTCCTCCTTCCGCCAGCAAGTGAGTCGTGCCTGCTGCGGTCATACGACAGAGAATGACCATGTTGATGTTGACCTCCGCCGCCTCCTCCTCCTCCATAACCACCGCCTTGTCCGTGCTTCAGCTGGTAGAGAAAGTCCAAAGGTTTGACATTGGACTGCACAGGAATCTTGAACGGGAGTGTTGGCACGTCAGAGTCGACTGTAGCGTCGAGGGCGTTTGGTAGCCTGGGATGGCGAGGAATGCCACCCCCACCGTAGCTGCTTCTGTCATCGGCCTCTGGCTGAGGTGGAGGCCTGTTGCCATAGATGATTTCCTCAGGCCCAGTTGTCACAGGGCCTCTGATGGGGGTGAACAGTTGACCTATGAGGGGGGGAAAAAGAAAACCAGAGGAATAACTCATTGTTGTTCACCACAACACCAACTTTACCATTCACTGAAGCTAATATGAGAATCCAGGGTCCAATTGAAGTCATCATGATGTTTGGCCATGCAAGGAGAACTCAGTCAAGTCTAATCTGAAGCAGACGTATACAGTAAATGAGTTAGGTAAAGATAATACAGGGAGATTAAAATGGGACTTCCTCGGGATGAGGGAAACGTTCGTTCTCTTGATCCATAAATTTACCACAGTTACTCATTTCTTGGGGGGGGGGATTACCCATTGAGCCACCTACCCAAAGTTGTCCCATCACGCCAGCTCAAGTAAACCCAGAGAGTTAAAACCATTCATTTTTTTTGGCTTCACCCCTTGTTGACGACTGGGGATGAAGGGATGAATCCCCCCCCCCCCAACAAGACCACCACTAATGGTGGATGACCTCAGACAGACACACCAGCTTTACTCCTCCAGGTCAGTATTAGCACAGATATCTGTGAGGCTCTTTATTCACTATGAATCAACGGACAGTATGAACGGTGCACAGCACCTTACTAGTATTGTTTTAAACACTGCACTATTGTTATCAGCTGGCGCCACATCTCAGAGGACTGACAAGATTGATGGTGTCCCCAATGCACTTCTGCCACTGGCACGCGATCTCCATGCTCGCCGCGCTGTAGTCGACGATCAGGAACGTGGCAGCCGTCAACTCTAGCCCGTACTTCTTCTGGAAGTTCTTGGTGGACCTAGGGAGAGAAGAGTTGTGCTACAGCCTGCGAGCCATCAGCGCACCGCAGTACACTTCAAAACGTATGAGAGACAAAAAAAAAGTCTTGGCCAAGCAATATTGATGGCCAATCGAGACGAGGGCTTCGAGGGAGGGAACGCGACCGGCGCGCCCATTCACCGCCCGGACGTTACCTCTGCAGCCCGGGGAGGACGGCCCCGTGTGGGTGGACACGTTCATGTCAGAGCGCCCCGCCTGCGCTCCCGTCAGCGCCCTGGGCATAGAAAATGCCCCCAAACGGTTATTGGTGGTAAAGCAAAACCTCTGCAGAAAATGCCTCGTACTTTGCTGCGTTGCAAATGCGATCGCCCAACAAACGTCACTGCCCGGATTGATCTCGATTTCTCCGCCCTACCTGAACGGTCCTCGCCCGTTTGACATGTTTGCACTGCACGAATCTGTGGGTCCACCCTCGTTGGCGTAGTCGAGCACCGTGGGCTGCTTGAACACGAAATAGCCAAACCTGAGGGAGGAGTTGTGATGGACGTCAACCATCATGCACCCTGAGCACGCGTAAGCTTGACTTCACCTGTGATCGCCGTCGCCCTCGGGTAGGACAAGCGGGAAGAGGAGGTCGAAGACGACATCGCCGTCGTCGATGCTGCTGTCTCCGGGCACGTTGGCCACCAGCCAATGCCAGAACTCAGACAGAGTCCTGGACGAAAGACAATGAGAGAGAAACACTCAGAAAGTGTGGTTCAGGGCGCAAAAAAGGGTCAGACACTTAAAATTTTCATATAACCTTGGCTAGAATCCTTAATATTTCACGAAACGTTATGTCCAATGATCACACCAGTCACTTTTTGTCGTCTTGGACAAGCTTGAAGAAGTGATGCAAAAAGCACTCCTCTGTCAAAGGTCAGACACCGATGAAAATTGGAAATTTTTGAAGTTCTTTCGTTTAGATGTGAAAAAAGAAAAAAATCGAAGTGAGAGAACCACCCAAGGTTTCACTGAGATCTGTCTCCTGTGATTTTCAAAGCAGGATTTAATGAAGACGGTTGAATCCTTATTTATATTGCTCACACGTTTTCTCTACTCACACGTTTTCTCTTCACATACGTTTTCTCTTCTAATGCGGTCAGCTCAGTGAAACCTTTGGGCGCTGCAACGTGATATTCAGGCCAGTAACTTCATGCAAGAACTGAACAAAGATATCACAATTTTTGAAAGACCCACCTGAACGAACCCAAAAAAGTCCAGAATTTTTTTGCCAAAATTTAATGACACGTCTAGATATGTGAAGCATCCGCTTAATCGTCGCAGCTCGTACTGTGGATCACAGAGCAAAGTGAAATATCTCTTGTATCTGAAAAGTTTGGACTTTTTCTGTGGTTATAACTGTTGTCCTCTATGTCTGCCATCCTGCTGAACGCTGGTTCGTGTCTGTCGAGTACAAAAGCTGGACAGACACACACGCAAAGGCAGCCCTTGCCCTTTACAAAATGTATAATAACATAATGTATAAATATTTGCCATCAGCGAGAAGACCCTGATTTGATGCCGCAATCATCACTTTCTGCGATGTTTTTGATTACTCAAATTTCTGTTAAAAAAATCGTCTATTTTTAGGTTGTTGTTGCTTGGAAGTCGGTCTAAAAAACAGTAGTTGTTGTTGTTTTCAGCCTTTCTTTTTCAACCATACTGAAAAGACGGTTGATTCTGGAGTAGCAATGCATAAAAGTTTGGCTCTTCAAGAGATTTAAAACTTATTCATTATGTATGAATACTTGATACGGCGGATGAGTCCATTGTATTGCTCTGTCCAAGACGAAAGCAACTGGCCTGTTTGATCACATGTAAAATGTCATGAACTTTAAAGCGTTCTCGCCAAAGTTGTAAGCTAATTTTAAGTGTGTGACCTTTTTTGTTCGCTCACTGTATAATGGAGTCTTCATTCACGGCAGCAGATAAGCGACCTTCATGACATCTGTTCTCTTTTACGGATAATGCATACACGCACACACGCATGCACATGCACACAACAAGTACACGCACACACACGAGAATTACTCACACAAAAAAATTACACACACCCAAGAATCACACGCACGCGCACAAGAACTCCCGCGCACACGCTCACACCCTGTGTGCGGGCTCGACTACACATTGAACGTGTCCAGGTTTGACCATGACCATCAGTTGTGCACCTGTCTGCAAATGACACCTTGCAAACCCCGAGAAGCCCGGCGCAGGCCGCAATTTAGTACAGAAAGCAGCGTCAGACTGAGCGGTAAAATACAGCCTCCGGTGCTGGATTCATCCTTCTTTCATGCCCTCACCTGTTTTTCCTGTTGTTGATGTCCAGGTTGGACATGACTATGGTGTAGAAGGCCCCCGGCTCCGACGGCCAGTGCAGCATTGGCTTAAATCTGGCAATCATTGTTTGTATTCAGATATGAGTAAGTAGTACAATTCCCCCCCCCCTCTCCCCACGGGTATGTACCTGGTGGCCTCAGCTGTTAGCCTCATGCCTGGAAAGGTTCTGATCGTCTTGTACGTCAGGTCCAGCGGGTACCTGAAAGCGCAAGATCTTTCATTGCTACGCGAGCAAAAAGGTGCACTCGTACAGGGTGGCCAACAATTTCCGTCACATAAGGCTTAGTTGGCAATGCAGTGAAACTTTAGTATGACGTAAAAAAATAAACAAGGTTTCTAATCAGAACTTATCGGAGTGCAGTGGAATCTCAACATAAGGTATTTCTCTGTCAGCAGGTACAAATCGGTCAGTGGGAACAGAAGCGTTAGGTTAAAAGTTATGCGACAAATGATCTATAAAATAATCTACTACATGGAGATTCGGTGGGTAACGCAATTCGTCTGCTGCGTGCAGAATTACGGAATTCCACTGTACATTTTACGGAAAAATTTCATCGTTGGCATGACTGATCCTGGGGACATGCCACATGCTGCATGCCAAGGCCCTGAAGTCCTCCGTGGCTGTGGACTCCTTCAAGGCCGGCACGTGAGATTGTGTCAAGGCCAGAGGAGGTCAAGCTCGACACATCTGGTCCTGGGCTTTTTTATGAGATGTTCGTAGAATGGTTAACGCCAATATAAGCATTTTGGCAAAGGGCACTGGCAAATTCGATTTTCGCAAAGCGTCAGTGAGCAGGATAATCTTGCAAACATGAAAGGCCTTTCTTTAGTACATAAAAATTTATGTAGTCAGCTGTAAAGTCTTGCCACAACCAAGGTTTTTGCTGTTCACTGACGTTCTCATATTCTTAGGTCTTGGCCAACTGGTCATCATTTCGAGAGTCATCGTTGAATTGAGTCTTCCTATACAGAAGGGGGTTCCAAAGCATCAAGTTTATGGTTGGCGACCTCACTGTAAAACGTGACGGAACTCGATGGCCACCCTGTACGCACACATGCCCGTACGTACAACCGTGGATCACGGACGTACCTGGGTGCTTCATCCAACACGTCCGGGATCATCTCATTGCCCATGAAGATGTCCTCCAGAAGGGTGCCCAAAGCTTCCCGGGTGCTGAGGCATTGGCCCTCCTCCAAGTTGGCGCTCTGCACCGACCAAAATTAAAGTGTTTTTACTTTGTTATTGGCAGGATTTGGGGGTGCAGGATGGTCAGAATCGCTGCAGGATGGCACATCCCGAGCACCAACGTCTGTGGCACTCACGTAGATTGCGTCATTATGTAGAAAATGGGTCATTTGCGACGATCATATGTGGGTCATTAACGTCAGAAGGCCAGGTGAGTCACAGGCCTTTTTTCCTCTTTCCTCCCATCACTTCACTCATTTAGGCCCATTTAACTTTTTCTTGCCAAAAAGAAGACACTTGAAGATGCCGTCGACGCCATCATTCGTTGAGATCAGTATTGAATATGGCATATTTGCAAAATGAATCGAATATTTGAAACTACAATGTTGGTGATATTTTGGGGACCTCATACAGAAACTGCCCAGAGCCCATGGGCCTGACAGGCCCTTGACACTGGCCCTGTAAATGTGACGACTCCCAGTATCATCTTTGAAGTATATGGGCAAAACTATATCGTCTTGACTAACATACTGTCGTATGAGCATTAAATATCGCGATATGAGGTCCCGATACACTCAATATCGTGATATCGATTAATTCGGGTTATCGCAGTCTTCCACGCACATTTCTTCCTACTCGTGGTTAAGGCACAGTTGGACAGGATAAGGTTTTTGTCAGCTACTTTCATAAACGCTCTCACCTCCTGCCGCGATTCCTCCCTGATGAGTCTCTCGCTGAGCCCGGTGTCCACGCCAAGCTGGTTGGCCACATTATTGATGCTGTTGCCCACGGAGTTGAGGCCGTTGCCCAACGCATTGTTGCTCAAACTGTTCAAACCACTGTTGACGTTGTTGCTGCTGGTTAGGCCACTATTGAGATTGCTGTTTAGACCACTATTAAAGTTATGGTTGTTGCCGGCACTGCTAAAGGTATTCGCACTGTTCGTCCCAAAAATGCCACCTCCACTGTTCAAGTTCTGACTGTTGAAGTTGGCTGTGGTTGTGGCTCCTGTGTTACTTGTCGTGGTTATAGGACTACTAAGAGCTGTTCCATAAGAGTCTTGGTTCGTAGTGGCGAAGGCGCCAGTACCGGTCAAGAGATTGCCAGCAGTGGTGACACCACCGCTGCTGACATAACCGCTGGAAACACCAGTGCTGACAAAGTTGTTACTGCCCACAGTGGAGACGACGTTTCCCTGAGGAGTTCCATAAGAGTCCGGGCTGGAGGCCTGGAAGTTGGTGTTGACAAGAGTGCTGGTGAGAGTGTTACCTCCTCCATATGACTGCACAACCGCGTTGGCAGGGGTAGCAAGGTTGGTGCCTCCAGCGGCGTAGCTACTGGTAGGCACTTGGAGAGTACCTGACGCGTAGCCGCTGTTCGGGGACACGCCGAAGTTGCCTCCACCTCCTCCACCGTAGCCAGAGCTGACAGCCGAGGCTTGTGGAGTTGCGTATCCAGAGCTGATTGGGGCAGCTTTGGGAACTCCATATCCGGAGCTGATGGGAGAAGCCTGCGGAGCTCCATATCCAGATGAAGGTGCTGGAGCTCCATAACCTGAGCTGATGGACGGAGCCTTTGGCGCTCCATATCCAGATGAAGGTGCTGGAGCTCCATATCCTGAGCTGATGGATGGAGCCTTTGGCGCTCCATATCCAGATGAAGGTGCTGGAGCTCCATAACCTGAGCTGATGGACGGAGCCTTTGGCGCTCCATATCCAGATGAAGGCGCTGGAGCTCCATATCCTGAGCTGATGGACGGAGCCTTCGGCGTTCCATACCCAGATGAAGGCGCTGGAGCTCCATATCCTGAGCTGATGGACGGAGCCTTCGGTGTTCCATATCCAGATGAAGGCGGTGGAGCTCCATATCCTGAGCCACCGCCACCACCGCCTCCGTGGCCGTGTCCACCTCCACCGCCGTGTCCTCCACCGCCGTGCCCTCCACCGCCGTGCCCTCCGCCGCCATGCCCCCCATCGCCATAACCTCCGCCGCCGTGCCCTCCGCCGCCATGCCCTCCGCCGCCATATCCTCCTCCTCCCTTGCCAAAGCCCTTAAGTTTTCTTATGAGGTTGGCCTTGATCGCTGGGATGGCTTGGGCGGCCTTGTCGAGGGCATTGGCCTTTTGCGCCAAGATATTCGCGCCGGCCCGCAGCAGTCCGGCCTTAGCATGCAGTAACCCCGAGGCGATCCTTCCCTTAGATCTCAGCACGCCAGCCTTGAATTCAATGGGGTCGGGCAGTTTAATATCGGGTATGGGGATCTCGACGTTCTTGAAGCTGAGGCCTTTGCCGCCTCCGCCGCCTTTGTAGCTGGGCTTGTGGCCGCCGCCGCCGTGGTAGCTGGGCTTGCTTCCACCTCCTCCTTTATAGCTCGGCTTCTGAGGTGCGCCGTAGCCTGAACTGGGTGCGCCGTAGTTGGAACTGGGAGCGCCGTAGCCGCTGGAGCCTCCAGAGCGGCTGCTGGCGGCATCCAGAGCGCTGGTGAAGAACTCCTTGCCGGCGGCCAAAGTCTCGAAGAATTGGGCTTCAACAGAAAGAGAGGTCGTGACTTATGAGAACTCTGGTCAGGTCGCGCGTCCTCTCACTCACCTTCTTGTTTGGAGATTGGCACCAGCATCAGAACAATCAGGACCGTGGCAGTTGTTCCTCTGAGCAGACTAAGAAGAACATAGAGATCAGCAGTGCTGTTTACCAGTCAAAACACAGTCTTACCTTCTGAAATCTCTCCACAAAGACATGGTGCAGACTTGGCTATGATCCTGGGTAAACTCAAAATTGCCTACTAAGTCACCACTTCACTTTTTCGCCGTTGCTCCGTGCGAATCCCAAAGCACTTTGGCATCATTTGCTCACTTGAACACTTAGTCCTGCCAACGCCATGCACACACATAGCTGGGCATGCACTGGAGAGAAAATCCACGTGAGGGAACCAACATGGACCTCGCTTGTTTTCACATTATATATTATCTACGAAGAGGATAAACTCTTCCCCCTCCCCGTCCAAGGAGTCAGGGGAAATCTCTCTTCCCTCTCAGTTAACAGATGTTTCTGAGAGATGCACGTGTACACGGTGTGAAGTATAAGAGGGCATTTGTGTGCGTGCGCGCTTGTGAAATAAGCAGAGGCTTGGCTCACACCTTGCCTCTCCGAGATCACGCGGGTGACTGAGGATGGAAACATGGTGACGTCGTCGTCCAAGTCGCCGTCGTCGTCGTCGTCGTCGTCGCAGCACAGGAGAAGAAGGCCTTAACTTGAGGAGGCGTTTTCGTGTCAGCTGGATCATTTTCGCTCAGTCGGATTTGCACAAACGCAATAATGTTACATTAAAAAGTTCATTCGTTGTCAGAGGAGAGAAATGAAAGATCAGGCGGATGAAAGGAAAATTTGGGAAGTCGCCCCAAGCCTCTTACTTTCCAGCCATCGGATTGCACAGGGCGGCACTTCAGGACTTGGTAGGAGTTCAAGCCTGGTGGCGATGGCAAGCGAAGATCATTTGTAGGCCAGTTTTATTATTACGTTGGCACTCAGATAATCAGCATCCAGATAAATGGTATTTTCGGGTCATTACGCGCACCTGATGATTTTCGCAGTCAAACATGCTACTTAGATGGGAAATGAATTTAGACAAAGAAGATAATGGCGCAACTTGCAGTGTACATTTGCGCAGCAAAGTCACCACTTTGGACGTGCAAAAACATCAAACCTAACTATAAGGGCCAAAGTGTAGGAGTCTCACCTTATCCAACATCGTTTCACTACCTCCCTGTGTGTGTTATATGATGTTTCTAGTGTTTCCCTATATAGTTAAATGAGGTCACCAACCATGGTTGAATAACCTTGGGCAGCCACAACTTCGCTATCTGCTCTATTGAGATTCTTCCCCACATTACTACATTTGAGCAAAGAAGATATGTAGATTATGCACTGAATGCTTTTTGCACTTTACATAAAGAATCATTCCTAGCTTTACTACACATCGACCTTATGGTGAATGTTCAGTTGCTATTGAATAAATGCAGTTAGACCTCGAATGATATAGCACGCTCAGTCTGCAACGCAACTATCAGAAATGTTTCAGACATAACCTGTTGAAAGATGAACAAAGTTTGGCGTGCAACAAAACTATCCGAACTTTAAGATTCATAACTTTCCGATTTGAATGCCTGTCGGATTAGAGAAGGCTCATTCTTGTTTCGTGGCAGTCTTATTTAGGCTTATAGTTCATACATGTAGTAATGCCATTGCTACTAAGGCAGTTTACTTTATGAAAGTTTCAAGTCCTTAGGCTACTCGACTCAGGGCAGCCGCCAGAAGCTCCAGATTCAACTCTGACCACCTAACAGCTACTCTCATACGCAGTAGATGCGTCAAAAACTGCCCCAGGATGCCCGACTCGTGCATGCGTACGCTTTCCAGGTACGGAAAAAATTGCGTCATTGCGTCACGTTGAGGCAAGCAAAGATGTCTCCGTGGCACAATGATCGTCGGTGTCTGCTACCCCTCGGCTGACATCTGCTGCTTCCAAGTCAAGTGTGTGTACATGTGCGCATATGGGTGGGTCTTCATGTGAGTGTGTGTGAATAGGTGCGTATATAATTGTAGGTGGATATGTGCGTATATGAGTGTATGGGTAGAAGTAGCTATATAAGTGTGTACATGAGTGTATGTGTAGAAGTAGCTATATAAGTGTGTACATGAGTGTATGTATAGC
>JAAUXU010127014.1_pt1 | contig 12871 bp, 11 predicted proteins | sample 7278151 | NCBI WGS metagenome assembly JAAUXU01 (sample SAMN14350113, study PRJNA611818) | marine sediment metagenome | isolation source: surface marine sediment (1.8m) | place: French Polynesia: Moorea | collected 2018-08 | reverse complement strand
CGCCCCCGCCCCCCTCCCTCCGCACGTGACACTTGGCAGTCATCAGCCGGTGTCTGACTTTTTGCAAAGGAGCAAAAAAAGACCCCCTAGAACATTTTATTGCTCTTCCACATTCGGTTATTCTGCTCATGCAAAATGACAATGACACGAGCAACAATGCTAGGAATCGAGAGAGTCCACGTACAGTTGCATGCACGCACCCAGCTACACGTACGGACACACAAGTAACGATAGCAACTCAAAGTTGTCCCAGATCACACTCGTGGATGCAACAACTTCTTGGCGTCCTGCCGGGCCATCGGGTGCTCCACGTAAGACGTGTGACGTATCGAACTGCGCGACTTGAGGAGGAGGACGAGGCTGCTGTTGCGCACAGACACGCTGTGGGCCAGGTACTGTCAGACAAACCGAAAGGTGTTGTAAACGTCACCGTCCTCCCACAATAAACATGTCCGACTCTGCTGCGTTTTCCCCCAACCCTGGTTCCTCCCGGAGGGCTGAGAATGCATTTCTGGCCTCAAATCCTGGCCTCCCTGGTTGTAGCCAATGCGATAAATGAAACAAGGCACCGCTAAATTGTTGCTCTCTCTTTCCCTCTGACAGAAGAGACCATTTTTCTTCTTGCTGCGGAGATCTGGACCTTCTTGGTACGTGCAACCGCCGCCGGGTTCCAGCAGAGCAGAGACAGTGCGTAGTACGACACGAGTACAGCAGGACGTACGTACGTATAACAGAAAAAAAAGAGCCCCACTTCATCTCTGATTGCCCGCCACACTTAAGCTAACTGGCGGCCGCCGAAGCGGGGTGATCCCCGAGCGCCGATGGGACTCAACGGACCGGAAAGTCATACATAAGGTGCACGTACTTGAAGACCGCGAAAGTGCAGCGTGCCCGAGAGCAGCGTCCTTCAATGCTTCTTTTTGTATAGGGAGAGAAAGGAGGTGAAAGATGACGTACGAATCAACCAGCATTCGAACGAAATGAACCCCTCTGTCGTGTCCTCCTTTCTCCAAAGCCCCTGTCTGAGTGTTGTTCAAGAGAAAGAAAGCGATTGATGGTGGTTTTCTTCTTATAAACATCTTGTCAGCCCGAGCAAGACTAGGCATTATGAAGAAGACTGATTGATTGTGTGGACTCAGCCAGACTCAGACGGAAGCCTCTAACCACATCATTGCTACTTGTAAATAGGCTGACCGCCACTAAGTCCAGGAAGGAGTTGTTCTGTACCGTATCAAAACAGTCGGTACGACGCTTCCACCCTTGCACTTCAAGATCGGCACCGTCCTGAACATCAGCCTGATATCCCCAGACTTCAGTCCCGTCCGTGTGCTGTCCTTCTTAGCTCGAGTACCGTGTTTTTTGTGACTGTTATTCTAAGCGTGGTGAGGCCTTTAAGGGCAGGCGAAGGCAAACAGTGAGAGCAGATAACTTAAGACCTGCGTCACTTGCAATGTTCTTTTCTTGCCCAAGAAATTGCTTAATAAACTACTTTGCAGTGTGAGCAGAAAGCAGACATAAACTTGGCCGAAAAAGGCTTGCCTAGGCAAAGTGAACAGGGGGTGCTACTAAGTAACTTATAACCCTTTGGCTATGCTAAACTGTGTCACCAGAACCAAGCTACAGCTATGACTCTTCTGGCCTGGAGTATTTATAATTTGACACTACTGCAGGCAAAGCTATGAGTTTATTCGCGCGTGTGTGTCCTCAGGTCGAGAAACATGACCTTTTGAAAAGCAAAAGAAATGCACGAGTACTCCGAAGTACTCTTTCACGTACAGTGAACAACTCACTTGAGTTTGCCTGCACAGCCAGGATTAGCACTCGCGCATGTGTACAAAAGTACACACTGCAAGAAAGCCAGTCCGCTACCGAGAAAGTACGATTAAAACTTAACTTTTGCATCTTTTGTAAGTAAGAAAAATGTTTTTTTTTCCACTTTCTGCACTCATGAATTTTGAGGTGTAGGGGGAATCAGTGCCTTGAATGTGCTTGAGCGGATAAATGTCGCAAGTGTGGCTGGCGGATATGTCGATACAACTGTGGCTGAAGTGTTTCCTTGGTAAGCCTTGAAAAGTCACTCAAAGTTGAATTGGCTTCGCTCTTTTTCGCACCCATCCAATTTCGTGGTGAACTCGTACCCAAAGAGCAATCTGGCCAATTCCCAGTGCTAATGGAATGAGGTGGCGACAACAGCATGGCTGAGGAGACATCGTACACGCACGTCGCGTACAGTACGTGGAGCCCCTGGGAGCCCAATCTTCGGAGGAAGCTCCACAACGACCCTGCACGGGGTGAATGGATGAGACCGGAATGAAGTTAAAAATTCCACCCACGACGACGAGCGCTGGGCTGGCCCCCGGAGTGCTGTGCACGTCCTGGTACTGGCAGAACAAGAAACTGCACCGAGTGTGCAACGTGAAGACTTTGGCGGCCATCGACTTCAGCGACTGGCGTAACGTGTGCGAGTACAAGATGTGGCCCTAGGAAGCACTTAACAGAGCGTCATAATCGGCTGGTGAGGGTTTTTTTTTTTCGCCTCCGCAACTGAACCTGGCAGGCCAAAAAAGGGTGGAAAAGCTCTCCTTCGCTGGTAGACAATAGACATCCTACGCTCAAAAGAAATACTACACGAACGAGCTTTTGCTGTGCCTCGCCCTAGAGCGCCTTTTGACCGTATATCTTCTCCCTTGTGTGCATTGTGGATGGTTGAAACCTCGGACTGCGCACATAAAAATGGCCCGTTAATTTACAAAGAAAGGACCATTTGTTGGGCGGTTTGAATAAACCTTTGGTCTCCTGAAGAATAGCTGCAGCAACATGTCCGCGTTCCAAATAGAGCTCTTCTGGAGATGGGAGATTGCACCCTACATTCCCAGTAATCCCATCCCTCAGAAGGCAAGAAACTTTCTTATTCTTCATGATAAAAGAATCCTCGGAGTCCGGCCTACTTTTCTTTTCTCCATTGCATCTGCACCACCCTCCTCTCCTCATTGTTGAAACTGCAAATTGCCCACAAGATGAATCGCTCTCTCACTTCCTCTCCAAGTCGTTCTCGCCTCGTCGACGCAGACAAGATCCTCCCCAATCATCTGTGCAGAGAAATAAATCATGCGAGGTTAGGAGGGGAAAAAAAAAGTCAACAAGGCAGCTGATGTGTCTTGATGGACTCAGAAGCGTTCAGACGCTGAGTGCGACGAGCAGGACACCGGGGCCCTGGGTGCCTGCGTGGGAGGAGCTGCCCGCGGACGTCGAGCACGTCGCGTGGCTGCTTCTGACGTCCGTGTCAATGCGCCAACTCTGAGCATGCTGACGTATTGCTTTCCACATTCTGCCGTCATGAGACGCGAAATTTTCGAAGCTCATTGTGCATACTTTCCATGTGCCTCGCCAGCAATGCCCGTCATTAAGAGTAGGCTGGTGGGTGTCTTGTCACAGTTGGCTTGGTAGACGATATTCTTTTTTTTCACCCTTTCTCTTGTGGAAAAAGTAGCAGCGTCACCAAGTCTTCTTCAGAGATTAATGAACGCTTGAAAGGGTCACAAAAAAGTGAAGGACGCCGTAAAAACGACATAAGATGGAGAAAGCCTCGTCCTGCTAGAAGTAATTTTTGCCTTTTATGTCGAAGTACGAGTACATCCACTGTATAGCGCAGAGGCAGCCTTTTTGTTGACCACCATTCGGCCTGCTTCAAGCACCTGATCGTGGGGAGGCCTATTTAGGCCCGGCTGCATTGATGTCGATCGAGATGCTCTCAGCTGCCTATCCACGCGTATGCACAGTCTACTGAGAGGCCTGTCAAAGTCAAAGATTTTTGGGTCTGTCTGTCCGTTTGTTTGGCGTTGACTTTCCGTTAGCAGTCACGCTTTTTGCACAGCAGACGGAGAACGAAAGAAATGTTGGCATGGGTCATGGTCGGCAAAATGTGGTTGCTGCATATAGACCAAGCATCTCAGGAATGTCACTGGAATGTTAACTCATTTCAGCTGTGGCCGACAGCCTGCCGAGGACCAAGGGAGACGGCGATTTGCCCGTATGATACTTATGAAAGTCATATGATGAAAGCAGATTATGACTTTCGGCGCTTCACCTCTACACAGGCCTCTGGACACGAATCAGAGTCAACGAATCATCGAGGCTGGATGCACACGAAAGCTTCGTCTCCTGTTACACCAACACTCCCAATGAGGACTTTGACGAGCAGAAACGGAGGAAAAGACGAGGATCTCTTGGCTGTTGGCGAGACGAGAAGACGTGTAGAGGTGGCTGGACCCTATGGATGTATGCCTTTGCTGTCCATGCGTGTACAATATTACAATCCCACGTGCCACCAGGAAACTTTCTTATGAGGCAGTAGGAAAGTAGCCGCACAGTGAAACATACATCAGACCATGAGATTGCCGGTGCCCGTCATAGCATGACTTTGACAGGGAGGCTACACGCCTATGAGCCAACACAATATCTGCGGCAAATGCCAGCTCTTGAAGACTTTCCACAAAGAACAAAAAAAAAACGTACGTGCGTACGTGTGTCTCTCGAGCTTTCGCGGACTTTTAAAGGTCAGCAACGTATTGCGCTGGGGTCAAACAGTCGGAAGTTCGCTTACAACTCCGCAGTCACGCATCGAACGAGTTCTAAAGGAGCAGCTGCACTGGGAGCTTTTTTCCACCTCAGCTATGGTTCTTTGGCACGTCAGAGTCCAAGAATCATGAACACAATCTGAACATCATTTCGGATAGCGTCAATTTCACGTCGAGGTGGCTGATGCCAGAATGCATGAGGTAGAGACTTGTCATGTCTGGTTAGCTGATCATCCCATGGATGAACCATGGTTATTTATACCTGTCTGCTCATAAACCTAAATCTGTTGCCAACCCTGAATTGCAGCTACTACTGAGAATTCCCACTGGCTGCGCTGCAGCCATCACTGCTCGATATGTAAAATGCGTCATCTACAAATTTTGGTCCAACAGTGATGCATCTACGACGATGTCATCCTGAAATATTTCATAATTCTGCTCTTGACAAAGATCTGCCAGTGCAACAAAGAGATGGTCATGATTCGGTTTTTCCGGAACATGATAGAAATCGTCACAACTTGATCACAATGAACCTGACATGACGATTCTGCTTTGATTTGACCTTTCTGCACTGGGCAGGGACGGAGGAAGTACAAGGGCATCCTCAGAGTCATCACTGACAAGTCCATAACTGAAGGTTCAGTCACCAGTAGGCATTTTGAGCAAGACAAGATATGCCGAACAAAGAATAAATAGAGCTTTTCCGAATAAGATGTGGACGTCTCAGTCTGAGCCCGCCTTAAGGAGGCGGGAATATTGACAAATACAGCGGAGGGGGGAGTGCAGACTGTGCAGTTGGCCGCCCATTCCAAATATAGTTGCCAAATCGCAAATTGTCGCAAATTCGGCTGCGCAAGTGTCACAAGGTCATAACAGTGCACGCACTGCACGGCGCGCCCAGTGTCTTGCTGCACCCGAAAGTACAAAGGTTTGGGCGTGAAATGTTCTGGATGGCATCGTACTGGAACAATCCGAATATCGACGCACAGTCTGCACCAGCACTCCATACTCACTATAGGTATAGACTCGAGGTACTCAGGACGTGACCGACTAACCTATTTGTCCAGGAGCATTTGAAACTAAAAAGAAACCCCTAACCTCAATACGCATTACAACTCACTAACACTTAACCTCTTTACAAGTCTGCACCTGGCCCAACAATGTAAGTTATAGTCGGTTACGCTATGAGCTGTAGGATAAACTCATACAGGCGGATGCGAAGTGGAGCCAATTCAAGGATTAGATGAATATTTCATGAGTTTCACGGAATGGGCCTTAACTGTTGCAAAAGCAAGTCTATTCATAGGTGGAATCTCAGTTTAACGTTAAATCTCCATTTAACGATTCTTTCTGCTGCTGACCGATTTTTTGCTTCATGGGAATTCTCAATTAAACAGTTTTCCTCTTAGCCAATTCTCGATATACCGAGGTTTTTTGACTTTGCGTGGAAAAGTTTTGCTAGTCACAATGTATGAACACAATCACAGCTTTAGAAAATATTTTTACCGCTCAGAAAAGCATTGAAAAGAGTGCCGAAATTTGCTAGTGAAGAACCAGTAGAAATGGTGTTTTTGCTGGTCGGCACATCAAACTGACTACATTATGCTATTGCTAGTTTTTGCTCAAATGTGTATACATCTTTGTTGACCAATGCATTCATTCTCATCACGACTGAGTGAGTCTAACTCAATGTTCATCTCACAGAAAGTCATGGGGCTCCCAGAAATTGCCTACTGATGCATTGGCCCCTCAAGCTGAGATGCATTGAATGTCTAAGTTTTCCATAACATGTAAAACTGTCTGAAATATTACGTTGAAATGTCTGCAAACATGGACAGAATGGAACAAAACATGTTGCTGACGGTGATGACGGACCAAAAAGAAGAGGTAAAATGACATTTCAGATCTCCTTTTTGCTGCTCCCTACAAACGTTACGTTTACAAATGCGCATTCTTAATGCTGCTTGACGTTTCCTCTGCTACTGAGGAAAAAAAACCGTTGAATCAAGAATTCACTGTGTAATAATTTATCTTTACTCCTTAAGCCACAGGAAAATGTTCCATCCCTGTACGGGTGAAAGCTAAAGTCACTTCAAGGCTGAAAGTTTGTGCTAGGTTTTAGACCCAACGTTTTAATCAGGGTTCCCGGGAAGTTTGAGGCTTTTCGATGAGATTTAGGGCCAATGGGCCAAAATGAGTTTCAGGGCTACCGGACAGGATGCGATGTTCGATAGGTTTAGGCCTAGTGGGGGAAAGCTACGGCCACGAGAGCAAGCCCATTCTAGTGGTGCGAGCCTCTGCATCCGACCCCCCTCACGAGGAAAACTTCATACAAGAGTGCGCAATGGGAGAACAATGCAGTCACAACCATTTGGCAGCAAAACGAGTGAAACGTGCACCGGTACCACTGCATACTTGTATAGGACTAACGCTGTGCATATGAATGCGAGTTTTTTTTAGGTGTTAGAGATCCTGCAAAGACTCACTTACCTAAATGCACGGCGTCCCCTTGAATTTTCAGAAACTTCTTCTTGACGATCGGCGCCAACGCCAACGCCAGCGCCAGCTGCAGCCCCTGCGCCAGTCCCTGAGACGCGCACGCACAAGCCAGAACTGCCCATCCCCAACCTCCCTCTGTGTAATACCAATGGAACAGATGAGCCATTTCCCGGCGTCGAAGAATCCTCTCCTCGATGTCGGTCTCGGTCGTGCGCCGGTTGTTGTTGTTGTTGTTGTTGCCTCGACCACCGACCACAGTGGCCACCTTGTTGTGACGGTCCTTCGGATCGGAGCAACAACTATCTGAATTGGACCGCTGTCGGTGGAGGGAGCCGCGGTTGTTGTCGTCAATTCCGCCGTCCTCATTGTCGCAGTAGCTGCCCTCTAGGACGGCCTTTTTCTTTTGCTGTTGTTGCTGCTGTTGCTGCTGTTGGTGGCTTTGAACCTTCTTCTGGCGACACCTCCTGCGCCACCGAGCCGCCGCCGTCACCGCCGCAAAGGGTGCACGAACTACCTTCACTGGGTGCAGCGAGGAGGGGACGGAGGTCAGCGCACTTTTGCTGAAGAGAACAACGCCCAACGTCGGGAGCAATACCATGAAGTTACTTAGTTGAGTCGTACTCACGAGAGGTTTGGGTCTCCATTTCGCTTAATGCAAAACAGGGTCTTCTTGGCCTCGTCCAAGACGATGATCTCCTGAACGCCGCGCTCATAGTAGACTCCAGAGTCCCTGGACTCGAAGAGAGTCGCTTGCACGGACTCCTCAGGACTTAAACGGAGCAAGAGCGTGTGCAAAGGCTCGGGACAGCCAGACCCGTGACCGCTACAATAGAGCATGGCATTAATGCAATTACTTATGCGAGCTGCACCCGCGTATGCAACGGGAGATATAGCACGCAAGTGTGAGTTCGCAGATGCAGCACCTGTAGCATGCATAATTGCATATGAGAACGTTAAAGATTAACTTTCCTATCACACCTGTTTAGTGAACTTAATAATATCACGTAAGACACATTAATTGTTGAGCTCTCTGTCATATCTAGGTCAAAGTAACACTAATTCGCCATAAAAGACGTGTGAAAAAAGCCCCCGTAGTTTCAGGAAGGGGAGATGAAAGAGACGATGAGACAGCATCATTGGCTCTGATTGCTCTCAGCCATATCTCTTCCTACGGCCTCGTCTGGCCGACCGAGGTCGAGGTGCAGCAAGCGCTCTGTCTGTCTCGCTGCACCCCCGTTCGGCCTCATCAGTAGCATCACTGTACGTGCACAACAGGAAGTACAAGAAGGAGAACTTCATCAATACTTGACGGTACTCACACCAAGGCCGATGCCCTCCGTTGCTGCTGCGGCCAAGTGAGTGAGCAGGTTCCATTGACCGGCTGATGGCGCGTCGTTGACGGGCCGGAAAAAGCCGCCGCCGCCGCCGCCGCTGCCGCTGGGGAAGCTGCTGCAGTTGCCGTGGCAGTTACCGGCGCTGCCGCTGCGCCATTGACAGGAGAAGCAGTCATCGCCGAGGAAGACACAAACGTCTTTTTTGCCTGGAAATCGTTTTCACCAAGTCCATTTTCCCTTACTTGATCCCCCACCTCACACGCAGATATGACGGCAGTCATATCTATCGTACGAGGAGATAACGTTATTATTCGTCCATAAGTATGATCGCGGACGTTTTCCTCCACTTGCTCTCGTTAGCCACAGTGTTATGGTCGACAGACGAACAAGAGTCACGTATGCATTTGCAAATGGAAGGGGGTCGTAGAGTGGTGGAAGCTACGACTGCAGACGATCATGTAAATACACATGCACACAGAGCGCAAACTCGACCCCTTCTTCTTTCTGCCTCTTCTCGGGGCATTTTGCCGCGCGTTGGAGCACGAAGACGACGACGACGACGACGACCACGGCGACGACGACGACGAGCACTTCCGTGAGGAGAAATGGGCCATAACAAGGAGTGATAGAGAAGGGACGAGGAGACGACGAAAAGTGACAACAATTCAAAAAACAAGGGTCTTTGGCACTGTGAACAAGGGAGAGAGCGAGGAAGGAGAAAGCTCTCCAGGGAACTGAGGTCGACAAAAGTTTGAGCTTGCTTGACTCACGTTGGCCGGGGGAGGCGAGACGAGTCCCACTGGGAGTGTCTCGAGGTCGGGAGGGGTAGTTACAGCTACTACGTGTCCCTCCCTCTCTCCCTCCCCTTGGCGATAGTTAACTCGTTCTAGTCACTCAATCTTCTGGGTTGCACTCGATTATTGTATTTTTCTTGGTGCTTGCTTGGACTTGGACTCTTCCTCGACTTCTAGTCTTTTCCTCGAGGCCGCGCTTGCCCAGGCCTGATCATCCTGGAGTGTCGTTCTCAAATACAGTCACAATGACTCAACAATAGAGAAGAAATAAAGGACCTTTGCTGAGTGTGCAATGTCTGGTATCTGCGCTTCTTCATTAAGACTCGTTGTCTGCCGGTGTCGGTGGCTACCCACGCGTGTCGACGTGATCTCGAGCTCGAGTGTTGCGTGATTTCGGCACGTACATGGACACGACAGGCTCTGGGGCACGAATGGGACCACGGCCAGGGCCTCTTTCTTCCTCAAGCAGGCTGACGTCTCTGTCGTGTGCATGCATGAGGAAGTGGATAATTATGCCATACGTTGTTATTATTCCCCCCCCCCCGTTCGAGACAAATGGCCCGATTCATATTCACCCGCGGGACGGCCAGAAGTGCCCGGGTTCCAGCTGGAGCAGCTTGCACAAAAGACTCTTTTCTCTCTATCTTTGGCGGCAAAAAGGGACTTTTGTCGTCGTCTGTTGGTCGTGGCAGCTACGTAGGGCTATTTCCGGAAACTCAGGTGCTTCCAGTCTGGAATACGGATGAGTTTTGGGGTGCGAGTTGAACTTTCTTGTCTCCAGCAGTTTGTCGTTGAACGGAGATGCTTCGGCTCCAGTGTGGACTTAGGGCTTGAACATCGGTATTGGAACTCTTTCGTAGTTCATTGCTTGCGGAGGCTACGTGTCTCTTTTCTTTCCCCCTGGGGAATTAACTGCTCCACGTCCATTGGCGTTGGCCAGTGCCAAATTATTGCTTTGGTAACTTTCCCGCCTGCTTCCAAATTGCCCTAATGAGTGACCACGATTTTGGTGCTCTAGTTTGATCAAACGCCTCCTGAATGCCAAATGAAGGGGGAGATGAAGCGAGAAAGGTGAACAATGAAGCAAAGAAAACCACGCACCTGACTGAAGCAGCACTGGCGTGAGCTGCTCACGCTGTCGTCGGCGCCTACACCCTTTTATAGGCCGCACGTACATATTCATTAAAATGTCATTGACTAGTGTTGCCCGCAGTAAGAATCCTGTCGGGCTCTCTCGAGCAGGCAGAGGCCGCACAACACCGACAGCAACGTTACTACCTGCGCCGGCGTCGACAGCCGAGGTGCGGTGGTCCACGGAGCAGGGGATGTAATTGCTGGTCTGACGACCCCGTCGTACTGCACACCACCGACGAAACGCCACTGAGGGCCGAGGGAGGGGAGGGAAGTGTTTCTCTCTTTTTCCAGCAGTCCAACCCCCTTTCCTCTGCGCTCCTCGCGCAAAAGCTGTTGCTATCACTCTGGCCCGAAGACCATGTCAAGTACGAAGTCTTATGTGCGCGCATTCTTGAGTGCGAGCGCTTTGTTATAAGACGTCGAGATACATGGGAGAGGTGTCAGCGAGTGCACGATATATGATGGGCGAAAGCTGAGGAAAAATAAATTTCATCTCACAGCTTTGACGCCGTTAATGCCCCGCTGCACAGCCTCGACGTACATGCGGTATGTACTGTGCGCGCTAGAGGTCTTGTCACAGTGTGTGCTGTTGTATACGTACACACTGTACGTACGCTGAAACTGTGCTTGGACGAGCACGCTGCAGAGTGCGCGTCACTGCAGTGCGTGCAGGCAAAGGGACAGTTTGTTCCTGCACATTTGGACATGCGGGCAAAAATTTTGCACGTGGAAATGGAGCTTGGCTCCAGTTTATTGGTTTGCAGCAGTTTTTTCTGCTTGGAGGATAATTTACCAACCTCTACAGCACCCGGTAGACGGTATCTAGCTCTAGGATAAAAACTGCGGCAACAACATGCGTACAAACCGAGTCGCGAGCAGCAGGGATGTGGTAATAATAAGTTGGGACTAGTCAAGATGGAGGGAAGGTTCCATTGGGAATACGAATAGTAAATGCTGCAGGGTTATATGGCTCCGCCCTACTATGAAATGCATGTGCTACCCTACACTGACTGTGTTGTATCGGTGCTTTCCTGCCTGTGCCACCGGGATGGCTGGAACAGCACACAGATTTGAACCATGAGCTCGAACAGGCAAGGTGTGGCTGCGGTCGCTGAGCAGCGTTCGGAATCAGTGACTTGACATTTTCATCTCAAGGCAGCCTTTTCAGCCATGCTAAATGACAGAATAGATGTGTGCTTCAGCTAGGGAAGAAATGTCCCCTCTGTGACTGCCGAGAGTCATGCAAACAGAGAAAACGCAGGGAAGTGGAAAGGAGTCAACGTGAGTGAAAAGAGAAAGAGGTCATGGCTTCCATGCAAACAAAAAAAGGCTAAGAAACCTATTTTTGGAGAAGGCGGAAGCCTTTGGAAGTGATATCGGCCACACCGATCGTACAGCTGGGCTTGCGTGCCACGCGTAGTAGTGCACAGCACAGTGCGTACAAACGTGTCATGACAGAGAACGTGATTCTGCACTAAGTTCACTAGCATGACGTTCTTTCTAGTTACCACGGCTTCTTCCTTGCACATAGTGATGAGACCGCCAATTCTGGAGCAGAGCAGTCGAAGGGGTTCTGCATTCGCACGGGCTGCCCGGGCTTTGAGCCCTCGGGATCGGTCAGGCTGAGGACGCAGTGGGCCCATTCACCTCAGGGGATCGAGAGGATGTTGGTGACAGCTTCATGCATAAAATGGTCTCCGTAGAGCGACTGGACATGTCATCTAGAGAGGACAAGTCTCATTCATTCATCCGGTCTGATCCTTCGTGCTTGCAGGGGGGGTTCTTCCCTTGATCGCCCTTCTGGACCTCGCTCAACAAGAAGAAGTAAAAGAAAGCGACGACGAAGAGGCAGTCGGAAATGATGATGGAGCTGACTGAGGACTTCTGGTATCAGTCTTGTCAAATGACAGCTGACATGCATGACGTGACATTGTACGCATGTTCTGAGTCAACCCTCTAAATACATGAATTTGGTGTACGCTTGTATTTACATTACGGTAGCAGGTGAGGTGAATAAAACATTAGGCGAACGTTGGACAGTGAACGTGTGTGTTGTGTGCTTACTGGGTAACTTGCTAAGATTGCGAAAAATATAAAAGATCACTTACTGACTATCAATATGGCGTCCGCCTAAAAATGCACATTAGAGTATGCTTGTGTGACGTCTACTAGGAGATGCGACTTGGCCAAGAAGGGCGAAATCTTAGATTTTGGCTGCGAATCTGCCTGGATGAATCTGAAGGATGATGAAGGCCAACAGAAGAATTTTTAACTTGGTACTTGCTTGAGGGGGCAACCAGTGGGACCAACTTAAAAAGGCAGAACAGTGGACTCTCAATAAAGGGAGTAACAGCAAAACTGTCACTGAGTCTCTCAATCGCTGTCCACACCTTGGTGATGGAGTCTCCTCAACTCGGCCCGAGAGTCAAATTGTTGGAGTGGGGTTATTACGTGAACGCTTTTAATCGAGGGCCGAGTGGAGGAGACACCAAAACCAAGGGGTGGGCAGCGATTTTGAGACGCAGTGACAGGT
>JAAUXU010097875.1_pt1 | contig 12871 bp, 17 predicted proteins | sample 7278151 | NCBI WGS metagenome assembly JAAUXU01 (sample SAMN14350113, study PRJNA611818) | marine sediment metagenome | isolation source: surface marine sediment (1.8m) | place: French Polynesia: Moorea | collected 2018-08 | reverse complement strand
GTCGCTGAGTGAAATGGGGAACTTTCATCGATAAGAGTTATAATGAAGCTTCCTGTAGTTTATCAGGTTTCAGTAGAATTGAAAAGCTATTTTATTGTGCCATCAACATCTAGTGATGGTGATACAACAGCCAAAAACAACACTTCTGTTTGAGCTGCTCTGTGTCCTCCATTAGTGGCCAATTCATGTTTGGCAAGGTCAACTTTTTCTACCACAGGAAGGCTTTTCTCCAATATCTGGGGCTTTGCCAAAAAAATATTGAACATTTTTGGGAATTTGTTTGTCTTTTGTTCTATTGAAGAGGTTTCATGAGCATTAGCTGAGGCGGCCAGATTTTAGCTAAGTTTACTCACTCCAGAGTCGCCATTTTTTTGGCAGTCCACTACCAAGGGTGACTTATGTAGTTAAACATAGGTTTGCACAGAACTATTTACTTGTACCGCGAGGCTCACTGTAACGTGTACACACAACATCGAGAGTCCACTGTATATGATCTAAATCTTCCGGCCTTAAAAGAAGTAAAAAGTTCGAGTTCTGCTTAAAAAGGAAAATTCTTTTCACTCCACCATGAAATGAGCATCTAGGAAAAAACGAGTCTGAAAAGAAAAAAAAGAAGACTCTGAAAAATGGCACAGAGAAAATGGCAATTGTGCCAAAGCATCTTGAAGCCACGAGAGCGCTGATGGAAGAAAAGGTTCTCATACGAGAGACTTTGACTTGAGACTTCAAAAATAAGCTGTCAACGTCAATTGGGAGCAAATTCGTAGAAATTCATTAAAAAAGCCTCATTAAAAACCCTCCTGTCCGATCTGATTGGTAGGTCCCGACCATGAGGTCATTAATGGTCCCACTCTTCTGGCCCTGACACTGACCTGACAACGAGAGTGCCCTTAACGGACGTGACCTCCTCTTGGGAGCAATTCTACAGGTTCTGCCTCGATTTTTGCTTCAGCTCCTGGTTGGTGCCAATTCCTTAGGTTAAAAAAATACTCTGGCACAATAAAATGAATAACTCTTTGCAATTTTTCTGCGCCAACTGTCCATCAAAACGAGTGATTGCACACCTAATTTTTGGTTTTACGTCCTACTGTACGTGCAAAGAGACTTTCCAAGCCAACCTCGACAATCAGTGCAGGTGATCAAGGTTTCTACTAAGGTTGCGTTAAAGTTAGGTGAGGTCTGGTTAGTTTTGAAGTTTTTGATGTGCAATAAGTGTTGCCTAGAATTAGAAATGCAATCATCCGTTTTCACGCACAATTCATTTATTTTGATCTGCTGCAGAGTCCAGGCTGCCCAGAGTACAATTTTTGCAGGCAATTTTGGTCTAACCTTCAGATCTTTTCTCCAAATTCTGCACAACCCGTCAAAAGAAAGATTGAACTTCCTGGTCGTTGCAGCTGATAAATCTTGCACCCTTCTTTGCCAACCAAGACTCTTTTTTGTTCCAAACATTGCAATTGGAAGGGGGGAAAAAGCAGCCTGGGATTACTTTCATAGAGACCTCACTGTACCTTCAGTGCGACGTCGCACGTGAAACAACTGCATGCACAAGATGACTCATTGAGAGCCCTGACCCAACCTTCTTTACCTTGGCACAGTGAAGTCTACTGCAAACTTCAGCCAGCGCTGGATGCCCGAAGAAAATATGGCTAAATGCGGCAGTTACTGTAGCTTCGTCTATGCAGCTTCCGCTCTGCAGGGTGTCACTTACAAGTTGCAAAGCGTTAAGCACGACACAACAAACATTTTTGCTCTCCATATTTCATGGTAATGCTATGTCAAGGCCAGACCCCACACACTGGCTACATAGAAAGCAACAGGATTCCACGGGAGTGACGAGTTACATACGTGCTTGCGGGTGTCAGGCTCAAGATCGCCCTCACAAGGCCAGGACAGTGGACGCCGCTTAATGCCGCCCGGATCGTGGTAGCAGGAGTCACTTCTGGTCCAGAAGTACACGTGTGCACTGGAGGAACGCTGCCGAAGCTCTGGCGTGGCGGTGGTGGCGGTGTGGCTGTCGTCATCCAGGTTAGCTGAGGGCATCACTGCCGCTGCTCTCCAGGGCAGCCAGGAGGAGCCCGACAGCGCCAGCCTCTAGTGCTACATAAAGAAGGCTCTTTCTTCTTTGCGGAAGAGGAGTCCCAACAGTGACAACATTTTGTTGTCTGGCTCAAAAACTGTGTTAAATTAGACAAAGTTTCAAGTGTCGGGGAGGAAAAAAACTGTACACAAGTCCGTACTTAGGAGAACTGGTGATTTTGTACTCGACTGCTTAGGTCACTGTAATTCTGTTCAGTACAGACAATGTCTGTCTAGCAGTAGCTTGAAAAGGGAGCTTGAAGAGGAAATTGGAGGCCGTCTTGAGGCCAAAATCGAGGTCGAAAGTTTTTATTCACTGCATACACAGCAATACAAGGGAAGTCCCAACGCACGTTCGCAGCCCAGGCGAAGGGGAGGCAGAGGAATGAAGAAGCAGAGTTGCCAGACCCTGACCAGGAAACCGGTCGCAATCGCAACTTCACTACTACACAGTTTCCAAAAACAATGGCACTTGGCAACGCTGGCAGAGGAGGACGAGGTGCTCATGAATCATCCAGTTTAGTGAATAGAAAGAGAATGAGGAAGCCAAACTCAGTGACAACTTGGACTTCACGAAGAGGATCGAGTCCTACGTAATGCGACCAACACCGGCTAGTTCATGTTTAACCTGAAACATCTTTTATGTTGAGCACTCGCTGTGTGCAGAAATTTCATTGTCCTGGCACTGCCATTCACGTTGTCTCCTGGGGCCTCAGGCACCCCCCAACGGCCTCCACAGTTTGGTTGAGCCTGTTCCCCGCCACTGCAGCACACCTCTTGATGTAGGAGGGCTCCAGCACCTTGTCCTACCTCTCCCCAAGGCATCAGATGAGGTCCTGGCGGTTCCGGGGTCCCGTTTCAAGTCAAGAGGTGACGCATCAGGACTGAAAAATGAAAACAGAGTGCAAGTTAAAATGACGTTGTTCTTGCTCAAGTATGGCATGTTACCTTGATGGGGGCCATTTGTCCTTGGCCTGGAAGTTGCCTTCCCTTGGATGTCAACCAGCTTTGTGTGACTGGCGCCATTTTGCTGGAAGATGATGGTCATCATATCACAAGTCAAGATTGCCAAACAGCTGGTTTCTGTGAGACAGACATATACTTAAGTGTCATTGTGTTGTCCATTGGTGACTATGATTGGTTGCAGCCCAACCTGAAGCGCCTGCATGACTTTTTCGATATTTCCACTGTTTATTCAATTGACCCTGTTACGCTTTCCCTTAAGTCGACTGCATTCCTTCCCCTCGCACTGCAATGAGGCTGAAAACTTAACCTGCATTAAAAAATGCATTGTAGACACTGGTTCAATGTTCGACACTCCAAAGCGAGCACAAACTCTGCAAAGTTTGCTTTGATGCCAAGCATGACTGCGTCGCCCTCCTGAATGCAGAGAAATGAAGCTTTGTGAAGGGTCAGTCCTGTCCAAGAACTGGAAAAAGCTTATTGTTGGACAAGTCCAGAGGTTTCTTTGGCATCTTTTTTTCCTTTCCTGCTGCAGTTAAACGCTCGTGAGAAAATTGAGACCCAACTGGATGAAGTTGCCACTCCTGAGTTTGGTCCAAGAATGGCAAAAAAATTGCTCTTGCCTCCTAACCCTCATTTAAGCTACTTCAAGATGCTGAAGTCCGAATGACGTCGAGGTTCAAGCGCAAGTGCAATAAAGGTGGAGCTTCGAAGTGAACACGAGTTCATTCCTTTTACCCAAACTAGTTTTAAAGATCTTTGATTTCAAAGTTGCTGCGGACCGAATCAGTGCATTACTTTGCCTTCATCATGAATTATTAAGGAATCAGCCCAGTTGAAAAATACAATGAGAGATACACACAGAGGACGATCGGGTCCTTGGGCAGAAGTCAGCACAAAAAAGTCTATTATGGGCTGACATTTCTCTTGGCAGGTGGAGGGGATAATCTCCAAGGGCACTGTGCTCAGGAGCATGATGGTTGTGCCTTTACTCTCCATCTACTTCAACCTCGAGTCCGTCAGGAATTTCAATGACTTCATGTAGAAGAGGATGTTTACCATGGATTTCACGGAGTGAATTCCACGGTAGCTGAAATTCAGCTGAAATCAGCTGAATGCTTGTTGCTGCTGTCCTGATATGACTTCTGACTCTCCTTCTCTAGACTCTATCCCTACATGACACTCTGCCCTATGCTCACAGACCCTTAGGAGAAGAGCCACGTGAGCCAGAACATGGCAGAATTGTACGAGAAGTGGTTGAGGCCGGAGGAGTGGATACTTTGAATGAACCACAAGGTGAGGTTACATTCAAGTGGTGACAGTGAAAAACTGCATTGACTGGCTAGAAATGGAGACATTCTCGGTTGATGAAGAAGACACAGATCTAAAGACTTTGAATTTGTACGTTCGATTAGTATGTAATTATTGCAGTTTTGCTGCTGACCAGTTTGCAGTTTCACGGGGCCTCAAATTTTTAAAAAGCCTGCCTTTGGGGCCCATCTTAACAGGAACATTGTGATTTTTTGCATATGACAACATGACAGAAATCAATTTTGGACGTACAATTTACGCGCGTTGTTTGGAATACTTCCCTGCTCTTTTACTCTTTGGAGGGAAATATTCTTGCCCTATATTTCCCCCTCCCCAAGGACCATACTGCGATTCAACACACTGAAACTATGGCTGCTTCAGCAATAATCTCGTCCATTGTCAGCGGTTTCTCCATTATGTGCGAGAGTTTGAATTGTGTGTGAATCACGACTCATTTTGTGTGCTGCATTTCCCCAATAGAGCGTTAACTTACAAACTAACGACCCTTAATATGTACTCATTAGGCTAGGTCGAAAATTGGAATTCCCTGTGGGTGTCCAAAATTTGACACCACATCCCATTTGAAGACTTTGTCGTCAAATAAAAGTGAAAAAAAGGAGTTTTAGCTATGCCCAAATGCATTTAAAGTTGAATAATACTGTAAAATAAGTTATAATATTTTTTCTTCAGGACTGGCTGTAAAATATTTTTCAGACCAACTGGAGCAAGTCAGCATTTTGGTGAGTGATTTTAACCCAGTTTGGCAACTTCTGAAAGCCACCAGAGCTGAAATCTACTTTCACCGCAAATGTACTACAGTAGCTTACTACATGAATTTCAAATCAAGTTGGGCAGAGGTAAGCACAATGTTTTATCAAAAGTATTTGACGACATCTTCATCTCTTGAGCCCATGTAACAAACCTCAGATGCCATCAATGAATTTCCAAAGTTGGCCCCTTTTTGACCTGGCCTAGTGCTCATATGTCCCCTCATATGAGTCGTTGATATATAGTTATTCAGTTCATTGTGGCCGAAAATTCATACCTCCCACAAATGATTGGTTGGGCACACATTTTGCACTTTACTACTCACCAAAAACTATCATATATACTAGACTTGACTGTAAAATTTCATCCATAGCAGGAGGCAGACGAAATAAGATCAAGGTTGCTGTAACAGGAACAAGATGAGAGAGGAGGAGGGCAAAGTTGAACAGGAACACAAATAGAGCTTTGTTCTCTTTTGTGCCAGCTTTTTGTTCCATTCAACACTTCTGTATTTATACGTCACTGAGGAACCAGTTGTACCCCACGACCGAGGACTGCTTCAGCGCCCACACTGACGCGGTCACGATGAGGGACGCGGAGCAGCAAGTTCGTGGCAGTTCCTTCTCCGCCGTGATATCGGTCCAGGAAGGGATTGCTGACACAGACGACGATGAGCATCCCGCCATGAGCCAGTGCTACGAGGCCTTCACTGCCTGGCAGACGGACGGCATCTTGCCGTGGCTGTCCGGCGAGGTGACTTGAGGGGTCTCTTCAGAGCAAGCTCGGTTCAATCATGATGCCGTCGTCGTGCCTGCTGATGGTGCAGTGCTCGAGCGAGACCAAGTCCTCCTAGAGGTTCCGTCACCCCGTCGTCCTGATGGCGGACACGAGCCTGACGAGCTCCTACTTCCCCACCTCCATTCATCCCGTCACCGTGGAGGTCCTTGGAAACAACGACCTCGACGCCATTCTACGACTACCACACAGTGCGGTCGAGGCCGCGGCGGAAATGAAGCATCTGATGTTGCGGCTGCATGACGACGAGGGCATTGAGGCTCCCGCCACATTTATTTACTCACTGTGTGTTGTGCCGAGATCATAAAGAAGACTCCTCTCATTTCCAGGCACTTTCCACATGCCAGCAGCAGCAGTTCCACTACGACACGACGTTGATGCTCCCCTGGCAGATCTCGGCCTCAGGCCAGGTGTGACAGGCATTCATCATCCAAGCAGTTGATTTCTCTGAGTGTGTGCAATATAGTAAGAAGCTTTATAGCCCTCCCTCCCTCCCTCTGAGTCATGTAATCCACCCCCGGGAAGTCGGCGCGCGCCCGACCCGGGGAGGACAACAAATCTCATGACTGTGTCAGAGGGAGACAAATCTCTTTCTCCGGGTACGTGTGAGAGCACAAAAAGCTGGGAAATGTAATACTTTCGACTGAGAAAGAGACCGCAGACCCAGAGATCTTCAAAGGATATGCGGAGGGAGCGACTCAAAAGCAGAGTTGAACGTGGCGAGTCAGATACGCCTTTCTTCATTGCGGTTTCCTTTTTCTGGCTCGACCAAACACACGGTGGAAAAAAGCTATGCGGAGGAGGAAATTTTCTTATTCTCTTTCATTTTTCTTTAGTCCTAAGATCATTGCATGCCCAATTGAGTCTCTTCTCTCAAAGTCTGCAGAGTTTGCACTCACTTCCTATCCCTTATGCTCATGCATAAGTCGGGGGGGGGAATCAAAGGCGCCGCGATCTTCCTTTTTTTTCCTATAGAAAAGATCTAAGGAGATTAATTGGATGAGTCCGTTAGGGTTGATATTTTCTCCAGGAAAAAAAAATCGTTCAGCCAAATTTACTTCCTAAAGCGAGCGTGTTGGCGGCAGCGTTGCCAGACTCCGGACCGAGGAAATGTGCCAAAAATAATGCCACATTGGCAATTCTAGATCAATGATTTCCCCTCGCCCAAATGACGTCCCCAAACTGGTGTGGAGAAATGTCGGTTTTGGCACTGGACAATACCGATTGGCAACGCTGTACTGCAGTTCTCCTCCCCCGTCTCTCTCTCTCTTCCTGCAGGCTGCGACTTGAAAGATTTTTGTTCAGACAGGTCTGAACTCGCCGAGGTCGGAAGCACATTTTGCGGGAAATCGCAGCTTTATTGTTTCTTTGCTCATATGAGATCGCATCAGAAGTGAAACACACGCGCGTTAGGGTACAATAACTGATGGGTGCGTCATTTTTGTTCTTTCCAAAGATGTCATCCACTCAATACTGTTCCCATGTCGACTTTTGGCGAGCCAGTGCGAGGGGGTAGGGGAGAGAGGGATGAAGATTCGCATATTTTCCAGCTGTTTGCAATTTTTTTTTCGCATCGACGACGCCCCGTTAGAGCATGCGGACCGCACCAAGTTCGACGTCACGTGCTTTCTGAGGCGCAATCAGACGGCGTTGGGGTCGTTGGTGGCCGCGGGCGTGTACTCCTTCCCTGAGTTGCTCCTGCAAGGAGGGATGGCGTCATACAGGTGGTTGTTGGCTTCCTCCTTCCTCACCTGATCTGTTTGGCCTCCTTGGTCCTGCAGCACTTCTGGTAGAGGCAGTACCCGGTGCACACCAGCAGGATGAGGACGATGATCACGATGATGATGATCAGGCCGACGCCCATCTGGAAGAAAAAGAAGAAGAAAGCTTGCCAGTGTGCAATGCCGCTGCGCACCCCGCTGCTGTACCTGTTGCTGCTGTCCTTCGGGAACGTCAGTGACGTCTTCGACCAGACCTTCTCCTTCTCCCCGGACTGAAGCGTCCGTCGACTGGGTGTCCAGCCCCGCCTCGTTCTCCAGCTCGAGGTAGGTGTCCACCAACGAGAACTTCACGGGGATCCTGAAGAACAAATTCAACCTGCTGTTACGCTAGCGCCCACACTGTTGTTTTGGCGGGGAACACTGACGAATCGTTATTGTAGTCATAAGTCCACATCCTCAGGACAGTGATTAACAACAATCATCGTGCATGAGGAGCCCTGAAGGCCTTGAAGGCCTTGAAGGCCTTCAAAGGCCGAGGTCGAGACAACGAGATCCGTGATTCACAAAGGAGGCTGAGGAAGCAACGAAACATTTGGGGAGAGAGAGAGAGAGAGAGAAAACGAGCACTGCCAACTTTTGGGTCGAAATGAGCATGCTTAAATCCTGGCTTTTTTACCTGTACTCAATGCTGGATTCCGCGTCATGCGTACGTAGAAGGAGAGAACAGCGTAAGTACAGCCCATACGTAGCTTGTAAATATGGGTGCAAAAAATGGCCTAAGAATACATAAATATGGCCTAAAAAGCATCGCATGTGCACGTGCAGTCGGCATTCGATTTTCGCACTTTCACTTTTGGGCAAAAAAGCCCTCCTCCGTTGCGCAAAAGTGTCCTGCTTGCCAATATTTTACTTAATAAAATTCCTTTACTTTAACAGAATTTACTTTCTTCTCGCTCTTTTGCTTTACCAGGAAGTAACCATTGTGAAAAGTATTGTTCTCTGTACTGATTTGGTTTCTAACGCTAGAGTAAGATAATAGTAATTGCACTGCAGTTGCTTTAGGTTATAAAAAAAGCCTGAATGCGTCAAGGGCTTATCACCATATGTCCCAAAATGAGCTTCAGGACCAAGAAACGCTCTCAACTTCGAGGACAACAGGATGTTTGAAAATGTATATATAAAGCGCTGTATCTTGCGCTGTATGCATCTATTTGTTCATCTTATTCCTGTTGTTCTCGAATTTGTTATCACTCCTGGGTACTGAAGCTAAGGTTGCCTCAGGGTCTCTTTACTCCACTTGGTGACGTCGGGTTTTTTTGTGGTCAGTTTTGCGTTCGAGGACTTACAACAGAAGTAACCCAGTGATGTCATGAGGTGCATGATTAATAATAGCAGCCTTCAGCATATCTGTTTGGAGAGATATCGGGTAGCTAAAATGAGCAACCCCCGAGCTGAAGGCTAATTTACCCATCACTGTTGAATGTTTAAAAATAACTTTTTCTTTTCAGCTTATTTCGTGTCCTTTCACAGCCGTTTGTTTTCTAATGTTTTTTAAGGTCAAAACGTGACTTCAACAACGAAGAAACTATTTAAAGGTGTCACTTCTCATTGATACCCTCAACCTTAACAAGCTGTTGTGCTTCTCTTGTTATTAATCAGCCGGCTTAAGCTTAGTGGGAGATGTTTTACATCACTTATGGGATGACCTGATATTTTGTCTCAGCATTGATGTACAAAAAAGCGTTGTGTTACTACACTTCTAAGCGGTTTCTTTCAACTTTCATATTTCTACTCCCATCTGCTGCCATGATAGCTTCAAATTCGGAACAGGACAAGTCTCTCAGGCAACAACATCTACTTTGAAGTCTGACAGTGTCATTCAGCGGCAAAAAATTGGCTCTGATGGTGAGGAAAAGACTCGCAATGTTGCTCCAAACTTGCAGTTTTCCTGAATATTTGCTGCTGAGACTTTTTGCTATTTGTCACTTGACAAATAAAGAGAAGTTTTTATGCCCACCTCTCCAAGGATGCGCACGACTGAAGAAGTTAAGAAAAGCGCTCTATTGTAATGTACACATATAAATTGGGTTAGACCGAACAACCGAGAGTTTTTGGATGTGACTGAGAGCCCCTTTGATGTGTTACCCAATGCTGAACAGTGAAGATGTAGTCGAATGTGGCTTTTTTATCGTGCAGGACACGATAATGTGTTTTGACTTGGAAGGCAAAGCTATACACACTTTGCTTTCAGTGTCCTTTGACAACAGCGCTGCAGTTTAGCATCTAGAAAGTAACTACGTCTAGATTTCACCCAACATCCCTATGTACTGCGTCGATAAAACTAAACAGGCAGGGAGGGGACCCAAAAGCATATTATTTTTTCATTCCATTTGACCAGAATGTCTTCCAATACAGTCTTGCGCAAATATAGCAGCCATAAAAAGTTGTAACATGCGGTATGGAGAGTCTACTGTGCACATCCTGTTTTGCAGCCATTACTTTTGACTGGATTGAACCACACTAATGGTTCACCACTCTATAGAAAGCTAAGAAGCTCCTTTAAAACTTAACTCATATGTACTTCTGCCTGAGGACCACTCATTTTTCCACAAATATGTGATCAAAGTTGTACTTCAGAAGTACTGTAGAAGAGTGTACACCATAAAAGTTTGACATTTTTTTTAACAAATGAGTGGTCCTAGAGCAAAATTGCATATTTCTCCAGTTTGAGAGAATATTCTTAGCTTTCTAAAGAGGGGTCAAACACTGGAGTAGCTCGATCCAGTCAAAAGATGTAGCTCAAAACAGAAGTGTGCACTGCACTTTCTACAGTGTGTTTTACGTGAATACTTCGTAAAAAGTGCCCATTGTACCAGCTACAACAGAGTCCAACGCCAATTTTCCACCCCAAAACACCAAAACTGACATTTAGCAGACCAACCTAATATAGCAAACCAACCTAATGTACATAGACTGAGTATGTCAACACGTCGCTGACCAGACAAGGGCGAAAATCGAACGTCTTCGCTCCTTCGTGCTCTGCGTGTTCCTAGAGAGCGAAACTCAAGTCGCGGTATAAGCTGTTAAGGTCCACGCTCGATACTCACTGCTTCTCGTTGTCGGTCTCGTCCGGGGTCTTGACGACCAAGATGTGCTGCCGGCTGTCCTCGCCGGCGTCCGCGATCCCAATCACGAGCGTGGCGCGATACTCGTGGTCGCCCAGGGGCTTCAGCATGCTGGCAGAGTACTTGTTGATGGTCTCACCTAAGGGATGTTGTGCAAGTGTTGTGGGGCAACCACAAAGCGCTCACAGGGTTGGCCTTATCGAGTGAAGCACATTCAAAGTGTTCGTACGTAGAGGCCGCAATGAGGCCGATGGAGGCCACGTCGACTTCCAGGTTGTCCAACATTTTTGTTTAAAAGAAATGTGCTTTGCACAGTTTCGATGTTTCCATGTTGTAGTCGACAAAGTCGGGACGAAAATCTCACTGCTTCACGGGGTCAGGCCAACCTTAAACATAGCTGTGGCACCAACGCGACTGTGGAGAGACCTCAGTCGCGATGTAGTGTCTAGGTTTCTCTGTACCCATTCTGAGGACGACTCTGTCCTGGTCCTCCGTGACCGGGATCAGCCACGTGACGTCCTGAGGGCCGGGCTCCGGGTACAGGGAGAAATCCACGGCCAATTCCACCTGCCAGATGAAATGTGTCTACACAGGAACCAAGTTACGTAGCCTTGGCCAACCTGTTGGCCGACGAGGTACTCGCCAGCTTCCACGGGAGCCACGGGAAAATTGTTGTAGGTGATGCTCAGGGTGATGGAGTCCTCTTCTTCCTCCGCGATGGAGCCCTGCTGGTCTCTGACAATGTATCTGAGCGGAAGAAAATGGACTGAGGCTGCACACCCTGCCAAAATGGGAGAGGTCAAGTCTGACGTGGTCCACCTACTTGCACGTGAGGTCCTTCTGGTCGTGGTCGATGATCGGGTAGTAGAAGTAGGAGTGTCGCTTCCGGTTCTCCTCCGGCATATCTTCCAATTCGCCGCCATCCTGCGCTGGCAGCACCTCGTCGCCGACCATCCACAGGAACTCGCCGGTGGTGTTGTCGTCGTCGAGGATGCTCTCCGCCACGCACCTCACCTTGACCGGCCCCTCGCCTGCGCGAGCAAAATTGGTCATGCTACACTCGACCGCCAAGTCACAGACCCTCGACGAAGCCGACCTGCTTGCAAGCTGAGCGTGCCCCAGATGTCTGCGAGCTCCACGTCCAGGCCCGAGCAGAACTCCCTCCAGTGGGCCAGCAGCACCACGGTGGACAGCCATAGGCATCTCCCCCACTTCCTCATGCTTGACTTGATGCCTGCAACCTGTACAAATCACCGTGACGCGCTGTAGCGGCTGGCCCGAGTCTCACTCAATCACTCACTCAATCACTGCTTCACGAGCATCAGCTGGGACAAAGCGACAGTACTTGACGTGCAGGAAGGCGGAAAAACAAGGGCTTGACGAACCCGAGGTTGGGCTCGGGTTCCAGAGACCCCGGTGGACGGTGACGCTTGCCAAGTAAAAAGCCTTTTGGTTTAGTTGACGTCAGATTCCTCATTTCCTTGTCCTAACTGTTAAAGATTTTACTCTTCGTGCATTTCGTCGTTATTATTTGAAAGTGCTTCTCTTCTGTAGAACATTGTGCATTTGAAAAAGAAAGGGTTGAAATATAAAAATTGTCTTAACTTATAACTTTTCGTTGTGATGCACAGTTTCTCTGCACGGGCTGATCTTGCCCATTGAGACAGATCTAAATACATACATTGGCCTTTAGAGGCCACATCGAGGCCGTAACTGTCAGAGGCTTTTTTTAGCAAACAAAACCTCACATTGTTTGTGCTTTACTGCCTACTTGACAAATCTCATTTAAGTATTTCACTTGATAAGATCCAAACTGCCCTTATGTACTATTTATACACTTGGAACAATCGGACGTCAAGGAACTGTGTGCTGAACCCAGATTAGCCTCTGCTCTTCTGTTCAACTGAATGGGTTTCATGCTGCAACCCTATCGTGGTGAGAGATAAGCTCAACACACTTGCTCTTACTGCACCGTATGAAGCATAAATTTTGTCCTCGTGTTTCAAAAATCATCCTAGAATTGACGGATTTGCCCAAAATTGGGCTCCAACAGACCCTCCTTGTATGCACTGTTACCAGGTCCGATTCGTCATCGTTGGTCCCCCACCC
>JAAUXU010132403.1_pt1 | contig 12875 bp, 16 predicted proteins | sample 7278151 | NCBI WGS metagenome assembly JAAUXU01 (sample SAMN14350113, study PRJNA611818) | marine sediment metagenome | isolation source: surface marine sediment (1.8m) | place: French Polynesia: Moorea | collected 2018-08 | reverse complement strand
CTGAAATTCAATTGCACTGTTCTGAAATTCATTTGCAGTATCTGAATTTGACCTGCACTATTCTGAAATTCAACTGCACTGTTCTGAAATTGATCGTGAAATGGTGTAGAACGGCTCTTTCAAGCATCCACTGTTGTGCTGTTAGTAATACTCACAGTACAAGCGAAACGATTTGGTATGGTTTTTCTAACAGTTTTCTGAAGGTATTTGGACTTTTTTGTGATTTTTTGGCTGCTGGCTCACGTACAACGACTCTTGTTTAGCTAAAAGCAATTTGTGGGATCATATCCATCTCATGCCCACATATTTTTGGCACGTTAGAAGCCCTTCTTTTTCCTCTTTTTTTTCCCCCTAACCTTCTTGGTGTTCGGGGAGCTGCCGACGGACGATTCGGAGGTGGACCCCACGCTAGGGGAAGGTCCAAGGCTAGCGCTCATAATCTGCTTGCAGTTATGAGAAGACTGTCTCTCCAGGTTCAGGCTGGCCGCCATCTTATTGTCATCCACAGAGCTGTCGTCATTCTCGCTCTGGTCGTCGTCGATCGAAGACTTGTCAACGGGCAATAGCGTGGGAGCCACCGACGTGCAACAAATCTCCTCTGCAGCAGCAGCTGCTGCTACGAGCTCGGAGTCGAACTTGAAGACGTCCTCTAGCGGTGTCTTTTCCTCGCCGTCTCCCTTTGTTACCTCCTCGATTAACTTGTCCACGTCGAGGTCGTCGGCCTCGAAGGACCAACCTTCCTTCTTGGATTTTGATTCGCTGCTTCTCGGAAGCAACGGCGGTCGAAAAGCGAAGACGTCTTCGCTCTCTGTCTGGTCGGTCGAGGCCTCAAAGGGCAAGAACTTGGTGCTGTTATCCCACATCTTTGCCGGAGCCGTCACTTCCATGAGAGATTCTCCTCCCTTCGGCGACGTCTGCAAGAGGTCGTTCACCCATTCTGGCATGGAAGGCTTGACTGCAGAAGAGAAAAGTAGCGGGGCTTTGGAACTGTCCCTATTATGCACGCTGGCGTTCTCTGTTTTGTCTTGAATGAAAAAATCAGATGCTTCCTCTTCATTTTCTTCCTCCTCTTCCTCCTCACTCGTGGTCTCTGTTCTTCTGACCTCGTGGAATTCGTCCGAGTGCGTGGAATCATCGACGAGCTGAATGTCGTCTTCGTCCACATCGTCCTTCTCCACCTGCACGCTCGAGGACTTGACTACCTTGCTGAAGTTCTCATGACTCGCTTTCTTCGACGACTGTCTCGTTTTGTAGGCGACCGACGCGTCAGGCTTGGACACGATTAACTCGTTCGCCAGCTCCTCCTCGAGGACGGCCCCAGGAGAAAGCTCCTTCGAGTCAGCAGAGTAGACAACGTCAAACTTCAGCGGATTTTCGCCGATGCTGTTGCCACGATCATCGAACTTGCTCTTCTTTTTTGATTTCCTCGAGGATTCTTGGAAACTCGGCACTGGTCGACAGCTCGAGAACGGTTGATAAACTTGGCCACTGACATTTGCCGAATGGTGGGAGGATTGTTTGTCATTGTCCTCCCCCTTGCACACAACGGCGAACTGCCCGGCGGAACCCGACGTGTCGACGTCACACACTTTCATGGAGCTATTGTTGCTGCTACTGCTGGCACCAGTGGAGGCTTTTCTCGCCTGCTCCACCGCTACACTGAATATTTTTGTTTCCGGGAGGGTCGCTGTCGCACCCGATGAAGACAGGGACCCTTGGGAGGTAGCTGAGGCGTTTCTGCTCCTACACCTTAGCCCTTGATTGGAGCCCACCGAACGGCAGTCCTCAGGTGTTAAGCAGAAGAACTCCTCTTCAGACTCTTGTTGCTGTTGCTGCTGTTGTTGTTGTTGCTGCTGCTGCTGCTGTTGTTGCTGCTTTCGGGACTTCGGCTGATGGATGCGATCTGATCCACCGGACCACGTCTTTCGTCCTGAAGCACCTTTGATGGAAAGAGCAAAGGGAGAGAAAGAAGAAGACCCAGTTAAAGTGCGTCCTCAGCCATCAAACGCTGTGCTTTTATCCTCCATGGTCATCCTAGTCCAAGTGCATGCTCATTCCGCTGACTTTTTGAAGGAAATCTTTGCTATTCCATAGGCCAATTTCAAAAGACTACCAAGGAGTTAGCAGGTTAGAGTGTCACCATAGACGTCACCGGCACTAACACCGCTGCAGTGAGCATTTTCTTAGAGAGCCAGGAACTTTGTTGTCATACAGGTCATCATCGGTCAAGAGTCATGGCTGTCGCTTATTGTCCCTTCAAGCATGTGTAAGCACCACAAGATAAGCACTTAACACATGACGCAGAAATTAGCCACTCACCATCCAGCAGCGACTCTTCTCCTATGACCGTCTCAGACATTGCTTCCTGCAACTCCATTTCAACGTCAGGTAAAGACGAGGTCGCGGCCGAACCACCGTGAGCGGCCGTCGAAGAGCCTCCCTGCTGCCTCATGGGGTGGTTGGCAAAGCGAGGGGACAGCTCGAAGCTGGAGGCAGAGCTGGCCTCAATCAACACCTGGAGGGGAACAAGCAAATTCACGCTTGCCTACTATACCTCGGACAGGACGACTCAGAAAAACGTTCAAAGGCGAGGTGAAGGATGTGTAGTGGTGAGAGTATCGGTCTTTTTCAACACCCGTGGCCTCGTATGCATGCAGCACGTACGTATAGTAGTAGTTTATAAAAACTTAAACCTTACCGGCACCCTTCCTCCGGTTCCATGGGTCATCAGGGCCGGCGGCATGTTCACCGGCGTCGATTGCTCCGGTCGATTGGGCAAGCTGATGTCCAGGTCAAGAATTTGTTCCCTGGAAAGAGTCGAGATCTCTCTAAAAGTCAGTTCCTGCAAGTGCGCACTTGACACGAAGGAATTGCAAGTTAGTTAGTCCTTACGCCACTCCTTCTCCAGCCGGCTGCAGGGTCTTGAAGCAGAACTGCGGGCCCATCCATAAGCGCCTCGGAGGGCCTACGTGAGTCGCAATTTCAACCTGTAAATAACGCCATGTTGAATTTATCCTGATCTTACGGTCCTCTTCAAGTCACATCGGTCCTGTGTGTACCTGTGAAAGCCACCTGTCCTCGTCGTCATCGCTATCCTCAGTGGTCGCCAGACTCCGACTTCTCGAGCGGAAGACGTCATAGGGTGACTCAGAAGAGGCCTCCTCCGTCAACATGAGCGGGTTTTCAGGTGGCAGAGGGGGTTGCAACAGGGCAGAGTCTCTCGGGTGGGTCAAGGCCCACTGCCCGTGGGCCGTCACATGGAGCTCCACCGGAGAAGTCTCGCAGATTTTCTCCTTAGGGACGGCTATAACGTTTCAAACAAAGGATGAGAGACTCGTCCGAAGTTCTTTTCATGCACTTTCTGTACTTGTGTCCGGTATGACGTCAAGGCCGTACTCCAGTAATACCCCGTGGTTGGCCATGACGAAGAGGGAGTCGTGCGCTCGACGGGAACTCTGCCGGCTAAACATGTGCATCTGGGAGCCGACCAGCCAAGCCCGAGGTGGTGCAAAGGTCACGGCCAGCCTAGGGTGGGTGGGTGGAGAAGAATCATTTCAGAAAAATGCTACAGAATGCGAATTTGCAGCGTTTCTGCCACAAACCTAATGGGAACGTCATCAGCCGAAGGAGAGGTGACGGACTTCTTGCGCGAGACGGACGAGGCGGAACCTACGAAAAAAGCTAGGCTAGGAGTTACAAAAAAAAATCCATGTCAAAATGAAAAGAATTTTTCTTATCACTCATCAAATTCGGAGGGACAGTTTGAGGTTGCTGCATCGCTATTCGTGAGAGAACTTTACATCAAGTCAAACACAAAAGAAGTGTTGATAAAAAAGTTTGATCATGCGACAGACGGATTACGAAACCTTCATGGAAGGGTGTGAGTATGCGATCCAACAAGAATTATCGCCGCTGCATAAAAGTGTACACAAAAGGGTACAATGTGCGGGGCAATGCAAAAAATTGTTGTAGATTCTTACCTAGCGTCTGACTCGTAAGTGTGACGATGTAAGGTTGCCTGAGCTGGGCCAATGGTTGGACTAAGGTTGGGGCTGGAAACGGAAGGATATACGGACTTGGATAGGGCAAAACAAAAGGAGCCTGATGATGGTGCGATCCCACGCCTGCAGAGCCTGCTGAATTCCCCCCGACCAGAAAAGACGTGTCTCCGGAACCCATCATCATGATGGAGGACAGCTTGTTGGAGTAAGAACCACATGGTGACGTTCCAGGGAGGGAGGGATTTGGTGAATTGCGACCCGACGAAGTCGATGTAGACCTGCGAATGATCCTTGTAGCACACTGGATGATTCTTGAAGGTCGTCTCTTACGTGTGCTCGTCAATGCCGGCTGAACGATGGAACCTGGACAGTCTGTTGACCACCCTGGGTGCGGTGTGCGTCCGAACTCCAATAGGACCACCGTAAGGAGTCACAGGAAACACATGGGTCGTTCCTCTGAGGGTGGAGATGGCCAGCAGACGATTATCAGAACTGAAGGCTATGTCCTGGAAGACACAAAGGGAAAGTCGACATCGTACGGTCATCGGGCACGCAGCACACATGGGGAAAGTACCAATCTGTACGTACCGCACGTGACATTCTTGATTCTAGCTTTTTACCATGGCATCATCAACTCCTTCCTTGCTAATCAAGCACGCACAAGATTAGGGCAACTTTGACCAAATAAGGGAAGAAGTCAGATTGTTCTTATCTCGAGCGTCAAAGTCTATAAGGACTGAGTAAATGAATAGAACGAATTAGTTGTAGCAGGACGAGTGAATTGTAGCTTGAAGAGAGAGCAAGCATCAGCTTTGAGACTTCTTTCAACATGTGTGACGACGAGATCGCTGCTCTGGTCATTGACAATGGCTCTGGCATGTGCAAGGCCGGCTTCGCCGGTGATGACGCACCCCGCGCAGTCTTCCCATCCATCATCGGTCGCCCCAGACACACCGGGGTCATGGTGGGCATGGGGCAAAAAGACACCTACGTGGGAGACGAAGCCCAATCGAAGAGAGGCATTCTCACACTCAAGTATCCTATCGAGCATGGAATAGTCAATAACTGGGATGACATGGAAAAGATCTGGCATCACACTTTCTACAATGAGCTCAGAGTTGCTCCTGAAGAACATCCTGTCCTACTAACAGAGGCACCACTAAACCCCAAAGCTAACAGGGAGAAGATGACTCAAATCATGTTTGAGACATTCAACTCTCCTGCTATGTATGTCCAAATTCAAGCAGTTCTCTCACTCTATTCTTCTGGCAGAACAACTGGTATAGTCTTGGATTCAGGAGATGGAGTTTCTCATACTGTGCCGATATATGAGGGATATGCATTGCCTCATGCTATCTTCCGACTTGACCTTGCCGGAAGAGACCTGACAGATTACCTTATGCGAATCTTCACAGAAAGAGGGCATGCCTTCACAACCACCGCAGAGCGTGAAATCATCAGAGACATCAAGGAGAAGCTGTGCTATGTAGCACTCGACTTTGATCAGGAATTGGACACAGCAGCAGCGTCATCTGCTTTGGAAAAAGCATACGAGCTACCTGATGGTCAAATCGTGACAATTGGAAATGAACGCTTCAGGGCTCCGGAGGCCCTTTTCCAGCCGTCTTTCCTTGGCATGGAAGCGTGTGGCCTTCATGAAACTACCTACAATTCCATCATGAAATGTGACTTGGATATTCGCAAAGACCTCTATGCAAACATTGTCCTCTCCGGGGGATCGACCATGTACCCAGGCCTTGCTGACAGAATGCAGAAGGAAGTAACCTCACTGGCTCCCCATGCAATGAAAGTCAAGATTATTGCTCCTCCTGAGCGAAAGTACTCAGTCTGGATTGGAGGGTCTATTCTGGCCTCTTTGTCAACCTTCCAACAGATGTGGATCACTAAACAAGAGTACGATGAGGCTGGACCTGGCATCGTACATAGAAAATGCTTTTAAGAATGACAACGTTCGACTGCTGTCGACTATTTTACAATACTGTAATACCAATGTGTTCGCTAATATACTTATGTACGGTATTTGAACACTGGCCAATGATACGAAAGACAACTTGGTCATTGTAATGTGCGGGAAATTGATCATCTTACCTGTACGGACCCTGGGGTGTCTCCTCTGTAGAGGGTGTAGAGATGGTGTACGGCAGAGAAGGCGGAACCCGCAGGAAACGGGATTATTCTAAACAGATTGAAGTAATGCCCGGCGCTGTCGCATGTCAGCAAGAGGTTGCCAGTAGAGTCAAACTTCATTGCCACGATGGCCTAGGGGGGAAGGGTTTAACGTTACCTAAGTCCGTTTCCGTGCTCGCCCAGCCAACTCACCTTGTTGTGCGCAATGAAGTGAGCTATGACGCCCTCGATTCTGTCGGCGAGTAGCAGTTCGTTGCCGTCGGCGTTGGGGATTCTGAGCACGTCCAAGATAGTGACGACGCCTTTCTGCGGACCGGGACCACCGATGACGTCTCCGCCTCCAACCCCCCTCGAGCCGGCTGAGGATTGCGGCATGCCGAACTGATGCGTGGAGGACCTGGGACTGGTGGGAGACGAGGAAAACAGGTTCGAGTAGATCTTCGAGACCCCTTGGGCCAGCCTCGAGCCCACGTTGATGCCCCAAGCAGCCATGGACTGGGAACAGTCCGTCTCCAAGCCGCCAAAGGATCTGGAGAAGAAGGCATAAATGACGCTGTCAGTAAAATGCCCCTTGGAAAGTAAGATGAGCATGACTTGCCTGATGATGGAAATGAGCCTCTGATCTGCATACGCTAGCCAGCGGTCACCCAGCGCAATAGGATTCAAATCAACCCCAGGGCTTGGGTAGCAGTAGGAGATGTGAAACCTGCGCAAATGCAAAGAGTTCAGCGCCTCCACCATTGGCACGCTGAGATAAAGTAACAGTACCTGGCTGTAAAGTTGCTAGAGTCAAAGACTGCCAACTTTTCCCTGAAGGTAGCCACGACCACATGCCTGTTGACGATAATGTCGGCGATCTCGGTATTAAACTTGATGTGATGAACCTGGGCGAAAGCAAGACAAATTTCCTAAGAAACTGAAACGACACCTTCGTTACTTGAAATCACACCTGCTCTCCGGTCTTCAGTGAGATGAAGGTAGCCACGCTAAAGGCAGCACTCGGGCCCGTGGAGTCCGCCAGGCAAATCAAGGGTCTGCAGTGAGCGTAGTTGTCCGGCAGACCGAACCTGTTCTCTGGCGAGGGCAGAACTCTGCCCGAGAAAAAAAGGTTTCTCCTCAACTGTTGCTTACAACAATGAAAAAGTGTTGAAGGACACACCTGAGAGTTCGGACGACGCCTTGCTTCCAGGACAGGACCTCTTGCGCTTCTCCATTCTGCGGAATTAGCCAGATCTGAACCCCCTGAGTGTAACCAAGGATGAGCAGCAACGATGGAGTGTTTCCTATAGGGCACACCGCAGTAAAGAAACACAGATCAAGTTCAGGAACTTGACTATAACCACAGAACAGACTTGCTCTGTCTCCTGCTCACCATTTTTATCCATCCCATCCCTATTCAGCCTAAGATCGTTGACGTCGGCCACCTCAAACCTAGCCCAGGTCACTTGCGAGGACGAGGACAGAGAACCTGAAGCTCCGTGCGAAGTCCCTGGGGATGAAATTGACGCTCCTCCCGTTTGATAAGACTGGACTTCGGTGATGAACCCAGCGACGGATTCCATAAGAGACTTCTCAGTAACGGCCGTAGGTCTGACGACCCGACGACCGGACGACTCGGAATAGACGGTTCCAGCGCGAGAATATCCCCCTCCGTTGCCGCGGGACCCGGCGGCTGGGGCGGTCGTTGTCGCTGCCGCCGCCAAAGGAGGCGCATCGGACCCCGACATCATGGTAGGGGCAACTGCGCAGTTAGGGGAGAGAGCGTCGGGATGGTTTCCCCGATCGAGGCCCTTCCTTCGGGGAGCCCTGCCGGGTTCACCGGGGGGTCAGGGACCGCCCCGAGGTCCAAGGAGGCGGTTGTCGACGACGCGAATGGAGATGAGGGCGACGTTTCTTTGTTTCGTGAACCTCCTGACTCTTTTTCGTCCTTTCTTTCTTTCCCCAAGTTCAAATCTCAGCTGATCCAGTCAAAGAAACAAGAGAGTTGGGCCAAAATGGCCTCTGCGGCAGAAACTGCTTTGTTTCTCTTGTCTCCTCCTCCAGTTCAGACTGTGTGAGGAGGGGCAGAAGGGGACGGAGGAGGTAGGAAGGGTCCTGGTGTACTCAGCAGGCATTGATAACAGATTTGTAATCAAACTTAGAAGTTAGAACAATTTTTGTAAGCCAATTTCCAAAGTGGATCTTAAACAGTGCAAACGAACAAAATCCCCTCCCCCTTCGAGAGTCCTCTTTTTCTCCGTCGTATCTGTCATTGCGGAGTGACTTTTGCCTAAAATTTATTCAAAACTACCTAATTTATCTCTGGATTTTGGGACCTTTTTTGACCAAAGTCACTGGTCACAGGAAACACTGGGCTAGGTGTCTCTTGGCACCAGTGAGCCTAAGCTGCCAATTTCGGTGTCATCTGTTGACTGAATCCTGCGAAAGTCAATAAGGGCCCAGTTCAATTCGGCATTCGAGCTGTCGACGGTTGACGAGCTCAACATCACCTCGGAGGCGCCGGCCGCGGGCCCGAGGTCGCCCTAGTCGTCGGCATCAGTCTGCAGTCTCGTGTTAGTGGCGTCTTCAGACGTCACAAGTTTTACTTGGCCGCAGGAGGCAGCTGCGCCACTACCGCTGGCTCGTTGGACAGACACGACAGCATTGGTGATTGGTCTACACTACAGCTAGTCGACTACTATCTTGTTTTGTCAAGACAGTGAAAACGGTGAAGTAGTCTGACAAGTTGGAGGTTGGAAACTCGTCCAGCTCGGAGAGCGTGACCTCACTCAATCTGGTCCGTCCCCCCTCCTGAGTATTCACCTTCTAGGTACGCCCGCTGTTCAGCCATGGACTCTGTCTAAGGATTGCAGGACCCGGACAAGCGATCCGGACGTCCGGCCAGCAGCATCCGAGCAAATAGGGGCGTTTCTGCCCCCTTGAGAGCAAAGGTGAGCTCTTGTAATGACTTTTCTCGGGGCTGCTTTAGAGCTGTGGAGGAACTTGCATCTCGTTGCACGTCGCTTATCTGTGTGAGTTTGCGGTTCAGGTGGCGGTCGGTGCCGTGATTAGGACTTCGAGCAGTCCCTGTTGCACACACTGTACATGGCGTCCTCGTTTTGTCGCCGCCTGCCCAAGGTGGAGTTGCACGCCCACCTCAACGGGTCTTTGCGTCCCAGAACCATCAAGGAATTATTCGCTCGCCGCAGTCTGCTTCACCCCGCAGAGGTGGACCCCCCAAGACCGCCCAATTGGCTGGGAGACAAGAGATTGCTCGACCGAGGAAGCAACTTCGACGTCGTCTTCGACCTGTTTCCGCTGGTACAGAGGCTCACCGATTCTCCCGAGGCCATACAACTGGCCGTCAGACACGTGTGCGAAGACTTTGCTAGCGACAACGTGGCGTACCTGGAGTTGAGGAGCACGCCACGAGCAGTTGGGGAGACAATGACCCGCGAGAATTATGTGCGTGCCCTCGTCGATGAAATCCGGGCCGTCAATTCAGACCTGGACATCAGCGTCCGGCTGTTGCTCAGCATCGACAGAAGGAAGAGCCTCGACGTCGCCAGAGAGACGAAAAGACTGTGTGAAAAGTTCAGGGAGTCTCATCCCGATGTCTTGGTCGGCATAGAACTGTCTGGTGATGCCGCCGAGGGAGACGCCAGAATGTTCTTACCGTTACTTAAGGAGACGAAGGAGCAAGGCCTCAAACTTTCTGTACATTTGGCTGAAGTGAGAGGCTTTCACGATGAGACCAAGCAGTTTCTGGAGGAGCTGTTGGACAGCTCCACTCGTCTAGGACACGGTACTTGCGTTCATCCAAGCACTGGCGGCTCCGAGGAGCTTTGGAAGTGCATGAGGGCCAAGAAAGTGCCTGTCGAAGCTTGCCTGACGTCCAACGTCTTCTGTCGCTCTGTCAGCACCTTCGCGAAACATCACGTGAAGTACCTGGCCGCGGACGGCCATCCCTACACTGTCTGCACCGACGACGTCGGAATTTTTGGATCCGAACTCTCCCACGAGTATGAAAAGTTGCAGCAGCTGCTGGCGCTCTCAGATAAAGACTTGTACCAGGTGTCTTTGAACAGCATCAATTACATATTTGGTGGAGATGAAGAAAAAACCAGATTAAGAACACTCTGGTCAAAGTTCAAGGAATCTGAAATTTCGCTCAGAGGGGGCTGATCTCTTGGACATTGGGGTTGGGTGGCGCACATGTTGGAGCCGGACGAGTGTCTTGGTGGCGGCTTCTGTTTGTCGCTGCACGTGTGTGTCAGTTTTATATGCTATTTCGCACTAATGCACCTAATGGGTAAGGCCTTCCATCTCTCTTTCTCTCTTTCATTGCAGCATAACTAAGCAAGGATGTCTTCTTGGTCATCGTCTAACTATGGAACTATCGCTGGCAAAGAAGTAAGGCTTTCATGTAGTGCAGCGTCACTTTGATATGTAGAATGGTACATCGCTCACTAAATGTACTATTGCAACCTTGTAAATGTAGTGCACTGAATGTGTCTTATCAAGCCTACAGCGAAGAGCTGTGTCGCTTAGGGACTTTTAGTTGTAGAACTTTAGTCCTTCTTTGTAGTACAAGTGTTTCAAGTAAGTACCGTGTGTTTAAAATATTGACGGCCCTCACACCCTGTCAAACACTTCAGGACTTCGGATGCTTAATATTACCCTTGGCCATGAAGTGAAACAAAAACATTCAACGTCAACTGCTTCATTGAAGTGCGCTGGTTGAAGGGTGTGCTCAAATTAACCTCATCCTGTTCCGCCACTGGCCATAGTCGCCACATCAGTCAAAGCAAAGAACTAATCGAATGTTTTAAGTTTAAGTAACACTGCTATATGTATTGGCAGAGTCCTGAGGTCGACCATTTTGGTTTTTTGCCTGGAACGGCTGAGCCCGAGAATCATGAGGTCAAGGAAATGGCACAACATTGTGAAGCCAAGTGTGCGCATGTCCTGCAGCCTGCTGCCACAGGTGCACTGTGGCGGCTCGTGGCTGCTACCTGAACCTTGTACATGTGAGCGAGGCGGACGACAGCGAGGAGGATTCCTGAAAACTTAACTATAATTATGCATGGGGACCCCTTGACCTCGTTCCGGTGGGGCATGTTTTACGACCGAATGTCATGAGTGAGGTTGACGGCAGTCTAAATTTTGAACACGCGGTACCTCGTATGACTTGTGAGCTCCACAAGAATGTTTTGTCTTCCTGAGTTGCTTTCTCTTCTTTGTGCTCTTCAATGCTTCTTGCCATGCTACCTGGCTGGCAAAAAAGCCTAGTCTATTACACATAGTTAGCTTCTTAGCTGAGCATTTGCTTTACGTTTAAGACAGTCCACATTACGTGACGTGAGACGCAAGCTCTGTATTAGTGATTCTTGCCAGTGAATAGAAGTCGTGGCGTTGGGCACAGGTGTCTGCAAAGGGAATGGATATGTCTCGTCAGCTGAGTGTCCGACTAAATAGCTGCGGTTTTCAACCTTTTTGTTACATGCATTCCCACTCCCTTTTCCTACAAGGAGAAAGGCTTTGCAACTGCCAAAAGGAGTCTCTAGCTGAGATTTGACCTACCTGTCTTCTGCAGCTTGCTTACACTTACTGCTTGTGTATTGCATTAACTGCTTCTGCCCGCAATAACGTGAGGCTTTCACAGCTTATTGTGAAGTCGTGGAAGATTTTCCATTCAAAATCACTCTTGGCCATCATGCTTCTTCTTGCAGTCGTCACTGCTTTGGATCCCATCGCCAGGAGAGACAGGAGTGTGTAGATAACAAATTCATAAATGCTGACATTGTGTTACTTTTTATTTTGCAGACAACCTCTCTCAGGATGGGTAGAACAGTCAAAGGAGCCCGCGGGGACAACGGAAAATCCAAGGGCGGGGAGGAAACGGAACCGCTGATTCTGGACACAGCTAGCGAGGAAGAAGGGTGAGTTCAGATCTATGAGCTGAATGATTTGTGATTATCACATGTAGCTTTGTGATGCCTTAGGAGAACGCTGTTGTCACCGGCTGTAGTTGTCTGAGGCTTTGGTCAGTGTTGGTTAGTTACGTGCGGTTAGTTGTGTGAAGTTGCTCACGTGAGGTTAGTGAGGTGTAGAGTTACGATAATATAGGTCCTGTTGTCCTCTTCCTCCTCTTCCCCCAAAGCACATTAGACCGAATATGTACGGACACATGTGGCGTACGCAGATAACACCGGTGCAGGTCCAGGCATACATGTAGTGCCGCGCTCGAAATATGAGAACCTGTACTTGCTGCCTGCAGGAGGGTTGGAGGGTCATTTACGTGTATGCATTAAGGGTACGACTGGCGCCAGCTGTTTTCTTCATAGGGCATGTGTGTGCATATGTTCAAAAAGTACCTACCTGGCCTAAAAGGCACTTCTTCTGGATATTCATAGTTTTCCAACCTGGATTTTTGGCGTAGGGTCAAATTAAGAGGATTTTACAAGAAAGTTTTTTCCTACAAGGATAACCCGCCATCACTGATCGAGGTGACATTTTAGGTGCTAACAGTCGGCAGTGCCTTCTCTTGGCACTTAAAATTTTAGCTTAATCAGAGACGCTTTCATAACATGGCAGTTTTACGTAGCAAACTCAACACGAATGTATAAAGAGGCACAGTACATATGAAGCTCCAAACATGCTGTTATTTTTAATTGAGCTGAAATTTTAGGTGCCAATACTCAACACTGCCTACTATTAGCACCTCAAATGGTGCTAATACTAGCG
>JAAUXU010118378.1_pt1 | contig 12875 bp, 16 predicted proteins | sample 7278151 | NCBI WGS metagenome assembly JAAUXU01 (sample SAMN14350113, study PRJNA611818) | marine sediment metagenome | isolation source: surface marine sediment (1.8m) | place: French Polynesia: Moorea | collected 2018-08 | reverse complement strand
TCTTCAATATGTTGACCGACTCCTGGTGGGTAAGACCCTCCAGAGAGATGCCGTTGACGGAAAGGATCTGAGCGGAGGAAAACAGTTGATCGAAGGCAACGAATGAGCGTAGACGTTGCCTTCGCAGTTCCTCTATGTTGATCGACTCCTGGTGGGTGAGATCCCTGAGAGAGATGCTGTTAAATAGCCCATACCTTCGAGCAACTTGTGGTACACTTCTGGTCCCTGCCCGTATAGGAGCCTGACGTAGCGTAGTCGGATTTTTCGTCTACCAGAGGCGTACACACGTATTGTCAGATAAATTTGATGTTATCAGATAAATTGATCCCCTTGCCAGGTCCCGCAACAGCTAGAAAGCGAAAGAATATGGAAACCCTGCATAGCCTTGGATTGTCTACCCGAACACTTGGCTCGTGAACATGGTCTGGTCGTAGGAGCAGACCAGGCCGAGTGAAACGGGAACCCAGCACAAAGGTAGGATACCGGGCACTAAGAGATCTCCAGACAAGAAGCTGTAGCATAAGATTGAAGAGGATCTCTCCATGAGCATGAGAAACGAGGTCAGGTCCTTCCGATACGAGTCATACAAGAATCCTGCCTTTGCGATGGTGGTCGGTGTGATCAGCAGCAACGACAAGGTGACGCCACCCCACTTCTGTGAGAAGAGGTCGCAGATGACCACTTCTGGGAGCGGTACCCGGACGTCCTGGAGAACGTGTTGGTGCCACTACTTACGGTTGAGGTGGCCACCCCTGTGCCATTTGTTATTCAGCGAAAAGGTGTGCTAGGGCACACCTCATAAATTATCCAAACCAGGCTAAGGGAGCATCTGCCCGAGAATGGAAGCTTCTGGTCCGAGTCTGTCTGTCTGCCCGGCACACCAGACCTCAGCCCTTGTGATTTCTTTTTTTGAAGGGCATCATTGAGAAGAAGGCCAACTGCACCCAGCACCCGAACACTGGCATGGCTGCGATCAGAGAGATTAATGTCCACGGCGACCGTGGACTCAGGCAGGGTAGCCCAGGTCTGCAGTTGTTTCGCCTTGAAGAAGGCGTTGTTGGCGTTGGCGCCGGCTACATTGAAAAGAAAAACCGTGCGATCTTTATGCCCTGCAGCAACTTTGGTGTGTTGCAACTCCGCATGAGGGGATTCTGGCATTCCAAATGTTCATCTGACCAACCTTGTGTGCAGGCGAACTCGGCAGGGTTGCAAGACGCGATTGCTCAAGCGCATTTCGAGCATCTGCAGTCCTGGGTTGACAGTGACCGTCTGAGGACCCCGGAATGCGGGACATCCCTGCCGACTTCTCGAATGAGCCTGCTAAGCAAACATGGAAGTCCTGGCTTGACTCCAGGAGTCAGTATCACGTATCTTTCCAGCTGTTAGGTGGTCGCTGCCCTGCCACTTTTTGTATCATGGGTGGGCATTTGGGGAGAAATTATCTCCGGACAAGAAGCGATGATGACGAAGCCTCTTTGATTCTATCACGTCCGTGCAAAGGCAGTGGGAAGATTGATGCGGTGAGAAGAGGGACGAAGCCTGCGTGCGGTAGAAGCGTTAACGGGACGACCTCGCGCGTCTTTTGCATCGCCTGCCTTTTTACCGCGTTTCTACGATGGCATTTTTGCACCCCTGTCGCTCTCCCCGCCTTCGGTGCCGGCGTGATGGAGTCTCTGTACCGGTGCAGCGTGTGTAGCTGCTGCACGAGCTTGGAGAGGATGTCCGCCAACCAAGTCTGGAGGTGGACACCAAAAGCGTCTGGGCTGATGGGGAAGTACTGAAGTAACTCCGGATAAAGAGAAGCCACTGAAGAAATCCTTCTCAGTCGACTCAAGTCACCCTCGCAGCACTGGAACGAAGACGAGCTATGAAATCAATGAGACGCTTCAGTGTCTACGGAGAAAATGTTGCACGATGGTCACGAAAGCATCACAATCGATTCCGACGACGACTGCGGCGCGGAGCTGTGAAGATGTTCAGTCGGAGAAGAACGAATGTGCTCAATGTCTCAGGGTCGTCATCTTCTGACGCTTCCTCATTGGCTCTGTCAAAGGAAAACAATGATTAAAATGTTCGGAGAAACCAAGGTCGTGAGGTCGTTCTCGTCGGCCACGAACAGAGGCTCTGGCGGCCTCACCTGCGGCATCCACTCAAGACGCGCCATCTTGAGTTAATATCTGGACCAACTGATACCTGGACTTTTATCCCCTGGTATCTCCAGGAACGTCCCATTAACACAATTCCCACGAACCAGGTCTTGTTGTGCAGCACCCAAATGTGACCGACTAAATGAGCGAGACGATCTTGACGTGGTCACGGTTTACGATTGCTGCCATTCAGTGTGCTGGAGTCAAGTGAATGGATTGATTGTCTATAAAGAGAGCGTTGTTTTCTGCTGCCCATTGTGTACGGAGACACCGTCGAGTGTCAGACCAGGTGTGAAGACATTTCTTCTCCTTGCCAAGTGCTCCCGTATATCTACTCCGTTCTTATGCTAATCCCCGGTGCCAAAGACGTGACCGAGGGAAATCCTAAGAAATCACCTCCATTTCCTTCTCCGCTATATATAGCGCGTCTGCTTCTGGCCATTGCATAACAAAAGCTCCAAACCTTTATTGTTTTTATGGAGCGGAGCTGCCACAGAAATGGAGCGGACGATTCTGGACTGCTCATTGTTCTACTCCAAAGGATCCTGCACTGACATCGACTTTTTAGGCAACACCATTCGCTCTGTTCTGCCGGCCAACGAGCGTCGAGACGCCGTTCGGACGCTGGCGCGCGTCTTCCGCCTGCTTCCCCCGCTCCTCCGACTCTTCCCTCCCGAGCTCAGTCAAGTCAATGGTGTGCGCGAGTGAACCGTTGACCCCTTGGCAGGTTAGGAGATCTCTTGGAAACCCGAGTCTCCTTTCAAGTGGTCAAAAGTCAACACCCGACTGGTTGTCCGGACCGATCTCCCCCTTCCACGCCCACGGGACCTCCGTGGGACTGAGCTGCACCATGACGGCGAGGTAAGTGTGCGCCGGCCAGCAGACCAAGTCGTCCATGAGATTTGAGGTCTTCCCGGCCGCCAAAGAGCCAGGTCATTTCGCTCACAGTGGGAGCGATTCCAGATTTTGACGCCATCGGAATTCCTTTATGCTCGGACCAAAAAAGAAGTTCTGTCTGGCAAATTAGTCGTTGACAGTCATTTTGCACGTTCAGCGGGGCTAATTGATGGGAGGACCAAAAAATGTCAGTAGATTCTCCGGACTCAACAATTGAATCAGTCAATAGCAGCACCTCTTGGAGTCCAACACCGAACATTGTTCCGATATCGCGCTCTAACTTTTCTATACAGTCGACCCTCGATTTGGGCACGTTGGTTGCCAAGTTTTCTCAAGTTCCAGCAGTTTTCTCTCCTTCATAAAAGTATTCGATTTAGTTAGAACTCCCGATTTAGTCCAAATGAGAAGTCGGTAAAATCACGTCCATTTCAGAACTTTTGCTATGTAGGAAGTCAGTCAGACCATCAAAATCCGGTAGAATTGGCATCAGAGCAAAACGAAATCAAAGTGTTGACGTCCAAGTCCCTTCCATTAGGTGATCTTTGAAATATTAGTAAAGAGAAAAGGACGAACAAGGTATTTTGAGGTTTATTCGATTTATTATTTATTATACGTTCATTCGATGAGGTTTTCGATTATTCAACAGACGTTAGTTAGTATGGTTGAATCATGCATAAAAGCCTTCATGCCTCGTTGTACGAAAATCCCGTGCTGACCGTAAGGTGCTGTCACCCTTCGACTTTTGACTTAGTCAAGTGTGACCACCGTTAAATCGAGAGTCGACTGCATCACCGGATCAGGACGCGAAAACTTTTTCATCTGCACTTCTTCAAGTGCGTAACCGTTAACTGAAGCTGACGAGAAACCAGCAGGCGACGTCTGCCAGACCAAAATGATCATTTTGGATGACGGAGAGATCCACTGCTTGACTGAGAGCAACACTGCGCGTGCAGGAATTAGCTTGGAAGAAATCGGCTCTGCTCTTAGTGGACACAATGAAGTCAGATCTGCATGAGCGGAAGAGAAACTCTGTGGCAGCCGAAGTCGGTGACTCAGAACGACTTGTTCACCACCGTCAGGAGAGAAGCAAGACAACGGTAAAGTGTGAGGATGATAAGTGATGTCCGATCGAACCAGCAGCAGCTGCCTTCCTCTCCTCCGGGTCACTTCCCGTCGGAGAAACAGGAGCACATTTGGTAAGCTAATTCTTTGGCAGCCTGACCTCTGTTAGGCGTTGTTCCTGCTGGCCGCTGTTGCTGCCAAATAACCAGGGTGTTGACTGATTGGAAAGTAATTACAAAGATAAGTCCTGGCAGCCAACAGCAGGTCAGAAGTTCGATTTTCGGACTTCCGACTTGACGTCCTGTGAGTGAGGCTGGCCCGAGAAATCCGTGTTATAGGGAAGCAGGTCAGAAGTTCGATTTTCGGACTCCCGACGTCGTCGGTCTACGCGATTGGTTCCTGCTTTCGCACCTTTGCCTACAGCGCGAAGAAAAGAGTGACATTTGTGTCGAATGGAGACGGTTCAGCTCCAAAGTGACGGCCGAATGCGCAACAGTCTGCCAAATTGGTGTCTGTACTGGAGTATTTTTACCCCGGGTTGTCCCGGCGAGGTTGAATGTCAAGTTCACGTTGACCTTAGCTGCTCGTCTGGAATACAAGTACAAGGCTGTCCCCATTAGATATGTGATATCAAATTCACGTGGCATCACCTACAGCGTTCTAGCTCTCTTAACGCGCGTCGAGATCGCTGCCTACCCCACATAATGATGAAGCAGCAACACCATATGTGTGTGTGTGTGTGTGAGTGCGTAGCAAACACTAGTAGATCAAGGAAGCGTCTGTTCAGCATCACATCATAAGTGCCAGTAAAAAGTTTTGGCTTGGGCATAATCACGATGACTCTTAGAAAATGAATCCGGGGGAACGTTGTACTTATTAAACGTTTTTTGCACACACTTCTCTCTTCCTGGGACGGCGATGGTGCAAAAAAAATCAGACTGGTGCGATCATCTTGGGAGGCGGATTGACAGGGAGCCTCAAATATCGTGCCCATGACATTCTGAATGCTCCTGTAGCCTGTCCGTGCACTGACGAGTCACCCGCCAACACTTTGGCATGTGGAGACACTTTGGAAGAGCAGTCATTTAGAGCACTGGCACCAATCGATCTGCTTCTGAGTCCGTGTAGATGAGATCGATAGCATTAGGCAGAGGCCGAACATAAGGGTGCTCTGATCGATGGGCACTAATTGCTTATCTGATCGAACAATCATGACTCCAGCCTGAGATTTGCTCGGGCCTCTTCTAGACTTTATTACATGATGATGATTAAAAAAGCCCCACCAAATACTCCAGAAAAGTAAGGCTACGATTTCACCTAATGATCTCTGGAACAGGTGGTGCAGCTGATATACAAGGTACACCCACCCACCCACCCACTCTCACACACCCACCCACACACGCACACACACGGAGAGACGATAACTTAAAGAACATTAAAGCTTGTGTTCTTAGATACTTTGTGCAGATGCTTGCAAGGAACGCATAAATTGCACATGGAAGCACCGTCATTATCGCGTATGCAATTCGTGCGATCCAGCCGTAAACAGTTCTCTTGCGTGCATTTCGTTACTCTGCTTTGAGGCTTGACCTTTGGGACTCCTCAGGTAGTTCTGCGGCGGCTCATCCATGTCATGAGGCGGAGACTGATTCTCACTCGCCCGACGCAGCTGATGCGGCCACGTCCGTGGACCTCTGGAGGTCCACAGCCGTCCAGGTGTGAGGGATGCTGCATATGCGTCATTTTCCAGACAATCGGGAGAATCGGCCATATTCAGTCGCTGGTTCGTTAAAGTCTGCCTGTTCTGTTCTCCCATGCGTAAGAGCGCCTCTTTGGACCGGAGCGAGAGAGCGGGCGAGGGAGGAGGCGGAGTGGGGGAGGGACTCCTGCAATCAGGAGCACATCAGCTCCACCGGGAGCAACTCCGCCTGCCCAGATTGCAACACGGGGAACTCGTCCGAGGAAGAAAACTCCTTCTGGCTGGCGGTAAAAAGACCCGTGTTCCAAGTATGATTAGGAATTGAGGAAATGAAACTGCAGAGTCCTTTGTTCCGCTACTCGAGTTTCCATCATGTTTTCCCGGACTCGAGTTCGCTCTACTGATTGTTCCAGGAATTCCTCTCAAGTTTTACTAATTGAAATCATCATTGTCAAAGTTGGTCAGTGTTGTTTTGCCGAGGACCTGACAACGTCTCTTGTCAAGACGCTCGAGCAGTGGAAGGCGACTCCTAATTTAGAAATAATTGTCGGTTGTGGCCGTCCTTTGACCGCGGTTTGATCTCGACCGCCGCGACCCACAGAGGTTGGGACAATCAGATCTGTCTCTCTCTCTCTGTGTATTCTGACACCGGTGAAAGCGTCGTCTCGATGTGACCGGACACACGTCCAAAGGAGAACTTTCCAGGCGGGTTGGACGTACTGGTCGGTACGGATACAGTACGATACGAACGTATGGAGGAAAAAAAAAAGTGGGAATTCACCACAACTGGTTCTTCTCCACGCTCGTGTACGTCACTGTGCACGCAATAACCTGGTCGGGGGAGGAGGGAGGGGGGAGACTGGCTCTTGACGGGCATGGCAAAGTGAAAATGTCAACCCTGAGGGGAAGGAGATGAAATACGAGTTGCTGCCCCTAGGGCTGGGAGAGAGAGCGGAAGGAAGGGTGAACGACAAGTTGGTCACGTAGGCCCACGTCAGCGGGGCCATGGAGAGGGACCTCGTCACCCTGCGTGGACGGGGAGGTGCGGGCCACTTCCGTTGAGTGCGAACAAAATGTTGTTTTGACAGGCAGACACTCGGTCTCCTGCCGCGAATTCCCTCTTCCCCCCGCCGGTCGGAATTTCGTGTGGGAAATTTGCCTGAAGATTTCCATAAGTGGGCGGCGCTTTTAAAGCAGGCTCCAGCTTTCAATATCCTTTTGACGCGAGGCTGCGGTAGACAAACAGTCGATTGCACTGACTCAGTTCACACTGAGTTCATCGATCACTTTTAGCAGTTTGCCTAGACCCTCTCTGCATCATCGCGTGCGTCAAGACCTGCATCAACGAGTCCGCCACAAAGATTGCAATATGTTGACTAACGAACTTGGACGTTCTTGCACTGTCACGACGCACTCGTGTGCAGACTCTGGTGGAACATTGCAGCCCAGAACATTGCATTGGAACATTGCAGCTTGGCAGCGCTTCGTCGATCTCTGTTCCTGTCACCAATGGGAGCTGTCCAGGGCGACCCTTCTTCAGGGATGAAGTGACATTTTCTCATCATGATACTCAGACCCAGTCTGTCCCTCATGAAGTGTTTGCCCCGGGGATTATGGACGGACTCCGCTGCTTACTCAGCTTGATCATTGGCCATTAATGGAGCCAGAGATTCTCTCATCTTTCAAACCGGAGCTGCTGCTAACCTCTCTGGCTATTTTCGCCCGGAAGCTCTTCTGATAATATTTGTGGAGTAGCTCATATTTCGCTGGGGAATAACCTGACAGGAGGCACTCTGCATTTAGGAGCGTCTTTCGATGTGCCCGCTTTGATAGTAAAGTGGTCAGTGACATCGTGGCTAGACATCTTGATCGTCTGACGTAGTTGTGACGGCGGCGGCGGCGGCGGCCGCGCTATCCAAATGACGGACACATCTCGGACACAGCGAGTCTTGAAATGAACAAGTGTCCTTGTGTCCAGGACGCTTTTTTGCTACAGCAGATTGGCAGCCATTGTGCGTATGTACCTACTAAACCTTATGGACGCTCATATGTCAAGCGTGGCAACTTTGTATGTGTCGAGTTGACAATATAAATTTGAGGGGGGTGAGAAGGTTAAATAAAGTCGCTGTAGAAGAATGGGCTTGACAAATGGACCAAGTCAAGCATAGCGAAGGGCCATTAATTCTACTACTAGAAAGCTGGAAAGGATTATCATTGCTGTTGCGGCGGCCTCGCCAAGCAGTGCTTGTGCTTGTATATCTTCAGCGCCGCTGTTTCAACATCGGGCTGATCCTTGTGGCCGAGAACAACTTTTTTCTTCTAACCTCCGTATGATTTGTACCTTCGATCACGAAGACGCCGCGAGAAGAGCCTCTATCAATCGGACATTTACTGAGTGTGGAGGATCTTGACACCCAAGTGGGTTTTCTCCGTCTTTTCAGACGCCTGCGGAGGTAAAAGAAGACTGGAGGAGAATAAAAGAGTCCCCCTGCAATGTCTGGGGCGAGTCCCGCCGTACGAGCTCCAATCCGTTTCTACAAATACGAAGGAGAGCGGCGGAGAATGCCAGCGGTGGGGGCGGCAGCACCGGGCGCCTTGGGTGACGTCGCTGCCGCCCATGGGGCCCACCTGGGCTCCGGATTTCCTCCCAAAGATTGCGGCCAGTACTGCCCGCGATGCAATTTCAGGCCTACCATTGGGCAAGGCTGCGACATCCCCGCGACTGACCAATCGGCACCGTCCACCACCTGCGCCCTTTCCTCGCCATCAGCTTCGCTGGCATCATCAACGCTATCGTCTGATGCAGACTCCGAGAGGCAAATTTGTCGGACCGCAGATGACTCGAGGAGTGACTCCAAGAAGCAACACCTCAACCAGGCAAGTTTCCCCCCCTGTTCTGCCCGCTTCCGGCATGTCTTGAATGGGAGCGTGCAACTTATTGGTGACCAGCATCGTGGTCAACAGGTTTTGCGAGCTGCGGTCTACAGTGACGTTTCATTGTCAGACATTATCACTGCACTGTTGGACCACAATATGTACGTTTCACATGTTGGACAGCGATGGCTGCGGAGTAGCAGGTGGGCTAAGTGTCAGCAATTCAGCATGAGCATCAACAAACTCTTCTGTGGCTTTAGGTATGTTTACAAATGGTACTCACGATCCTGAGATTGGTGTTGAAAATGATTCCGTCCAATGACCTGTTAACCAGACATGTCAAGCATCCTGTTATCAGCTGCCTTGACCAGAAATGTGACCATGAGCAACTAAAGTAGATGTCTTTCCGACAACTTACCTTTCATTACTGAATATCTTTATATAAAGTCAGTTCCATGAAAGGCAAGGAGTTTTCCCCCGCTTCGGGGTCCGCGCTGCACTGCAGCACCAGGCCAGCCTGCACTGTGTAGCCACCTAAAACAAAGATGGATTCTCCTCACTCACCCTGTTTTGCCCACACAAGAGGATTGAGACAACCTCCCCCCCAGTGAGTTGGCCCTGGAAGAAGAAAAGCGATCACTATTCTCTCCACTCACATCAGTCACAGGGCCTGAAACTGAGTGATGTCCCTTGTCCTACCCAGGAAATATCCACAGGTCATATGTCAATGCACAATGAGAGCAAAGCTGCGTTTACCAAGCTCTGCATGCCTTGGAAGATAGGATTTCCCTTCGCCCTCCCCACGTGCAGCTCGAGCATGAGGGGCGGCAAATTCGGCAATCATGGCAGGAAGAATGAGGAGGAGGAGGAATGAGGGGGGTCATTCCGACTAATTTATCGTCGTAGCTACGCTTACCATGGAAAAGAATCGCCTGCGTCGACGGGCAGAGGTGTAATGGCTGATTCACTATTGCTCGTGCAATAAAAACCTTCGCGCCATTTTATGCGGGTAGAATGGACGAGCCTCCTGGGAAGCGTTCGTCATGTACAGGTAACCTTAGCTCAACCTCTGACAGCAGTGCGAATTTGGCCCACGCTTTTGTACTTCCAAGTGCTATGTTTGTGCTCTTCTAGGGTCTTGCCGCCCTGGCCGTCTCTTTCGGACCGTTCGCCGTCGGCCTGGGAAAGGGTTACACTTCACCCGCGCTGGCTTCGATGCAGTCTGGCACTTCAGGCGCGGCTTTGACGAGCATCACGATCTCGGCACAACAGGTCAGCATGCTCGGTTTGTCGCTTCCACTGTTACGCTCTCATCAACGCGTTCGTCGCATGCTCAGGGTTCCTGGATCGCAAGCTTGTCCTTGTTGGGTGCCCTCTTTGGAGGCCTCTTCGCCGGCCTCGCGATCAAGCATGCTGGTCGCCGTCGGACTCTGGCGTGGGTGGCGCCGCCGTTTGCAGCCTCGTGGGCCTTGACAGTGTTTGCCTCTTGCGTGGAAATGGTGTACGCCACGGCCTTCCTGGCAGGATTCTTTTCGGCCATTGTCCAACTGGCCACACAGGTAAGAGGTTGCGGGATTGATGGAACCGTTTTTGCGTGGGATGAGGAGGGCCCCTTCAACGCAAACCGGTTAGGCGAGTCCGAGAAGAGTCCCACTCGTCTGGACTCAAGTTTGTTTTTTTAATATTTTAAGGAATTCTGGAGTCCAAGGAGTGCGAGTCGAAGTTTCTTGAAAAGAAAAGGACTCCTCAATAAATAGCAAAGAAGGATCATCATAAATAGTTGAGAGGATCCATAAAGCAACTAGAAAACTGGGCTTCGTGTAAATGATGCACCTTTTTTTTAATACTTTTACCACTCATTCTTTTTTAAAAACACATCAACGAATTGCACGTTGAGATTGTTGCTGTACTGTCTGACCTGTAGCATTCAAAAGGTCTGTGACTATCGTTGAGACTTCTATGGACTCATCCGCGAGTCCAGGTGTAAAGGACTTGACTCTGTATGTCTCCAAACAATCACGGAGTCCTCGAGAACGACTCAGAAGACTCGGGCCTGTCCTAATGACGGCACATACAAAACTGAAGTGGGGCATCATATGCATGGCGATCAGAGCAAAAACCTTAACTATAAAGCTACTGCTTCTTTCAGGTCTATATTTCAGAGATCTCTCATCCTTCTATCCGTGGTAGTCTGTGCTCAGCTGCAAAAGTGCTTTCCCACATGGGACTCCTGTCTTCGTTCGCTCTTGGCGCCTGGCTCGATTGGCGCCAGCTAGCTTTAGTTTGCGCCGGCGCACCTTTGGCGCTTTTCGTCACCGCGCGCTTCGTCCCGGAGACGCCGAGCCATCTACTCTACTCCGGTCGGGAAGCAGAGGCTGAGCGGGCACTGCGATGGCTCAGAAGGAGAACTGATGTCTCCAGTGAACTCAGTACCATCCACGCAAACGTCAGGAGGATGAGGGAGCAAGGCACTGACTGCCAGGTACTCCCTAGTATGGACATGTACATACACCCTGAGCATGAGTTGAATTGAAAAGCAACCATTGCATAGCTGTACTTCCTAGTGCATAAAACAGTACTCGACTGTTTCGGGAACTGGACGCAAAAAGAAGGATAATTTAACATTTTGTCCATTGAGCATGTTTGGCGTGATTTTTTGCGTTCCAAAGACACACCTTCTGGCAATATCCTAGTCTAATACCAACCCATCAGGTCCACGAAGTTGGACTTGATGGCCTCAGACATGGAGGTACTCTCTCCATAACTCTCTCCAGAGGAATAACTTGAACCAGATGTCTCGAAGTAACATTTTCCTATCCTTCACAGTATAAGTAGGTGAGACCCCTGATGTAACGACATGTCAAGCCTGAACTTCATACCCTTCCTCACGGCCGCGTTCTTATTGCTGCTGTACCCATCACCGCATAGTGCATGCCTACTTGTGCCCTTCCCTGTACTGTGTGTACACCTTTGTTTCGTCCTCTGCTTCCAGGCCGTTCTAGTACCTCAGCTCGTCCGTCCCCTACTTCTCACCAGTGGGCTCATGTTCTTTCATCGTTTCTCTGGCGCCGCGGCCTTTAACTTTTACGCGGTCGACTTGTTCCGTGCCGTGTCAGTGACCCACCCGCACGCGGCCGCCGTCACCGCAGGCGCTCTGCAGCTGATCTCCGCTGCAGCCTCCGGACCTCTCTCCGACCTCTTCGGGCGGCTACCGCTACTCGCGTGCTCCACGGCTGTGATGGCTGCGGCGCTGGCCGGATTCGGGGCCTACGCGCACTATTTGCCCTCGGGGGCGAAAGTGGAGACTACCGGCCTAACTGAGGCCTTGCCGCTGATGTGCGTGGCCATCTTCGTGTGCGCTTTCAGCTTGGGACTGAACCCCATCTCCTGGCTGCTTGTTGGCGAGGTGTTTCCTCTGGAGTGGCGCAGTGCAGGCGCCGCCGCAGCCACCGCTTTCAGCTACGTGTGCGCCTTTGTCGCAGTCAAGACATTTGTGGACGTCCGAGAGGCTATCGGTCTTGGAGGAGCATTCCTCGGCTATGCCGTGGTTTCTCTCATTGGCTTAGTCTTCTCGCTGGTGTACGTGCCGGAGACAAAGGGTCGCACGCTGGACGAAATGGAGCCCAAAGTGGGGAGCATCCTTCAAGAGCGAGAGGAAACGACCTTGCCTGCTTCACAAGGACAAAAAGGAAGCAAAGGCTAAGTGACGAAGTCCAAATTCATCGTTCTGGTGATGCAGGACGGACAGTGCTGACCCTGGACTTTGTGATATCACAAAAGTGCAGTGCAGGGAAAACTTGAATTTGATCTATGTTGTTTCACTGGTGTACTTGTATGTGGACTGTAGCTGTAGTGTACTGGAGTTCTGATTTACCTCACAGTGCTGGATCTACCTACCTATGACCCAGTAGAATCATCATTGTTCCTCGGTAACCGGTGTTGTAATACTTGATGGTCTGTATGCATAATTGTACAATACATATGTTTTTATGTTCACCACAGAAGGAGCTTTCAAAGTGCAAAGTCATGGTGTTCCTAATTTTTCATGCAGGATCATTAATAAAGAACTTGGAAGTTGGAAAATGTCTATTCATGTATAAGCCCTATCCGACACTCGTATAGTCCTGATCAGTGGAAGCCGCTTATACTGGTACCTGTACCGCTTATAGCGGCAGTCCCATTTCATTAACCGAGTT
>JAAUXU010016043.1_pt1 | contig 12876 bp, 7 predicted proteins | sample 7278151 | NCBI WGS metagenome assembly JAAUXU01 (sample SAMN14350113, study PRJNA611818) | marine sediment metagenome | isolation source: surface marine sediment (1.8m) | place: French Polynesia: Moorea | collected 2018-08 | reverse complement strand
CAAAACTTTACTTCAAAATGGGTGCATCAAGTCCCTTTCTTTTACTAAATTTAGAAAAAGAATTATTCTGTTTTTTAAAGTCTCTCTTCATGTCATAAAGGTATCTCTTTTCATGTGATTCAGCCTAAGTCTGATAACATCCCAGTCAAAGTTAAGTCTGAACTCTGAAGCAAACGCCGCAGATCAGTGAAAGGATCCCTTTCTTGTTTCTCCTCTTTTCTCCCTGCTCCACTTGATCTCCCCTCCTTCCTCTCCCCTCTTCTCCTTTCCCGCAAACTGCTTTATTGATTGAGGGGAAGTCGTCGTCGTTAATCGTCGCCTCCGAACGCAGACGACCAAAAAGGGGAGAGAACGAGACAAGAGGCTTTTTTTCTGTTTCGCCCATTGGAAGGGAATGCATGGGCAAGCAATGATGGAGCGGTCTCACTTCTCGCGTTCGAGAATCTTTCTGAGGAAGGAAGAAAATCGATGATAGGCAAACGCAAGCAATGGAATAGTTTTTTCCCTTCATGAAGACCTCCGTCGCTTATCCTTTTTCAGACACACTCTGTGCCAATACTTAAGGACTTCTGGATTGCCACTTCTGTATAGCACGAAACGCGATTTTTCCTTTTTTGTTTTGTCGTTCCTTCGATCTTCTGTTGAATCTGATCTACCGGTAAATGTAGAGTGCTGCATAGAAACTCGCTTCTGCCTTGACCGTTTATGGCCCTTCCCTTCTTCAAATTCCGAGTGCAGCGGGGACGACAGGAAGAAGGAGGCGACAGTTTGGTGAAAGGAAAAGAGCAGCTTATCTCCATGTATGCAAAACAGGAGAAAGGAGCTGGGGCTTGCGTGGGCTAGACATTTTCCTCGAAGGACGGTGGACGAGAGCATTAAAGAGAGAGAACAAATTGATTTCAAAGCAACTGGAGGCCATGCGACAAAAATCCCGCTCCTCATGATGCCTCTTCTCATGGCTTGCTAGGATGGATCTTCTTCCCTCCTTGGCTGTTTCGATCATCTTTCACTCGTCGTTGGTTCGTTGGTTCGCCCCTCCCTTTCCTCCCCCACCCCACGGTCGCCCTCTTCCCCTGCACAGGGGGAGCGTGATGGTCGCACGGTGGATCTGGCTGCAACCAGCGCAACTTGCATTTCGCTTCGCCTCCTCCTCCCCCTTGCAGCGACCGAACGAGGCGGAGACGGAGGCGGAGGCGGACACCGGACGAAACGTCCATTAAGTGATGGCACTCGGTGTAAACGCTGGCTGCAAGCAAACTGGCTGCAGCGGGGGGCAGGGAGGGGGACCGGGAAGGGACAAGAAAAAAACAGTTTGCAGCTCGAACGAGAAGAGGCAGAAGGTGGTCAGAGTCAAGTCAAACGTGTGTGAGAGGAGGGGAAGCGATGGCGGCTACTGCAGGTCATTAAGTGAGAGAGACAAGGATCAAAGCGGGGGAGAAGTGAGTGAGGGGGAAGCAAAAGTCGAAGTGAGGGAGGGAGGGAGGAGTGGAGACGAGAGGTGCGACGACTCCCTCTCAGACATGAGTATTCCAGTCGCAGCATCTTCCTCTTCCCCGTTCTTGGACGGAACTCATCATCTCCAGCATCAACAAGGTCCTCCTTTCCTCACCGATCGAGAAGACACAAGTTCCATTGCCTCCTCCAAGCGTTTCTTCCCTCCTCTTCCTCCTGCTCCCCCTCTCACTCCGGACATCCAGTCGTCCTCCTCCTCTCTTTCCTCCCCTCATCCTACACAGCATCCTTCGCTCCACTCAGCCTTTCATTGGCCTTTGTCGGGTTCTCCCCTCCCTCCCTCTTCTTCCTCCTCCTCTCCTACAGTGAACTACAATGGTTTGCGAAGATCCCCCGCCTGCGACGCACAGGACATCACTTCTACTAGGTCCTCTTGTCAGCTCCCTCCATCATCGTATCCCACCCAACAGCCACAGCAGCAAGACGAATTCAGGACCTCCGAAGCCCCTTCGTTCGAGCAATCTCCTCCCCAACCTCCGGGGCCGCCTCGGCCCATCCCGCTCCATCTAGCAGTTCCTGGGGCGCGGACATCGGATCTGGTCGGAGTCGAATCGAGCGGAAGAGAGCTTGACAGCGAGGCCCAAACGCAGAACGAGGTATCGAATGAGGAAGAGGAGAATAGCCAGAGGGACAGACGGCGAATCGAGGCAGAGGACGAAGCACTTGGAGATGGGGACAAGAGGATGGAGGGGGAGGGGGAGGGGGAGGGGGAGGAGACGATACCACATGCGGCGGGAAACGCATCCTCCTCCATCCTCTCTCCTGTTAGTGGAAATGGTAGATACGTTGGTGGCCCCTCATCCGAATGGTCCACTACCCGACCTGCCCATCAGCTAAATCACACCGAAGAAGCCGCCTCGCTCTTCCCACAGCAGCAACATCATCAGCCCTTCGACCAACGCCAACTGCACCTATACCACCATCAACAGCAGCAACAACAACTATCTATGTCGGAGATTCCAACGGACAGTCCAGCGTCGAGCGGCCTCGGCCCCCAACAACATCATCATGGAGCTAACATGTACAACAATCCTCAGGGTGAAGTACCTCATGTCATGCACGGTGGTCCCATCGGAGGGGGAGGGGGAGAGGGGGGAGCAGAATTCGACGGAGGAAGAAGCAGCAGCGGAGGCTTCTTCAACCACTGGGTGCCAACTCCGTTTGGAACACCTGGAATAGGTAGGAGTGACTTACTATTGCCAATTTTCAACATCACCCAGTTACATATCAAAACGCCTTGAGTACATATCGGTTTTTTTCTAATTTTCTTTTTAGACTTTTGTCATCCAATTCCCTCCGCTGCCGCTGCCGCTGCGGCCGCTGCCAAGAGAACCCGTCAGACGTACACCCGATTCCAGACGCTGGAGCTGGAAAAGGAATTCCACTACAATCGTTATCTAACGCGGCGGAGGCGCATCGAGATCGCACACTCCCTGGGCCTCACCGAAAGGCAAATCAAGATCTGGTTTCAGAACCGAAGGATGAAGGCAAAGAAGGAATCCAAGAGTCAGAAGCAATTCGAACAAGACTGAAGTGCGCACATTAAGAATCTACCTCCGAATTCTACATTCCCGTCAGGTTGAAAAAACAATTTACGAGTAATAGTTTTTCCGGAATGGACAAACCAAAGACAACAAGGAGGGATAAGCAAAACAACCGTTTGCTTCTTCACGCCAAGTTGACTGCATAAATATCATATCTTACTAAGCCTCGTGTAATCCGTTGAATTTTGGTAGGTTACACAATGCCGTATTTCTGTACCAGTTTAATACTATTCGCAGAGAGTAAGTAAAGAAATTCTCGGCCTATGCCCATTACCTTCTTTTAACATTCGAAAAAGATGATTGTCCATCGCACGTACCCATGTGCCTGAAGCCGAGAGGTCACTTTCCGCACACGAGATGGGCTAGAGCTGTTGCTGCTGTGGCTTTCTATGAGCACGAGAGAGGAAACCAGCTCTCTCTGCACATATGCGAACTTGGCATCGTTAATGGTACCGTATATTCATTAGTTGAAAAGCAATGAGCTTTAATCAAAATTTTGACCGTCCTTGGTACGTACGTTTGCTACGTATGAACGATCTCTGCCACCTCTGCAGTCCATCGTGCATATATCCCCGTATGGCCTGGCCAATTCCTGGGTGACGTCAAGCTGCCTTCCTCTTCCTCCTCCTCCTCCGTCCGGTCGCCGCCGCCGGAGATGTCTCTCCTCTCGTCTGCGTTCTTTCCCTCACAAGTTCCCCACCTCTCTCAAACTCATAGGTGGACGAGGGAGAGGGAGGGAGAGGGGAGGGAAGCAGAGACTGCCTGCAGCAGTCTCCTTTCTCTCTCTCCTCCTGTCTCCCAACAGGAACGGAATATCTCCTCCTTGGGTCGGTCGCCCCCCTTTCCCCCATCCTTGCCTCCTTGCCCCAAACGGCGATTCTTCGTTTTAAAACAGGAAAGGAGAGAGCTGGTAAAAAAAGACTCCACGCGGAAAAATATTTAAAAAGCAATTTCCTTTTTTGGTAAGTTTGTGGGGAGGGGTTTTCAAAAGTTTTAGTTGTGGGAGAGAAGGAAAGGACATGATTAAATTACGTTTTCGTAAATTACGTTTACGTTAAATTATGTTGTTGTTCTTACGGATATCTGAGATTGTTTTTCTTTGCGTACAATAGGTTCAGATGACTGGGAAATAGACACCCAATGGATGCCCAATGATGATTATTGGACAACCAAGATCGTTTCAAAAATTACGGCAAGCATAAGCAAGCAAAACAAATACTTGCGAAAGAAGTACTCACAAAACTGTGGTATGATTTTTTTGTAGCCTTTCTAAGTTAATATTTCTAAGCATTGTCTTCAGTCTTTGTTTCCTTCTGCTTCTGAAAGGAGTTTTGGAGACTGGTTCCAATCTACAGTATTTTCACTATCATTGTATGTTTTTCCACGCAGAAGAATGTTTTTAGAAAACTAAGTCCACCTTCGACTCTGGGTACTGATCGAAATATTGGCTGAAAAATGATCACCAGTATAGTGATCAACAAAGTTTGTTTGTCTGTTCTCTTACTTTTACACAGAAAGGAACAGAGTCTTTTCCTTTCCTTTACAGGTTTTTTTATCTGACTACCTTTCCCTTCGCCCAAATAGGCTTTTGAGTCAATGTCACCTTGCAAAGTGGACAATATTGTTCAAGATTTCTCTTTCCCACCAAGGTGAAACGCGTGTGACCTTGTGGTTCAGAATGTAATACTGTGTTTCCCCATCCTCAGAAGCTATAGGTACAGTACTGTGTACTGCTGAGAGTGTGCCCTGCCCAAGAAAATAGTTCTTTGTTGTCTGATGTTTCATACGTGATAATATGTACAGTACGTAGTGGATGAAGTCAAGGAATGAATCACATCGTATGTTTTTGAAGGCGTGTCTATCTATGGATTTGCAAGGAACTTCTAGAGACGACTGTCCTCTAATCTCAATCGGTCAGTTTATGCCATCCCATAGCAAGTTGATGGTCTCGTCCATCGGCTCAGGTGTTTTGTCCTGTACGGGTTCACGTTGGAGTACTTTAAACACATCGACCACGAACGACCATTCGATTCCGAAAGGGGGAAGGGGGGAGAAGGAGGAGAAGGACAGTTTTGCTTGGTCGCCTTCCTTTAGCCAGTCAGTATGCATCACCATGCCCCCCTTACGCTTTGCCTCCCCATCTTTGCTCTGTGTAAGCATAGGGGGGACAGAACCAGCGCAGTGCACACATGTGACGCCAGCGAAATCAGAGAGGGGATCAAGTCTAGGAGCAGCAGCCGCTGGGAGCGGCGGTGCGGCGACGAACGAAGGTAGCAAAGTATTCATATGTGCACAGGAGGCATTAGGAGAGAGAAGGAAAGAAGGGCAGTCTATGTAGTTGTTTCTCCAACATACATGGGTCTATGATATTCCATTGTAACGGGTGGCTCAGCCAAATCTGCCCACCTTCAAAAAGTTGTTGTTGTTGCTACTGCTACTGCTGCTGTTGATATTATTGCTACTGCTCTTGTTGCTGGTCTTGCTGCCATCCTACAAAATAAAACGTGTGGCATAAAACAGCTCTGTTACTCTTATTACAGTTTTTTTGTGCCATGTCTTTTTCTCCTCTTTACTCCCATGTGCGTCTGTACCCTGAACTTGTTCAGCAGCAACAGGATCTCAAAAGAAAAAATTCTTTGGAAAAATGCTTAGATCATGGAAATATGTTGCATTTGCGTAAATTTGCTAAAGGTCTTTTAAACAATACCTTTTCCCGAAAAACCCTAGGTTTTTCCATATAATTTTTCCCCCGCCGTTAGGGGGGCAGGTTTGGCTGAGCCACTCGTGTCATTTTGTAATGCCTAACTACAGATTTTTGTGATGCATAATGGATCTTCTTTCCATTTTCAGATGTGAAGTCGCCATGCTAGGTGGAATAAACGAGATATGCCGCATATCGCAAAACTAGGGTCGGACTTTTTAAAAGAAATTTATATGTCATTACGCTATTGAGTATAATAATTTGGAGTCAAACAACTTTTTGTGCACCACGACGCTCTTGGTCACTCAGGTATGGCTGGATCGCATTTATCATGCACAATACACGCACTTAGGTACAGTGGTACATCCATACTTGGCCAAGGTTGTGGGTGGCAGGAGGGGGGATAGGTCGGCAGGAGGGGGGGAATTCGGATTTTTGCTCCAGGGGGGGAAGCACTTTCTGCTCCAGGAGGGGGGAAGAGAGGGGGCTAATCGGGTTTTTCGGGAAAAAAATATTTTTAAAAAAAAACTAAACTTTAACAACCGTTTTGAGGCATATGTTGGTGGATTTTCACCGAGAACATGGGGGGAAATTTCCGGGGACTAGGACGGGTAGGGGGTAAAAAATTTCTCGGGACAAGGGGGGGTCAAAAAGTGTCCTGAAGGAGGGGGAATTCGGAATTTGCACTTCAGGAGGGGGGGTAACAGTACCCCTCCCCGTGCCCACGTATGCATACACCCATGTGTATGCTTCAAGCCCACACACCTACTACGTACCAAAGCAAGCACCTTGGCTGCTGCTGCTCTTCGTCGTAGTCCCTCCTCCTCTTTGTCCTGCATAAGAAGTTAAGAACGAAGGAGGCACGAAATCTGCCTTCCCCCACCATTCAACTTCTTCTCCCTCCGTTCTCTCTCTCCTCCTCCTGCCTACCCATTGCTTCGAGTAAGCTTTCTCTTTCGAACGGGCGATGGCGCCGCGAATCGCCGGCTACAGGGCGAGAGTGTACTGATTTAGAGTCGTGAGGAGGGGAAGAAGATAGCACAGGAGGGAGGGAGGCTATATATACTGCTAGGTGCCTGCCTGCCTGCGTGCTTGCTTGGTGAGTGCGTGCGTGCTTGCAGAGTGAGTGCGTATGTGAAATGCTGCCTGTCCCTCCCTCCGCCGCCGCCGCCGCCGCCGCCGCCGGTCGTGTGCCTTCAGCTGATGGAGGCGGAGGCGGCGGAGAACCCGGAGCCACACACAGACCGGTGGCCGCCGTCGATGTCGAATCCGCCGCCGCCGCCGCCGCCCTCACACACGGAGGAGAAGAAGGGCTTGAGTTACGACTTGTTCCTCTCTTTTCTTTCTTTCTTCAGTCCTCGATCGCCCGTCGACTTGCGCCCCCTCCCCTTCCTTCCTCCCTCTCACTTCGATCCTCATAATAGCTTCTCCTCTTTCACTGAAGTAGTACCACACATCATACACGACCTCATACATAGAAAGAGAGCGGCTCTCTATTTCCCTCCATAGGCGGCCCTCATTCAACATGGACTGAATCACAAGTCGATTGATTGCCGTGACAGAGGAGAGAGAGGGCGATATATATTGACCAGCCAATGGCAATAAAAAGGAAATCCTTGTCTTGGAGAAACTGGGCAGTGTGAGTGAGAAAAAGATCTCCCCATCTCGCCGCTCTCTGTCTTTCTTTCCCCTCCCCTCCTCATCCCTCCCCCGAGGATTCAAGGGAGATCATGTTTGCTCACTTGGGGTGTCATGCTGGAAAAATAATCTGGTGCGGTGGCGGCTGAGGGACATAAATAATAGAACAAAAAAGAAGAAGACTTGGGGAGAAAAGTGAACTAGGGGGCAGAAGAAGGCCAAGTAAGCGGTCTTGTTGCAAATCAGTGCACTCATGGATCAGGGTATCGCCGCCATGAGCTCCTACCAGTTCGTCAACACCCTGGCGCAATGCTACGCCTCCGCCTCCTCGGATCAGGCAACGGCGGGACAGAACTCAGGTGGTGGTGGTGGTGGTGGTGGTGGCGGTGGCGCTCCAGCAGGGGCACCTGGCGCCACAGTCGCGGCGGCGGCACAGCAGCAGCAGGACTACTACGGAATGAACTACCCAAGCTGCTACTCCCCGAACCTGGCCGCGCACTCTCAGTACGGCCAATATTCGCTCATGATGGGAGGAGGAGGTGGTGGCGGATCGGCGGCAGGAGTGAACGCGGCGGGAGCAGCAGCAACCTCAAACAGTATTAACAACGACTTCAACAGTTCGTCAGGCCAAAGAGGGAGTGCAAATCCCAGCCCATCCTCGTCGCAACAGCAAAGCTGTGGAGCAGAGGCGCCAACCAACAGCGGCAGCTCGCCGCAGGACCTGAGTCATGCCGCGGCGGCGGCGACAACAGCGTCAGACGTGGGAGACTGCCACGCAGCGGCTGTTGCGGCGGCGGCCGCGGCCGCAGCGGCCGCGGCGGCCGCAGCATCAAATACCTCTTCCTCCTCGCCCTCACCCGGAGCAAACTCAAAAGCATCTGCTGTGGGCAACATGGGCCACCACCACCATTCTCAGCACCACCATCTTCAAGGGCACCTTCCTGACGGGGGAGGGGGAGGCGGTGGAGACAGTGTGACTCCTCCCCTGGTCTCCTCCCCCGCGGCCTCTTCCTCCTCTTCGCCAAAGACGAGAACGGACAATAATCAAAGTGACAATTCTGGTTCTGGTAGCGGCGGCGGCAGCGGCGGAAGCGGCGGCGGCAGAGGAGGAGGGCGATCGTCGGGGGAAGGCAATAACAACAAGGTCTCTTCTAAATCGGGAGGGGATTCCAAGGGGGGAAACCCGCCTCAGATTTACCCGTGGATGAAGAGAGTCCATCTAGGTCAAAGTGAGTAAAGAGGAACACAGCAAAAACGCGTTTGTCGCAGTTTTGGATCAGCTTTCTTTGGGTTGCGTGCCCAGGAGCTGTTTGAGTTTCTTTGTCTAACTCATGGCGGTGGCACGCACATGGTGCGAACCTCACATTTCTAGTATTTGAGAAGCCTTCCATCACTTTGGGGGAACATTTTGAAACAACATTGGCAGCGGCAGGACAAGTTTGTGACTGTTCGTCATAACGAGCTATCATGCATGACTTTGCATTGTCTCATGGGCTCGAAAAATTTATTTTGTCTGTTCTGGGTATAGCAGCAAAAGGGAGCTTTTTGTGGATTTGGCTTTCAGATATTGGTTACCAATTTAGCAAAAATGGACAACGTGGGCAGCGTGAAAAAGTAAGCCCATCAAACAATATTCATATTTATTCGGTCAAGAAATATGTAATGCTGTCTATTCCCTGATTCAAAAATATTTTTCCCTGCCGCTCTTTCCCTCCGCTGGTCCGCTACAAAAAGGAGAAAAAATAATGATATTGTTTCCTTGGTGGGTTTTTATTTTTTCTGTTGTTATTTAAATATTTTTCGTTTATTTTCTCCCCGCCTCTATTGATGTGGGCAATATCATAGCTTTGAAGCTAAAGGTTTCTTTGAAAACTGTTACTAATGGAAGTCTGGAACAATCCCAGTTGTATTTAGTCTAGTGGATAATTGTTGAGAGGTCAAAGATACATAAAGACAATATACAAAGGCTTTGCCTCTGTTTTCCTCTTTTCTTACTTCCTCTCCTGCCCTCCCCTGCCAAACAAGCCTTAGCCGCAGTTGCAGTAATTCGTTTTGACCATGTCAACATATATTTGCTAGGTGGCAAAATTTATAAGTTTTCTCCTTCATCAAAAAATACAGATCATGGTAGGCAGATTTCCTAACATTGTCCATGGGGAAAGCCATATGACATTTTGTTCTTGGGACATGAAGGATTGGTGACAAGATATATAGATTATAGTTCAAAAATTCGATCATTGTATTCCACTAGTGTTTGCTGCAAAAGATTCGATTAACTGACTACTAACTTAAACTGGCAAAATTAGTCGAATGATTGTTATGTTGTAAAAAATACAAAATATTTAGGATTTTTTTAAAAAGTTTTTGTGGATGAAATCAAACTTTTTCTCTATTTTTTGCTTATGATTGAGACGGACAAAATGATTTTTTGGCTCAAAAAATGGAGAAGTATAGTAAAAAAGGATCATTTATATACGTAGTAAGAGGCAGTTAATCGAATAACTGACTGCAAAATTACAATTTAATCGACCAAGAAAATTTTGGTCGACCAGAGAATTTGATGTTCCATACTGATGACCCACTTCAATAAAAGTCTTGCAGTGCAATGGGCAAAATCAATATCGTTTACTTTTGCTGACACAACATAAGTTTTTGATTATATTCCCAAAGAGCCATTTCTTAAATGTAGAATCCCTTTCTCCTCCACTCAATGTCCAAAAATGGAGGCTGTCAGATATAGCCAGGAGCTTAAAAGAGTAGTGCCAATGCATCAACGACATTTTGCCAAAACAGAAGCGGAGCTTTTGCTTGCTGGTTTATGGTGGGTAAGGTTGAGGACAATGCTCCTAAAACAAGAACAGATTCTGTTCCAAAGGTCTGCAGCAGGTTTTGACGAAAGTTTTGGTTGCTGGGTAGCTTAACTAAGTTCAAAGTTGTGATAATAGTAGGAGCACATTAATATTTCTTAAAACAAAGACTAAGCAGCAGATTAAAAAAATATTTTTGAGACACGAGGAAGGGGGGAAATGGGGGGAAAATCTAAAATAAAAATAGCGGGCAACCACAAAATATGCTGGGAGGATATCAGGTAGAATTCTAATTTTGAGCTCAGTTGGTAGGTAACAAGAAAGGGATCCTTTCACTGATCTGCGGCATTTGCTTCAGAGTTCAGACTTACTGTAGTTTTGACTGGGAAGTTTTCAGACTATAGACTGAATCACATCAAAAGATAAACCTTTATGACATGAAGAGAGACTTTTTTAAAAAAATTCTAAATTCTGTAAAAAGAAAGGGACTTGATGCACCCAATTTGATGTAAAAATTGTCTTGATCCATCAATTTTGCAGCAAAAGTTTTTGTGAATGCACCCATTTTGAAATTTTTTTCTGGATGCACCCATTTTGAAGAAAAGTTTTGTCTGGATGCACCCATTTAAAAGAAAAGTTTTCTCTGGATACAACCTTTCTGTAGAAAAGTTTTCTTTGGATACAACCTTTTGAAGATAACTTTTCTCTGGATGCACCCAATTTTCAGTGTTCATGGGAGATTGGGAAAAAGTCCCTCCAAATCCCCCCACAACAACAACAAGAAGAAAAAGAACACTTTCCTCTCCCTGATCAAGTATAGGTTGTAGGTGTGCCAAAATTTACACAGTTTGTAGCATCATAAAAATTGACAATTTTTATTTGATAAAGAAGTATATTTATTAAAAAAGTAAAGTAGTCCCCCCCCCCCAACAACAAGATAAACTGTTCTGTACCATAGACAAAAAGCAATAAAATGTTTGCAATATATATTTTTCTAACGGGTGGCTAGACCAAATTGATCCACCCATCTTGCTGTTGTTGTTGCTGCTGTTACTGTAGCTGGTTGTCTAGGTCTTGCTGCTACGGAAAGGGAAAAATACCGCTTATGTAGTGCATAAGCAGTTCAGCAAAAAAAATCTTTTTTTCCTTTTCTCCCTCCTCTATCATAAAAATTGACAATTTTTATTTGATAAAGAAGTATATTTATTAAAAAAGTAAAGTAGTCCCCCCCCAACAACAAGATAAACTCTTCTGTACCATAGACAAAAAGCAATAAAATATTTACAATATATATTTTTCTAACGGGTGGCTAGACCAAATTGATCCACCCATCTTGTTGCTGTTGTTGTTGCTGCTGCTACTGTAGCTGGTTGTCTAGGTCTTGCTGCCACGGAAAGGGAAAAATACCGCTTATGTAGTGCATAAGCAGTTCAGCAAAAAAATCTGTTTTTCCTTTTCTCCCTCCTCTATTTCCCCATGTCCAAGTCTGTCCTGAACCTGATCAGCGGCGACAGCATCCCAGAGTAAAATTTTTTTGCTAATTTTTTCATATTTTTCTTGGAGGGCATTTTTTGGCGAGACCATGAGGCATCTGATAATTCTGTTTTTGCATCCTTTATGAGCATAAAATTGAAGTGCCGGGGTCCAACTTCATCAAGATCCCCTTCTGCAACTTTGGGAGCCGTAGATTAAAGTGGAAGGGCCCAATCAGCTAAATAATTAGACCAAAGTTGTAAAAAGGTCTGCCAAACAAGTTCTTTTATTATCTTTTTGTCAAAAATTCGCTAGCTTTTTATGTATGATTTTATATATTGCCGCCGTTAGGCTGGATCGATTTGGTTTAGCCACCGGTTATAAAGAAGGGGAAGAAGTTCTTAATCTTCCTTTCATAGAGCATAAGAGGTACTATTCAAAAGAAACATTTTGACTCTATTAGATTTATTGCAAAATTTATGCCTTTTTTGCTAATCTGTTCCCTACCCTACCACCCCCCTGTTGTCAAAGAGTGACCCTTCCCTACCGGTGACCGGCGGACTGAGGCCAGGTGGATTGAGGCCAGGTGGACTGAGGCCTGGGGGATTGTGGCCATGGGGGATTAAACCCACTTGATTGAGGCCACGGTGGATTGAACCCACTTTTGAAATTGACAAAGAAGCAAGTGTGGAGGTATGGGACTTGGACTTCTGAATAACAATGAGGACTTAGAAGAATAGGTAGAACATTTAATTTCATACAGCTCACAAAAAAAATTAAGTTTCCATGTGAGTGGCTATCACAGTGAAAGGCATAGTCTAGGTTTTTAAAAAATCATGATAAAGTCAAAACTAATTAAACTTTTTTGAAATATATTAAAGCTTCACCCCTTTCCTCCTTTAACAAAATATCTCCAACTGTATCAGATCTTTTCTTTGGACTTTTCTCATCATTTGGGAAGGAATACTGGTAAGATAAAATATTTTTTGAAAGAAAAGGGTAATGAAAAAGGAATAAAGGAAGAGCTGGGTAGCTCTGAATCTATCTAACCAATAGTTCTTGGTAGTGTACAAGGAATCTTAAACACATTTTTGAAAATGATTTTGAATTTGGCAGTTTTAAAGTTATCAAATATTTTTCCCCATTGGCCTCAATCCACCGCGGCCTCAATCAAGTGGGTTCAATCCCCCATGGCCTCAGT
>JAAUXU010115964.1_pt1 | contig 12879 bp, 12 predicted proteins | sample 7278151 | NCBI WGS metagenome assembly JAAUXU01 (sample SAMN14350113, study PRJNA611818) | marine sediment metagenome | isolation source: surface marine sediment (1.8m) | place: French Polynesia: Moorea | collected 2018-08 | reverse complement strand
TTCAGGTGAGAAGGGATAGTTTAAAAATCGTCAGAGCAGCAGCGGTGGAAGAAGCTATCAAAGGCAAGGTGGGGAAATGTGACGATGCACCTAGGAAGCAGTCTTGATTGTTTAAATTTCATCCTTCTTCGTCTCAGGTTCCCTCAGCATGTACGCGGTGGCCGGGTGGGGGGGCGGGGGAGGCTAGGGATCATGTCGCCTGATCCAACGTGAACAAGCTAACTAGTGAGTAAAGGAAAATTCAAATAAATCGTGAACAGCCAACCCAGTGATACCATCAGATCTTCACACCTGTGAGAAAGGTTGTTACACCCAAGTACCCTGGACAAGTGCCCGCTTAGCCTCCACTAGATTGATCATGAGGGATTGATGCATTGGCGTGAAAATTGGCCACACGTATGACAAGTCCACTACTTTGTTCAGACAATGATGCTCACAATTTCCTCATTGTGACGGCCAACACTTTTGAGCAGGGCTGTACGAGACGAGGACGCGGGAGGGTGGAACAGCAGATTTTCGCTGCTTCCTATCTCGAAACTTTACTCACTCCTACTTTACTCACTTTGGGTGCATCGTTGGCTTTCAGGGGTTGGTGGGGGATTGAAAAATAAATATAGTGCCACCGCAGGCCTTAATTATTTCCGTGGCAAAAGCAGCTGCCGGCATGGTGAAGTCCACCCCCAAAGCTGTGCTGTACGTAGTATCTTTCACTATGGGAAGTCAGTCTCTGTATATTTGAACGTGATCTCTGTAAACAGTTTCGTGAATGGAGAGAAGAAGCATGCGTCTTCGCTTCCAGCCTCGGATTTTTGCAGCCTCCTTGTTTACGCCAAGATTGTTCAGACTGATTGCCCTGGCGAGGTGCGTAGTACGATGTGTTTCTTTTCGGCGAGAAGCTCAGATCATTTAGGGTTCGTTTGAACGGGGCAAAATTGTCTCATCCGCGTCATTCAAGCGTCGACATATCCGTTCAACACGACCCCAGAGTGTTGCAGATGCCTCTCGTCACAACTGCAGTGACTGCTTGAAGCATCTCCAACACTATGCCACACTTGAGTGCAGCTTAGATAGGGATAAGCTGTGGTTGACAGAAGCGTTCCGACGATTTTTTCTCCACCCTCACACTTTGCAGCAACAGCAAAGTCGTTCTGATTAATGTAGTAAATTGCAAGTCGACACCCTTGATTAATTAGCACCTCCAGCTGCAGACCTGAATGTGAGGCCTTTGATGTAGATGTATACTACAGCTTTTATTTATGCTTCTGTCTGTACGCAGTCGCGGTGCGTACAGTCCAAACTGCGTCGTCACAAGTACCAGGTACAGTCAGCACACCTGGTGCGGAGGACAGTACTGGTGCATTGACGAGAAGAAAAGAAAAACTAACTTTGCTTGCTTGTGTTGCAGCCTCTTCTCTGGTTTGTGGACGAGCCACAACCTCAGCAGTGAAGATGCGTCAATTCTCGACGCCTTCTCAACACCATCAAAAGTTTTTGTCACCTGGTAGCGGCGGCGGCCCCGGGTCCAGGCGCGGTAGCGGTTCCGGCGGCATCGGTGGTGGCGGCGGCGGTGGATCTGCAGCCCCCATGCCTCTGGCCAGCAGCAGCCAGTCCAGATTCAAGGGCATCGTTCCCTCCCCGGGCGTCGTCAAGTTCTCTCAGTGGAAGCGGGAGAACGAGATACCAAAGTATGTGTGCCATATGGCAATATCGTAATGGGTGACTGTGCAGTATATGATGTACGAACATACACCCTTTTAGACGTCACTTCCACGAATACGTACTCTCCAAGATCCGTGAGCACGACCCGAACAAGATATGGTTGCGCGATTACAGCAAGGGAAGGGTGGAGACATTCGGGAGAGTCTCAAAGTCGGTCTCGACGATTGCCTCGGGACTCACAAAAGTAAAATGACTTTTATTCATGCTGGACGTGTAATTCACGTCTGACTCCTTCAGATCGGCATGTCGAGAGGAGACGTCGTTTGCATGTTTTGTTCCAACTATGTCGAATACTGGCTCCTGACCCTGGCCGTGTGGTCCTGCGGTGGATGCGTCATGCCGGTCAACTGCGAGATGGAGGCGGCTGCGCTGCAGCATCAGATTGTTGATGCCGGTGCAAAGGTCAGTGTGATAAATCGTTCACTACAAGTATTATGGGATCAAGTCACCGCAATCGCAACATCCCGCAACATCTCGGTGACTTAGGGATAGGATAGGTGAGCTTCTTTGGTCTTAACCCAGCTCGATTCGGCCAAAGCTGACTAACCTAACCTAACCCTAAGTCATCTATAGGTGGGGCGGAGCAGTCTTGACACAGGAAATTAAAAATGAACTCTTTCTTGGCGCATTACGCCGCGGCGTGGTTAGCGCAAGTGAATTCAAAACAAGGCCAAATAGAGACTGTCGGAGTTGTCTTTCATTTTGTTTACTTGGACAATCTATACAAACATACATTAAGAAATAGGCGCAGTGACTCAAAGCTCGAATTGATCAGTTTGCGTGGGGGGAGGGGGAGGCACCTGGTGAACTATATAAGACGGTGCACTGTACATAAACAGTAGTGCACGAAGTAAATACGTCGTACTTGTACTCTGGCGAAGGTCTGTCATGAACATGTCTTATAAGCATAGGACACACACTGTATATGTAAGCGCAGAGTTGATCTACCGATTACATTTCCTCCACTTAGGATTGTTTTGAAAACGTTTCATGCCGTGCTTTCTCTTCACTCACACGGTACGGTGAAATACCGGAAGGTAGCGTTGACCCATGCTCATATATGTACTGCATGGCTTGTTTTAGTTCCTCGTTTGCGACGACTACAATGTGGAAGACGCCATTGACTTGATGAAAGAACTGGACATCCTCAATCATGTCATCGTCATGGGTGTGGAGGGAAAGGCTCAGGGGTGTATCCCCATCAGGTACATCAGACGTGAAGTAGCGTGTAGGAATGATCCAGTGACTGGCCAAACTTCTGTAGTGACCTTTCTGATGATGATGGCAAGTGCCCGCCGCGAAAGCCCAACCTTGATCTTGAACATGAGGTCATCTACCTGCCGTTTACCTCCTCGTCCAGTGGAGAACCCAGGGGGATCATGCACACCTCAAGGTAATTCGCAAATGCAAATTACGTACCTCACACTAAGTCTCTGCTTGTGCGTACGTAGATACCGTCCTCGCTCGAATTAAACCGCGATTACAATTTAATTTTCTGACTGCTAATGCAGCTTCTACTGAAGAGCAGATTCAACTCGTCGACTTTCACCTTCACAATTATTCATTTTCCCCCTTCCTCTTCCTGCTAGAGGTCGATTCCTTGTATTAGATTAGATCTCTTTTTAGGTTAGGTTATAGTAGTAACAGCTCACTGTGTTCTGCATCATCTTCGAAATTGATGTACATTTGTTGGTCTTCTCTTCGCCTGTTGTGTGCGCATTTGACATTAACGCACGTCGACTTTCAGATCAATGCTTTCTTGCTTCTTCTCTCCGGACAATGCAGCAAATCACTACATTGATCAGGTAAGTCCCTTTAGATCCCGGTTTCTGTCTGAATAAGTCATAGTAACAATCCATGATCTGCAGATGGTTGGAGACAGCCTTGCTTGCGGCAACTGGTTCTTCCACATGTCCGGGTTGTACCCGGTCATCCTAGCGGCAATATACGGCGTCAGCGTCTACTGCTTGTCAGACTACTCCGATCACTCCTTCCTGGAGATGATAATGGACACAAAAACTGCAACTGCAACGCTTTATCCATGGCAGGTTGGCGGAAGATATCTAAAACTAGCTCAGCGTGACAAGCTTTACCATCTTGGTTTTCTGACAAGGTCCGCTTGCTGTCGCAATCCCCTCTGGTGGCCAAGTACAATTTGAGCCATCTCAAGAGCATCATCACCGGAGGTGGGGTCCTCTCTGCCACCATCAGAATGGAGCTCATGGATAGGTTGCTGACTATGCTGACTTAGGAAGTCACGTCGAGATATTTTCTTCTTTTTTTTCATTCAACTCTGCATCAGGTTCCCAAGCGTCAAGTTTGTGAGGGAGGCCTTCGGGCTTAACGAGTGCGGCTTCGTCACACTGACCTACCCAAGGGAGAAGAAGAACTCGCTCACCGCAGCGAAGGTGCGTGAGAAGATTTCAGCAGTACAGTTGGTGGCAAAATTTAGAAAGTCCGACTGACTTCAATACGAAAGTGGGACCTGATGAAGTAGAAACAGGACTCAATAAAACGGAGGGTTGTTCCTTATGAAACTAGCGTTTTTTGCCCCTCACCTTTGCGTGATTCAGCTTACAGGGCATGGGGGTATTTGCGGTTGATGATCTTTAAGCTGTAGCACCGGTTCTAGGACTGGCCTTTCAAGAAATTTGACTTTATTATTATTAAAGGATACTTTACATGTTAACATACGGCAGTGTTGCAACATTGTTGCAGGATACGTCATTTGTTTCGTCAGGCAAATTTTGGGCTCTTTGTTCAAGAGTGCTGAGGTTGTGCCCCTCTTACCTACTCAAAGATGGCGGTGTTGCCAAAAACACCATCTCTGCACCTTACGTCCAAAGTTACCCCAACAAATCAAAAATCTTGTGTATTGCAAAAATGTTCAGGAGGTATACAGATAGTCTTAAATTTGAGAAAACAAGCACGAGCCTCCCAGGATACTACCGACAGAGATGGTGCCCTTCTAACACTACCATGTTTGAGCATTTCTGTTTGGAGCACAGTCAAATGCTTTTTTGCATGTGAACTCCCTTGGCTTAGCCTTAGCCCCTAGAGGATGTGTCTGGGGTGCAGTGCAAGGTTGCGCCACCGGCAAAAACTTACCAACCATGCGTAGTCCTGTATAGAATTGCAAACTTTTACATTCTTTTGCAGGTACTTGAGCTTCCGGACGATCACGTTATGCCAGTGGGTTTGCCCAACATGTACACGCAGATCAAGATTACAAATCGCCAATCTGGAGACCCAGTGGGTGGCCCAGAGGAGCAGGGAGAAATTTGCGTGCGGTCTCCACAGAACTTTGTTGGGTACCTCCACTGTCCCGACAATAAGACAGTAGGATATACCTTGACTAAATTGAAGCTGAATTCAAATGTTCATCCGGTACAATTTTCCATTAGTTGTTTGACCCCGAAGGGTTCTTCCGAACCGGCGACTTGGGCTTCTACGACAGCAACGGCGTCATCAACTTTGTGGAGAGGATCGATAACTTGATCCACTTTTGGATGTATGAGGTGGCGCCCACGATTCTCGAGTCGAGGCTTTTGGGATCCAACAACATCGTAGACGCCGCAGTCGTAGGAATACCAAACAAGGAGAATGGAGAGGTAGAATGACCTAGTTACGAAGTAAACCATACCCAGGTACTTCATAGTGAGAAGTGGGTCCGACTTTTTGTCTAGTCGAGTTACTTACGAGTTTTGCAATTCTTTTTGACTTCAGGCAGATTATTGACGGTCTTGGATCAAGGATCTAGAGATTACCATCTCGATCCACTTTTTCAGGATATGATCGAATCTCCAGACTACTTTTTCGCTGATGATCCTTCCAAGGGTCAAGATCACTTTAAAGGCTGTTTAGACAAATGAGATTACCTTTGCTTAAACTTGCCAAAACCCAGATCAAATCAAACCTGTCGCTGAACTGTGTCCAAGGCGATGCTACCATAGAGTTGGGACCTGAAATCGCAGGACCCACAAAAGTTACCAACCATTGGGATATAAGATAGAAGCCATATAACATATTCCAATCTTTAACTTGCTTATCTTTGCATGCCTACGCGTGGCAGTTATCAAGTGGTCTGTATATGTCCGTAAATAAAAATGAGGCCAAAATGCGGTTCTTCATGGGTGCCCACATTGCCCATCTTGGACGTAGGCTAAGCTTGGGATCGGACAACCCGTGGATGCCACTTGGTCTAAACCTGACCTGTGCTAATTCAAAACGCAGTCGTAAGAACTTATAAAAGACACACTGGGTGCTGTTAAATTTGCGTGACCACCCAGCTTGATGTACCGACAAAGAGGTCGCTTTTGCTCTGGTTATATCAATGTGTCAGCCCTGTATTTGAAGGCCCTGTTCTTACTGAGCTACTTACACTCGAGTTATTCGAGACAATAAAACTCCTACTCGTTCGGTAAGAACCCGATACTTGAAATTGCGCTCGAAACCCATCTCTAGTAATAATGCAGATAAGCTTTTGTACCTACTACACGTACCTGTAGGTCCCTCGAGCTTTTGTGGTTCTCCGCCCAGGCTTCGAAGAAACCGAGGAGAACCTCGCTAACCTGATGGAGACTCGCCTACAAGACCACGAGAGGATCAGGGGCGGGCTCTTTTTTGTGCAAAGCATCCCCAGAGACGAAAACTGGAAAGTGCTCAAGGACATCCTCAAGAACTACGAACCAGTGTCATCAGAAGAGGTAAAAGTGGAAAGTTTTTGGATTAGGGTACCACTCTTGTAGACGGATACACCCACCCACACATACATACCCCCCTCCCACACACACATACACACACAAATAGGGAGAGCATGCGAAAGTATCACAGTAAAAAACGCTCCAGCATAAAAATTCCTCTTTTATGACTTTCCACCCCCTTCTCTACTCTTGTCATTGCTGAGCTATGCAATTGTAAGCCGTCGAATAACTAGGTCAGTTGTTCCCTTCCAATATCCTTCGACATGTATTGATGGGAATTTTACGTCTTCCTCCACCCCAGAAAAGTATTGCAAAACCTGACTTTCATGACATGGCATTTATGTGTAAGGGTAGAAGTAAACAGCTCTAATGGTTCTTTACGTCTTTATTTGAAGGAAATGCGGGCAAACGCTATGTAACGAACCGTACAGCGGTATCGGTCGACTTTTAGTTTTATTCGAAGCTGCTTCAAAATTTCCACCTGCTCCAAAAGTGATACTTGAGGGAGTAAATTCAAACCTCTGCGCACAACTGAAGCAGGAGCAGAAGTCGTCAAACTGGGGAAATGTGCGAATCTTCATAATCAACGCCATCAAGATCCTCCATAACGTAGAGCCTCTGCTCCCTGGCCATTTTGCTGTTGATAAGGTTGGGCCTGTTTCAACTTGACCATGTCCAATTTCAGCGCTAAAGTCAATAACGGTTCTTGTGTTACTAGTGTACTTTTTGACCTTCACCACCAATTTCAGGCCAGTTACAAGGAGGCTGATTCCACGACGATGCCGACGACGCTGGCAAAGGCGAAGAAGACGGTCAAGGTGTTGGAGAAGCAGCCAAATGGTTCCTTCATGGTCTCGGCCTCGGCGGAGGAGCACAGCAGTCCGAGGACGAAACGGGCTGCCAACAGAAAGACCCAAGACCAACAGGTTTGAACGTTTGCTGAACTGAACCTTCTGTTACGACGTGCGGGAAAAGGATGCAAGAATCGTGCCAGCTCCACTTTAAGTCATACAAAATTATAAATACCTATAAATTTTTAATTTTCCATTGCCAGGCGGAGAGGGGATAAAAAATAGATGCCGGTAGTTGTAGTACGAAGGTCTTGAATGAAAATTGAAGGACGTTCGCCGTCTAAGTCCAAGTAATATTACCTCTGATGTAAAGATATCCCGAGTAACTGTTACTTGACGGCCGTTTTCTTTTGTTGTCTTCTCTACCATCTTTGTTACTTTGTCCTTGCCGTATCTCTCTGATATGTATTAAGTAACACTTCGAAGACAGTCGATATCTTAAGTCCTTTTTGCGTGACACCACGTCGAAGCTGCATCTCCAGCAACTTGATCGCGCGTGGGTGTGATGTTAACAGCCTCTTTGTACTCTCTGATGCATTGTGTACAGAGTTACGTCCCCCACAGCGAGAGAGCCAGACAAATGTTCGGTAACCGCTTTAGGCGCCGACGTACGTACAGGGTGGCCAGCGAAATTGTGTCACTTCACTGCAAAGACAGCGACGGAAGGGTCTGCAGGGTGTACCTAATGCCGTATTATTGTCATCGTATTAACGCAACACCCTTCACCATGCACTCGATTTGGTTCTGGAGGCAGTCTTCCAAGGGAGACTATTCAGCTGACTGCTCCAGAAGGTCAGTCAGCTAAACAGTCACAGACACTAAGTGCTGTTGCTAACTGGTTGGCAGTGTCCAAATTCTTCCAATTTCATTTTGACACCAACAGCCCGAAGTCCATCATGCTCGTGATGCTGCCCACGTCGTCAGTCAATGCGCAACCGTTCTGGAGTCTTTTTCTTTTTCTCTCGAACAGATATGTTCCGACTACAATGAACAGAGCGGATAAATAGCAGAGGTTTTGTCAGACGACCAAAGTTAGACTCTTTCAACCTGCTACCTGTATGTAGAGCAGCCAGGGCTTCTTGTCATACTACTACGTAATATCACTTTAGTGCTTGCTCTGTCTACAGCGAGAGCAGAAAGTTTGGATTCACCGAGTGAATTAGCGTGCCCATCACATTAGTTCTCGTTAACATAACTCACGATTATATTGAATTGACACATACATGTAATGTAACGATTTATTCTCTCGAAGATTTTTCTATGTGTCCACAATTATAATAATTCGTTACAGTAATTAAAACATGCATGACTTGAAGGTACAACATTGCTCCTTCACTGGCAATGACAATTTCAGCCAACTGTGTGACACGACCTGAGTTAGGCCCGTCCAACGGATGCCTCAACACTCATGTCGGCCTATACAAACTGCACGGATGATTGGCCAGGAACAAGTTCATCGCAAAAAAAAATCCTGCTCGAGTCAGAAACTTTGTTTCTGCGCTCACTGTACCTCAGACAGCGGAAACTTTCTTTTATTTCAGCTACAAGCACACACAAAGTACCGAACACTTGGTTGCCACGGATGCATTCACCTCGGTGAACGTTCCACTTCCTTCTTCCCCACCACCTTTCCTCCTCGCCCTCACCTCATTAGATTTTTTTTGGCGTGTGGCCGACAAGCAAGTCAGGCAGGAAAAAAGGATTTTCCTCCAGCCAAAGTTTCCCTGAGGAGATGTCCATCTCAGCCCCCTTTTCTCTGCCGTTTCCGCTCCTTTTCGCATTCGCCGCAGTAGGCAAACTTTCCCCTCCTCCCTGGTGGAAAACTTGGCGTTGTCACACGCACGTAGTCGAGAAGTCGTGCTTGAAATGCCCACGATAAGCAAATCTATTCCAGCAACCTCAAAGGGTCAAATTCGGCGCCGATTTTTGGGCGTCCAAGGCCCTTTGGGCGGGCATCTATGGCTTTTCTGCATAGTTTTGCAAATTGCCCGTGTCAGGAGTGGGTTGTTTGCGTTTCTCTTCAGCTCTTAAGACGCAGAAATGACATCTAAAGCGTCCTGGCAGTTCGTCGTTTTTCCTCACTCTTTTTTCCGACAAACTTTTCTACTGCTATTTCTCTTTCTTTCATTTTTTGCTGCAGCGATGAGACAGGAGAGGAGTCTTCCTTTCCTCTCTCTCGCTCACACGTCTACCTTCTGCTGTCTGACACATAAATCTTCACACTCAAAAACTTTCCTCGACGCTTCTCCATTTTCGTGCCGAACGAACGGGACACGGAGGGATGAAGGCCTAGCCTTAAAGGGGCCTCAAAGGCCCCGAAACGATACAACTTCTTACAAATGTCCCATTGGAGGAGGCGGAGGAAAAATTATGCACTCATTGTTGTTGCCATGCATACGCAGAAGCCAACCCTTGGATCGGGAGCCCTCCGACTGCACAATGTTGATTAAAGTTGCGCACCTCAGCGGTGCAGCTGGAATTTTCGCTAAAGCATAAGGAGCCTTTTTCCTTATTTATGGTGAATAAGGGAGAGACCCACGAAATTGTCCCTCAGGGTGCTTTAATTCACCCTCTTCTCTTTAACCCTTCTCTCAGCTGCATTGGTGTATACGTACGTACGTACGTACGTACACATACACACGACTTCGGGGACGAAGCTTTACCCAGTTCTGGCATAATCCCTTTATTGCTGTCTCTGTGAAGTAGTAATTCGATTTAAGCTGTTACGTACATGTTCTTTTTCCACAACGACGAAGGGGTTAAAGGAGAGTAACAACCCTTCCCTGGCCCCCTCCTCCCCCAGTCGAGATGAAATATTAATGCATAGCATTCCGAACGTACGTATGTGGACAGCAGCAGTGTACTCGTTAGCACACACTTGTATCTGGCAGACGTAATGTCCTAAACGCTGTATATGGTATGCGGGTTCACTTTCAGCACGAGTCCCTGTGCAGGAAAGTGCATTCACAGTACTTGGTGCAGACTTCGTCGCACCCACCTGGCAATCCGGGTGCAGGGTGACGCGAAAGCTCTGTTCTCGCTACTCCTGTGACACTGCTTTTACTACTCATTGTAGCTGTTTTGCACTGACCGATTGTGACTTTTTGATTGGTTCCAAATTGAGAGGATTACATCACGTCTGTTTTAAGAGGCTCGCTGAAGAATTCGCGCCAAATGGTTACATTGTTGTAGTGCTGACGTACACATCCCCGCTCCTATAGGGAAGGACGTTACTGACCAGATGAGGTGCTTCAATGGAGACCAAACTGCCCCGAGAGCCATCGAGTCCGTGGAGGGCGATTCAGTCACTTTACGGGAGGGGAATTTTTAGTCCGGTGCCAATGGGTCGGGGAATTTTTGCCCCGTTTAAGTGCTGGTGTGGTTCTCCCAATAACAACAATAATAATAAATAATAAAAAACTATAGGCCGATAAAAAAGGGGTGTGCAATAAAACTTAATTGTAACCCCCCTTTTTTTACTAAATAAGTGTGGAATGAAGTCCTTCTTGCTAAATAAGTGAGAAAGTAAGTGGCGACGTATTTTTGACCTGAGTGTAAAAAATAGGGCAATATTCATAAAAGCTTGGCGTTAACGTGCGTAGGTGCACATACAGTGCTTGCCGTATTAAATGGTGGTGCCGTCGTTGGACCAATTTCTCCACCACAACTTTGCCCTGCAAATCCGACCTTCAGTCAGCAGCTACTTGCATCCCATACTTCAAATGCCACCATGTGCGCCACCTGGGCCAAGCTCACGATGCGAGCCACAGGCGTTGACGACGAAGAGGTTGAAAAATCGCCGTGCAGCCGAAATTACAATATGCTCCTCGTTTTCCCCTGGTCCTTCTCTTCTTCCCCCATTCATTTTTGGCCAATTTGACGATGTTGTCCATGATGAACTTGGTGCCGTGCCACCACCAAATGCCTGTCCTTGAAGAAGAGGCTCTGCACTGCAGACATTGCATAAAAGAGGGCATAGCCTGATTGTCATTCTCACTTCGATACACTTACAATTTTGTACTGGGTGCTCATTAAAATTGTAGAGTCATTCCATGTCTCTATTTCATCAGCGGCAGGCAGAACGACGAATATGTCAACCTCTGACCAGGGCTTGAAGCTCAGAGCTTGGCCTGGGTGGCGCAATTTTGCGGATTCTGAAGCACTGGCATGCAAGTTGCTGCTGACTTTCGGCCGGTTTTGCTGGGCGAAACTTTCAAGAAGAATTGGCTGAACAATCAGACTATCACCTATTATGATAGCACCATATATACTACAGTTAAGCCCGACATTATTGGTGCTCCACAATTTCGACATTCTTCACGGTTTTTCTTCACGGTTGGCACTTTCTTCTTTACGTAAAATGACTCATAGAAGTGATAAAAAGAGGCAAGCAAAGACCCACATTACCAAGTAACGGACTTGTACAGTCGGATAAGCCGTTCAATCCCGGTGGCGGAACTTTCAAGAGGTATCATTCTTTCACTCACACCTACACTTTTGGGATGATCTGAGAGATTCGCACACACTGTCCTTATCAGCACTTCCATGAACGCATTTTGCTCCTACTGCACTTTGCAGAACAATGCACAATTTATTCTGCCCCCAACCACCTGCGATCTACACTGTATCACTTACCAGAGACATGTGCAGTAGCTTCTCATGACATAAAAATTGGCTGTGATTGCCACTGATTTGGAATTGAATATGAGTCATCTGGGGAGTCAGCAATACCAATTAGTGGCACTTAGCGTCACATATAAAAATATGTTCTCTCAGGAGGCAGAAGTGGCACGATGAACAGAGCTGACATCATCGATGAACGACCGGACATCATCATGTTCAGAAATGCTTGACTTTAACCTACAGTACAAATTACCACTGCGAAATTGGTCATTACCGACCTTCCGTTGGTCATGACAGCCCCTATTGCTCATGAACTTCCTCAGCCTCCACCGCCTCGCGTTGTCAAGACCACTATGGCTGCCATGTCCAACAGCTGGACAGCCGTCCAACAATGCGCAGCAGTACTGTGCTAATTAGTTTTGCTATTTAGGTTTAACTTAATTTTCTGAATAGCGCCCTGCTTTGCCTTGATTGGGAAATATTTTTCCATATGTCCCACTTGACATAAAAATGGAACTGTGGCCTGGCTTGTACGTAGCTCTTGCTCTCGCTCTCTTAACTTTCGTAGTTGTCGTGATCCTTAATTTTTAGTGAAATTAATCAGTCTCATAAATATAAAGCCATATTTTCAGACAGCCATGGCGCTAAACTACGCAGTACCGCTGGTTAAGTGGACTGAGGCCAACAATTTACAACGGTGCTATGCAGTTGCTGTAGTTTCCTAAAGTTTAGTTTGACGACATGTTGTGTGTCATTTCTAACTTCTGTAGACACCTCTTCGTGTCATTATACTCAAAGAAATTGATCATTGTTAGCGCATGGCGCCGGAGGGCCCGGGGAGTGAATCCCCCTGGAAATGGCAGGCCGGGGGGGGGGGCGGGGGCAGGATTCAGACAGAAAAATTTAAGCCCATTTAATCAACTACAGCCCCTCAAAAATCCAAGATTAAACCCTTTTTGGCATGTACCCATAAACACGTTTAC
>JAAUXU010085148.1_pt1 | contig 12881 bp, 14 predicted proteins | sample 7278151 | NCBI WGS metagenome assembly JAAUXU01 (sample SAMN14350113, study PRJNA611818) | marine sediment metagenome | isolation source: surface marine sediment (1.8m) | place: French Polynesia: Moorea | collected 2018-08 | reverse complement strand
CTGCACACTTATACAGAGCTGCACACTTATACAGAGCTGCACACTTATACAGAGCTGCACACTTATACAGAGCTGCACACTTATACAGAGCTGCACACTTATACAGAGCTGTACACTTATACAGAGCTGCACACTTATACAGAGCTGCACACTTATACAGAGCTGCACACTTATACAGAGCTGCACACTTATACAGAGCTGCACATTTACAGAGCTTCACACGAGAAACTCAAGCTCAGAGCTTCACACGTCAAGAGCCTCACACTTACAGAACTTCACCCATAAAGAGCCTCACACTTACAGAGCTTCACACATAAAGAGCTTCACACAAGAAGCTTCACATGTTCCAGATGTATTCGACATGACTCCTTATTGCCCAACTCGATCTGATCGAAGTTTTAGCGGCTCAACTGACTGAGATATGGACACACACAGAGCTTAACACGTTGAGGGCTTCCTGCACCGAGCTTCACACACAGGAGCCACTGAAGACTCGCCCAGTCTAATCTCAATTATGCGACCTGAGACTCAATTTTAAAGGGGAGCGGAAGCATCAAGGAAAGTTCCAAGCTAATCCATCTTATGCGTCTGAATGGCCTGAGCAGATCAATAAGAGAAGATCAATAGCAAATGCCGAGATGGAAATCCTTGGGGGGCCCGAGCTAAGCAAACAGTCCCATTTGATGGATGAGAGCAAAATGTGTTTGCAACCGTGCTGGACGAGGCTGTGATGAGCAGCAAATTGGTCCTGGCCCGAGTCACTGAGTCCAGACCTCAAACACAGCATGACAAAGCTGGACTGACAACTGCCGAGTTACCCCCAAAAGAATCTTGTGGAAATTATCATTCTTCTCTCGCCCAAACCCACTTGGACTTGACTCCCATGCAATTGATAAATGAAGACATCCTTTTTTGAGGGGGCCCAAGCAAAAGTTGACCGCATTTCTCGTCCACCCCCTGACCAAAACGCTGCCATTGCTGCAACCGTTCAAGGCGGAGAGAGTCTGGACCACTGCATGCGTGCAGCACAAGATCCTAATCCGGGCAGAAAAGGACTAGAATTACTTGAGGATAAGAAGAAAAAAGAATCAATCGGCTTCGGCGAAGGAATTCCGCCCTATTCTTCTTGAGATACATACATAGACCAGGAGGGGGTAAGAAAAAAGACTTGGGTGATTCAGGATTCCGCTTAAGGAAGTTCATTCAAGTTCTTGTAAGCATTTGCTATGCATGAGCAGAAAGACAGACAGGAAGTCAGGATTCGCCTGCGAAATCTGCCGGCCCATTTTTGCGCCCAAAATCACGATTGCGCAGTCAAAATCTTGAGACACATTGCGAAAGATGCGTGAAGGTCTCTGGAAACGTCCGACTTGGCCAGAGTCCCCGAGATTGACACGGCTTTGACTCAGTTTCTCCAGTCCGTGTGAGTCCCCGGCTGCGTGTCAGGGCCCGCAGGCCTGCAGGCCCGTCTGTCTGGTGCGTGAGGAGTAGGCATTAAAGGCCCTCGGAAGAGAAACGTTGACTGCGAGCCCATAGAGAATCCTTTTGCATTCCAGTTCATATCCTGTCAGCCTCACCTATAATAGTCGCAGCACCTTGATGGGGAGGTGGAAAACGCGCTGTAAAGCGCGCACTTCAATAACTCACCTCTGGTGCTGAAGGTTAAATGGCATCTTTGGCGTTTTCCCCCAGGAACAAATTGCCCAAATGCTAACGCATCATCTCTCGACACTTTCTGATCCCACTTAATCCCCCCTCCTCCGCCTGCAATTTGCCCTAAGACATTAATAGCCCGCAAAGTATGCGGCGCCAAAGCCAGCCCAAGTCGAGGGCGCAGTCACACTGTCACAATGCGGTCGTCGGCTGTCACAGGTGCATTGTCTCCATGGAGTCCGTCGGCACATCCATCAATGGGACCGACCTGCCCGACTCAATGGGGGTCGAGCCGGCGGAAAAAAGGTCTTGCGTAAGCGCTCCTTAAGCGCCGTCGGTACGTGCATGTACGGGGAAGAGGGGAAAGTGTGCATGTGTGCCGTCATCGAGATCAAGCTTGGGTGGTCTCTTTGTACAGTCTGTCACGCACGCACGCAGTGGCGGAGAGGAGAGACCTTCGGCGCCGTGATCATCGACGAGGCCACGCAGCAGACACACCACAGGTTGACCAGGCACCAACGAGCAGTGATGGACGAGACGTTGGCGCGGGTGATGAGCAAGAAGCACTGAAGAGGCGCAAAAAAGAAGCGACAGAAACCATCAGAGAAACCTAATCCAAAGACAAATGCCCGCTTGGCCCACATCACTTGTGGGGGATCAGACAGCCGCTCATCCCGTCGCAGGTGGACCTCCTCTGGGAACCGGACCCGCCGGGGTTGACCAAGGGTCACCAATGCATACGGATACAGAATAAACACTTTTTTTTTCCTACCCCATCCATTGTTGACTGGAGGAGGGGGCAGCAGCCATCCTAAGGCATAAGACAGATACCGGTAGTTTATAGCAATTACCGGAGCTGAACCCGGTAATTAGGCTTCTCACTCGGGGCCACCCAGGTGACTCTGGCCAGGAAATGTTATGCAGTCCGTAAAAACTCCTTCCTTCCTCGGTCCTGAGCTGCTGGCGCCAAATCCGTGATTAAAACCCACTTTACAGAGATGCCAAAACATACTCAAAAGTTGTTGACTCCGACAATGGGAACAGGATGACTCTACAAAAAAAAAAAGAACGCTTCATCTCTGAGTTGGTTTCGAATGAACGAGCAGATTCAACAGTTTTATTATGATGTTCATTCCAAGTCACTCCACAATGGAAGCTTCCTCTTCATTGCTGGGAGGATGAATCAAGACTTTGCACAGAGTCTCCAGACGTTCCGCAATCTCTCCACGGATCGATCAGCTTGGTCACTCATCCAGGATGATATCGGCACCCACTGGTGTCCAACTGATCGCAGCACATTGGTCACGGGTGTCACAGTCGTTGAGTCACATAAACGTTAACATTTTACCCAAACAATGGGCTTGATCAACCCGGGCTTGGGGTCAGCAGTGTTGACTCAGTCACTGGTCTACAATTCTCTGTGGTGCCAGGAAGCAGCAGACAAAAAGTGACCCAAAATTTATGAGATTGGTCACACATTGGGGAGTTTCTTGAGCGTTTTTACTCACTTTCTGCTCACCCTGTAGAAATTGGATTGGCTGGAAGATTGCGTGCTCGAGTAGGAAAAAATTATTCTATCCTCATTTGTCCAAGTGAAAGATAATTGAGTTGCGTGAGTACAAAGCAAAAAAGTTCGATAATGGCTCGACTACTTAACAACCGCAGGTAGTAATAACACAATTGTAAAGGCTGTTAGGGGATGATTTACAATTCGTGCATCACTTTTTCCCGGAGAAACCGGCGTACACGAACTTGGACCGGGACGAGAACGAGACCGAGAACGCGGACGGGCCTCCGGGGTACGTCCAGGCGGGGGGAGAGAGAGAGAGCGTGGAATTTTAGTTGATTTTTTGAACTGTAGCGAGATGCTCATTGGGGGATGAATTTTTGTTCCATTTGGCGGGTAAAAAATGTAGAAAAATGACTAGAAACGTTCTGTTGAGGCGAAATTTTTGTTGAAAAATTTGTGGCCAAAGTTTAGGGCAATGTTTTCGTGTAGGTGAAGTCCTGTTGCGTCTGAAGGTGAAATGTCAAGAAGCGGCCGGAAATGTTCGTCTGGGCGAGATTTTCGTTGAACTTTCTGATCAAGCGTAGAACAATGGCGGAATTTTATGCGAATTTTGGCAGAAGTGACCGGAAATGTTGGTCTGTTCATCATTTCTCCCCCCCCCCCAAAATGCCCCCCTCTCCTTTTTGGATCAGGTAGGGACAGGCAATAATTATTCTTGGTCGCCACCTAAAATTCCATGGCCGCAAGTGTGAGCAGAAACTTGCCAAAATTGGCCCGCATTTGCCACTGCCGCGGTCAAGATTCTGCAAAGAATCGTAAAACCAGACTGAGTTACGGGCCTTTTTTGCCCCCCCCCCCGCTTATGTATGTACATACGTAGAACACGTCCTCATGCGCTGCCCCAAAGATTAATAGCAGGGTTTGTTGTGACGAAAAAGGTTGCGAATGAGCTCGCACGCAAGCGCAATTAGCTCACACACACACACATTCCTGGAGGAATTAGCAAGGTATCATTAGGCAGTAAATATGAGAAGCGTCGTTTCTTAAGGCTGAACTTGTGTTCATGAAATAAAGATTGTATTGAAATGAGGCAAGAGAAATGTGCATGATCTCTGATTGGGCACGCATGGGTCAGGAAGTGGGCAGAGACTCATAAAGCGAAGTGCTCTGCGTGCTCGATAAATTCGTTCTGTGCTGTGTGGAAGAGAGAAGACGTCGTGCCAGGAGATTTAGCTGAGACACATCTGGATGGACTCGGTCACGGCCGAGCATCAGGCGGGCGGGTCCAGCAACGAGGGCTGGGTCAATCATATCAGTATCGTGTGTCCGTGAGATCACAGGGTGTCCCCGCCCCAGTCTTTCCACTCCTCCTCCACCTCGCTGTCGGAGCTACAGGGTGTCTCTGAACAGGGCGTTGCAGGGGGGGGGGGGAAATTGGGGCTGAGCTCCTGTTTACAACCTTGCAGCTTTGTCTGGATTAGCTGAGGCGTTGGTCAGACTAAAGATAAAGCTGAACTATGAGTCCGTGCACTCGCTCTGCGCTGTCCTCGTGCTCGGCGGGTCCATCCACCTTCACATGTGCATAAAGACCCCCGTCTCCATGTCGGCGCGCGACTTCAGCGAACAGGGCTGTCACGTGCATCATAAAAGAAGCCTAAAAATCATGTTTTGCATAAAATGTGCATTTTATGATGTTTTACGCAAAATATGCTAATAAAGACCAATTATGCTTTAAAATATACTTTACAGGGTGCGGAATTCACGTAGGGACAACGGCGCGACTGGACAAACACCATCAAGAATAACCAGTTGGACATGACGTGATGAAATTTATTGCCAGAAATAATTAAAATAGGCCCTGAGGCTTCTTCTCCATAATGTGGCCGACACCACCTTCTGCATCCTGGCCCTGAAGCTTGACCAGGTCTTGATGAACTCCTCAGACAAGTTTGACCACTCCTGATTAACAGTGGTCTTCAGGCCCTCCTGTGTTACGAGGCACCACAGACCCTGGTTCTCCCAGATGCCCTTGCTCACAAATGATATAATAAATGTGGTGCAATAACCCAGGAGTCCAGAAATGCAATCAGCACTTTTACCTTTCACATTGTAAATGATCAATTAACCTGGCTTCATTTATTATTGAAGGGGAGCAGCTTCCATTAATTCAGGTAAGCTAAATGTTATTCATATGTTGTGTACACGTGATTTGGCACTGTAACCTTTCTGACGCCTGCGCCATCTACTGACGCATCCGTTCGTCCACCGGTGTTCCAGCAGAACGAGTTCTTGATGGTGTCATTGCCGTTGTCTCAACTCAAGTCTGCGCATACACATGATTGATAACGCTATTGCACACGACAGAGGGACGATTCAGACACTGTCACTCCACGCTCGAAGACTGCGTTGTTGTCCAGATTGGTGTTGCTGTCCAGATTGGCGTTGGCGTTGCTGTTTTATTCGGCGTTGCCATCATGAGACACCGATGTTATCGTGCGCGATCTCTTTTGTCTTGTCGCAGAACCTGTGTGCAACCTCTCCCCACCAACGAATGGGTTTTGCATGCAAGGCATGGGGGGGGGGGCAGTTTGACCCCTGGGGGAGTGTCAAATGGGGGGCCTGGGGGGGAGCAGGAGTCCCCCCCCCCAAAATTCCAGCTAATTTCATTAACTTTCACCCCGCCAAAAAGTCCAAATTCCAGCCTCCTTTTCCACCTCGGTAACTCTTGAGTTATCCTTACGGAAATTACTTACATCAGTGAACGTGGCCACCCTGTAGTGACGACCCCAGACAGAACTGCAGTTCAGCATGGACAGCCCGAGTGGCAACTCTGACTCATGACACCCCCCCAATGCAGAATAGATTAAGTCAATCTCACCTTGTGTGAGCAGCATTGGCGTGGCTTGAGTCGGTGAAGGCCTACTTGAGCTTGGTGCTGCTGGCGTCAGACCTGAGATATGAGACAAATTGACCTTGTGACCTGTGAGCTCGATCCAACGTCTCAGGCTCGACGCATCTCTAGTCGAAAGTTGGCTTTGCCAATCATCTCCGCCAGAGCTGCGATGCAGGCAAGAGAAATCACTGCTTTTTTCGTCAGAAACAGAACTCAGGGAGTCTCTGACAAGGAACCATCAATTGCAGCCCAAAACGTCCAAGACAAAGAGAAAACATTAGGAGATTCCCGCGACTCCTCCGGTGAGTTATGGTCCACTCGGTCCAGCCTGAGTGTTGACGATTTTTATCTATTATCAACGTCCGGACTCCTTGGCAGGCCCTGAAAATGGGCGTGCAGAGACGCCCAAAAATTGGGCGCCCGACGACGACGACACCCACGTGGTGCGCGACAGCCATGATGGAGCCGTCCACTGATCGATCGGCCTCGTTCGCGGAGGTCACGTCAGACCCTGACCCGCTCATTCTCCCAACAACGCTCTAATTGTCCGGGCGAGGAGGGTTTTTTTTCCGCCCATTCCTCTCTGGCGGTTCCTTTCTGGGACTCTTCTTAGGTCGCTGGAGCAGAAAAGCTGTGGAAAAAGACTCAGGAACAAATTGGGACTCTTTTTTTATCGGGGAGATCGACAGAAAAGTAACAAGGTTGGACCGAACAAGTCGGAATTTCATCATAATCCTATTGTTCCAAGGCCTTGTTTTCATCTCAGATGCTGCTCATTACTACGTATGGGCAAACTATGCCAATAAAAACAACGTTTTTATGCCATAAAAAAAGAGGTCAAGTATGATGAAGAAGAGGATGATCATAACCTGGCTTCGCTCACAAGTTCAGCCTGAACAGGGTCTCAGCGGTCAATCCGAGTCAAGACTCCGACACTTTGCACAACAAGTCTTCTTGGCTACATCCTGTAACTCGGCTGCGTTAGTGTTGTTGACTTCAGCAGCCTCCAGTGATCCTCCGACGTGTTCAACATCGCCGACATCCTGGTGACAAAGGTCTCCATCTGTCCACGTATTTTACAGGCGTTTTGTCGGCGCCACCAAATGGAATCTGCGGTGTCACCAACGTATCAAAAGTCTCTCCCATTGAAGAACATTTGCATATCAAAGGATGTTTTCCTCGCCCACCGAGATGGCAAAACGCCCCTCGCCTCAGCCAGGCCAATTGTTTTCCTTTTTTAGAAGAGGAAAGTTGATACAAGACCTCGCAGCAACTTGTCAGACCTCAGGGATTTCTCCACCATGGAGTACAAGTGCAGGCGCACCTTCCACAACTTACTGGAGGACCACAACTGCGAGCCCCACAGACACTTGAACGCTGCCCAAAGTCGGTAGTTTGCCAAATTCGATGTATTGAACAGTTTTCACGCACTCCAACAGACAGTAAATGATGGAAAACAAACTTTTCAGATGTACCAAATTGACTGTCACCACCCTGTGTCTTTTGCCCCAAGTTTGATTGTACCCAAGTCAAACTTAGCTGAACTAGAACTGAATGTTGCCTGATGACACTGAACAATCACATTTCTTATGTTCTGCAATGCACCTTAGCTACAGTTGGCCAAAGGAGGACCGGTCAGAACTGCACCCATCGCACCTCTTGGTGAGGCGAGTCTCTCCGGCCGCAACACCCAACTCTCTGAATTGGGGTCATACTGGTAAATGGTGTCCAAACGGGTGCTGGAACCATCAAATCCTCCAATAACAAGGAAAGTGTCCTCATATTGGACAGATGCCATGTCGTCAAAAGCATCAGGTAGCGGAGGGCCTTCCCTCCACACTCCCGTCCCAGTGTTATAGATCTCACTGCTTTGCAGCAATCGACTTCCGCCGTCACCTCCAGCCACGACAATGTCATATCTGTCCGAACCAAAAAACAAGGGTTGGTATTCCAGTCAGAAGAGAAGCCAACTTACTTACGTTGTCCCCTTTCTCACCACACCACAAGCATGCAAAGATCGTTTTGTGTTCATGTCTGGCAGGCTCTCAAACGTTTCAGTGGCAGGGTCAAACTTATATGTTGCACTGAGTGTCTCACCGTCACCAAAACCACCTGACAGAAGCACAAAACCAGGTTCTACTTCAACAGTGCAATGCCTTTGCACAGCAATGGGTAGATCTGGTCCTCTTGAGAATTCCTCTGCTTCGTAATACTCTGAGGTCTGTCCACCAGTCCTTGAATTTGAAGTGCTTTGGTATTGTTGTCATTCACCAGCAGTGTAGTGCAGACTCAAATCATACCCACTTCCTCCAGAGATCCAGGAACGGCCATCACTCAGCTGTGCTGCACTAGCCCATAGTCTTGGATAGAGCAAAATACCTCCCAGGTTTGACCAATAGCCACCTGAATTCTTGAAGCAAATGGTGTAATCAGGACCTGGATAACCACCACAGCAGAGGACTGATTGGCTGTCATCGTCCCACACTGCAAAGTGGTAATACTTGTATGATGGCATATAAGGCACTGAAGAGCAAGTTTCAGATGAATCTCCATTTGCAGAGGACAGGGCAACAACCTCTGCAGTGTACAGAGCCAGGTTTTCATCAACCCCACCACAAACGAACAGGTACGAAAATTCTGAAAAGAAAAGTTCAACATGGCCAACAACACTTCAACAATCATGCATGGACTCAGCACTACTTTCAATTTTTGGTCAAGAATTGCAAAGAAAAAGAGTACCTGGGACACGGCAATCTGTGTGCCCATAGGTACAGGTAGAGCATTCAGAGATGAATTCCTTGTCCTCTGTGAGAACACACGCCTGATCCTCTTCATTGAAGGTGAACCACTTGCAGGCCTCAACTGCACTGCAGGACTCTGCACATGTCTCCACATCTGAAGGAGCCTCCTCAGATATGAATATTCCATTGACTCTGGTGAGATTTGATAACAACCACTGACTGGAAAGAGTCATTCACAGCTTCTTACCTGGCATTTGGAACAAAACACTCTTCTTCAAAACAAGAGACATCTCCAGAGATGCAAGTGGGACACTCAGAAGCACTCAGCTCCTCACAGTTTTGCCAGCACAAACAAACCTATGTAACGCAGAATCGTCAGCATCAGGCTGTTTCCAAACAAAGTCACGGCAACACTGACACTATCTCCTGCATTAAAGCTGAAGTAGTCGCTGCCGGCCACTCCACTGCAGTGTCCAGCACAGTCGATCTCACCCCCTGGAGTTGAGGTGTCATCAAGATACAGTGACCTCACACATTGACCCTCCACAAAGCATCCAATTGGATCCTGTCCCTGAACACTGATCCACATCTGGGAGTGCCAGAGGACATGGAACAGCAGCCACCTTGACCACATGTTGACCACAATGTGAGTTTTCTTATCTGGACTTGCTTTCAGCTGACTGATAATGAAGCATGTAGACATGTCACAGATGTGTCTACCTTTGTTGTCTCTACAGATGCCATAGGACACGTGGCAGGACTATTTAGTCTTGGCAAATGAAGCCCTGGCAATTTCACCTATATATTGCATCACTGTTGGTGGACTTTGATCCTCATCATTTGACCTGTCCAAGGCCTTACATTATAAGGCCTCAGTCGTGTCTGCTGACAGCAGATTGTTGGCCTCATCTTCATCCTCTTCCTCCACATGCTCAGTCAGGGGCGGCCTCAGGAGGTTGCATCCAAAATCGAGGCCTCACATTATAAGGTCAAATGACAATGGTCAGAACGAGGAATAAAAGTCCATGAACATTGATGCACGATTACTTTTCGTTGCTCTTCTACAGCCAGCACTGAGCGGTGCTGGAGTCAGCAGGGCCCGAAACACGAAAGTAAAGTACTTTATTTGCGTGTGTTGACCGAAGTAAAGGTTTCATATGTGAAGAGAACACAGTGAAGAGAAAAGTCTACGAAGCTACTTCAACCTCCGTCTGAAAGAAATTGAGCTTGCCTACTGTTCCATGCTGAAGTAGTTCCCTTTAAAGTACATTGCTTTCCAACAGCATCTTTAGGTCTATTTTTATCGTGTAATTCGACATTTTAGCAGACGTCTTCGTCCTACATTTTAAGCAATACATTGGTCTAGTAGGTGAATTGTCATTTCTTTGATAACATTTTTATATCACTACCAATGCTTTAAATTTTCAGCAGCCTGCTGTAGCGTATATCGTGAGGTATCAAGTGTCAATTTCTACATTCTAACTACTGTGCATACAGTATAACATAGATTTGTAATTTAACGTGGAGGTTTTGTTGTAGTTCCCCAGTTCTTTGCGATTTCTTTCATAATACTTGAACAAAAAACCCTCCCTCCCCTGTGAAAATTTGGGGAAACCAATCATTCGTTGGATTGACTGTGAGAGCAGGTGAAGTGATGATCGTCACTAGGGACGAGATCCTTGCAGATCAGTCACGCCACACCGGAGTCGATCCTGCACAAGTGCGCCATCAGCTTGGCCTTCTGTGGTGGACTCAGGTGTGTTGAACTCACGTCCATCAAGTACGGGGACAACGAGGACATCTGGGTCGCCTACGAACCAGCCAAGGAGAAAGGAGAGATCCAATTGCCATTCAGGCACTTCCCACCTCTGCCTTGCGTCGCTGAGCCCCTGGAGAGGTCGCTGCTGAACACCAAGTCCAATGCAGAAATCGACCGCGCTGAAGGACGTTGACGAGACCAAGGAGCGAACGATGGCGAAGTCCCACACCGAGGAGGAATTGCCGCCGCCGCCGCCGGGGTCATCCACTACCACGGCGGCCAAGGAGACATCAGCCGTTCAGAAGCAGCTTCCTCAGACAGATCTGACGCGCCAAGACTCTGCAGGTCACGAAAGATCTACAATTGTGACTTCGGAAAAGATACATGATATATATTTTATATATATTATGGGGACTCTCGATGTCAATGAGCAATGTAAGTTACTACTCTACAAACTTGTGGGACGTTAAGTAGAATCGCGGGAGATAAAGTGAATAATAGTTTCCTCGACAGCATACAAAACGCGACGACCTCCGCGCTTTATATAATAGCATGCATAATAATATTCACACAATTTATAATATACATACCAATCTAAACATTTGGGTTTGGCCTCAAAATGGACGCCCGAACAACTCAAAGCTTCTATTACATCTATGCCTTCAGTTAGAGAAGTCGTAATCTGACAGACGAATCCTTGACATGACGTAGGGAGCAACTTAAGGAAGGTTTGGAATTGACTCTTGCCGATTTACACTGGAGAGAAATGCAGAGCAGCAACTCCAAGACCAGGGATGACCACGACGCCGAGAGTCACGTTCGCTACGTGTACTGCGGCGGTGAACCCGGAGGCGACCAGCGCCTGGCCAACGATTGCGAGATCCATGACCTGGTGAACGAGCGTGAGATCCGTGAACAACATGGCCGTCTCGGTCTCGTCCGTCACCAGCAACTGCAGCGTTCGTGAACTCTCGAATCAGCCCGAAGATTCGGGTCTCAAAGATCCGGCTATTTTAACGACGCCGGATTTCAGTCCTGTCAATTCCAAGCTTTAATTCTTACGTTAAACTTACACAACATTCAAAACTGTTCAAAAGAAGTTACATACTTTTGAGGACAAATAGTTGCAGGATTAAGACATTGACATAGTTACGTAATAAAATGGGATTCTTCATCTTGCTGTTAATTTCACCAGAGCAGCCAACTCATCGCTCCATTTTGACGGGTGGAGTTCTGAACCCCCTAGAAAGATGTAAAATAATGCAGCTTCAGTCCACTTTTGTCCATTTCAAGCGCATGCAAAAAAACATGCATGTACATGCAACGTTCTTAACGTCCGAGACCTTCAGCCAACTATTGTATTTATATTTTAATCTGATGGACTCACATAGTCGTGGCTCATAAGGCCTTCCGGTGTGCTCGTTGCCATCCTATTTCCAGTTCCGTAGTGCTGAGGCTGGTAACTGTGTGGTTCACCCCGCATTCCTACGTTCCCGTAGCGCACACCTTCACCTCCACGTGATCCCTGCCCATAGGGTCGAGGTGTGAAGTTCCAAGGACCAGACTCAAGGATGCGACTCCGGCTGTCAGGGACTCCAGAGCTGGAACGCTGGCTGATCTCAGAAGTCCGGACTGGTGTGTAGGAATATCCACCACCACGGTATTGACTGTTCATCGCTGAAAGATGAGGTTGCTGGGACTCATTGATCCCATGCAAAACACAATGCAGCTTTTACCGAAGTCCTCCCCGGCCTCATACAATACTGCAGTCCCTGATCTCTCCTTGGGTGAGTTAGGTGAGGAAAAAACACTGACCGCAAACGACCACATCTTGCCCACAAAACGGGGCTTTATAGACGAAGTGCTCTTCTTCAGCTTAGTGTGCGACTCCTCCTTGGCAATCTGGCGGAGTTTGCTACTTTCCATGGACTCCAGCAGGTCCTTCAAATTCTTGCCAAAGTGACGCATGCCGAACAGGTCCTTGAGTACCTTGGACTAAGAACATAGCAAGTCAACAGTATTTTACAGTGTGTCAATAGCTTCTTTGTGGGCACCTGATCTACGGCATCCAATCTTGGTGCTCCATCACTGACATCACTTTCCGTGGCATCCTTGATGACCTTTATCTCCTCTTTATAGCGATCGCGCATGTCACACAAGGCGTTCACCACGGTGTCATCCTAAAATGAAAGAGGCCGATTTCCTCACATATGTGTTGTCCGTACGATAACGATTTAGCGTAAGCGACCCCGGACAAAGTGCTTAAGACCCAAGCAAAGTACACTTACACTAGGACTTAGAGTTACGTGCCGCGGAGCTCGAGTG
>JAAUXU010178153.1_pt1 | contig 12883 bp, 11 predicted proteins | sample 7278151 | NCBI WGS metagenome assembly JAAUXU01 (sample SAMN14350113, study PRJNA611818) | marine sediment metagenome | isolation source: surface marine sediment (1.8m) | place: French Polynesia: Moorea | collected 2018-08 | reverse complement strand
GTGCCTCCCTCTCCAGTTGGTCTCGTTTTGAGCACTCTAGCACCAAAATGGGCAGCCCCGACAATGAAGCTCTGTACTGAACATTGTGCCTGAGTATCATATCTACATGTTCAACATCAAAATTCCATCTCAAAATGTCCCAGTGTAGCGCGTGAGGTGTAGTCATGCCCGTGACTAATCTTTACGCCAAGGACTGTACGCACCAACGCATTGAAATGACTCTTCCTCCTACAAAGAGAAGTGACTTGATGATTCGAACGCTCTTTCCACTATTTGATTTTAAATCACTTTTTGAACAAGTTGATCCAAAGTCAACAGGGGGTTCCAAACTTTTCCATTCACTTGTTGTCACTTTCAACACCCTTCCCGTAGCACCACACATATTAGTCCACATGATTGCAGAAAGTTCCCGGAGTAGAAAAGTCACTGAGAGCAAAAGTCTTTCCTTTCTTCATGACATCTCACGAACAGTGGTTCCCGCTTACACAGACACCCTCGGTATATCCGGGAGATTTATAAGTGGCACTACTGAATTCTTTGGTTGTCTGCCGTTTGTTTTTGAAGTACAGCTGGCACTAAATCATTTGAGTGAATGTTGAATGAATGATGCCCCTAATCAGGGAGAAGTTGAGGGCTGTACTTCCGGGCCACATCTGACTCCACCTGCACGTTCAAACGTGATCATCTCAGTGGGAGCAGAAGTCAACGGAAAGAATCACTTCTCTCCTCACTGTCTCAATGACAGGTAAACTTAGGCAGGTACCGTAAAATTAAGGTGCTCTTGGATCGGGGAGGGGGCCTCCCCCATCCAATAAGGCTCGGCCTCCCCGACCGACTTCATCTTGTCTCCTTGTTCCCGGACTCCAGAGGAGGAACTTGGGTTATTTGCCCAAATGGAGTAGTTTTAAAAATATTGACTTGATGTCACTGCTACTTAACTACTTGTGTGTTAGTGACTAAAGTCAGTAGGGAAAAATGCTCTCTCTCCTCGTTTCGCTGGGCTTTTGGCTATCACGTCAAGCTCTGTTTTCCATCAATCAGCCTCGCCGAGCCTTATGAAACTTTACACCAGAGAACAGCCTCCGTTCTCTTCCAGCGAAGAGTTCATTTCGATCAACTGTTTATTTTCTGGGACGACCACAATCAAGTACAACAAGCTTGTGCGACACAAGGATCGAGTTGAAAAGTTGGAGTTTAGCAGTCAACTTCGTACTTGCTATTTCAAATCTGCCCTCACAGAGGCTGTTTGTCTACAGCAGGATGAAAAAACTGTATTGTGTTTTTGCACAAACTACCCTTGGACAACCTTGGATTAGATAGCACTGCTTTAAAGACCTACGCATTTTATAAAACGAGAGTATTGCAAAATGAGAAAACCTTACGGAAAAAGTACTTGCCTCACGGATTAACCACCACTTTTCAAAAAAAAACTATTCAATAAAAGTGCAAGAATGTAATATGAATTTGATGGGAATCGACAAATGTTTTCTCAATACTTGACAAGATTTAAAACAAGTACCTTGGAACCTTATTTCTTTGCCAACTTTTGCGGGACCATTTCTGAACTGTTGGTTTAGATGTGATGTGTGTCGATGGCAAAGACATTGGCACAGTACAACCTTTATGCTGCATTGACGTACTGGAAGTACATGTACTTTAGTACTTCAGGAGTCGCCCAAAAAACGAGTCCAGACTGGGAAAACACAGTTCTTTTTCTGTGTCACTCCAGAAGTGATCGAATCGATGACCGAAAGACAATCGCACATTGTTAATCAAGAGCAAGTGAAGATTGGTGTCACTTCCAGCACACGTGTTGAGCATCGGGCACAAAGAGTCTCACACACTTTTTGACCTGTCATCAGACACAACAATACTGCCTTGAAAAATATGATGAATAGAGCGCGCAGTAACAGACTTTGGAGCGCAATATGCTAAAATTGCTTCAATTTCGCCGGAATATTTGAAAATCACATCAATGTTTGCCAAAATACAAGACTACATTCTTCTCAATGCGACCACATACTTTTCGGCTCTTTAATCATATGAATAGAGAGTGCAAATGAAAGACTCTTAGGGCCTCGTTTCACTACTGACCAATTTACTCATCAAATGTCTATTATATCGGGTGTTCCAAAAATAGTCTGAGTTCTTTGCCCACTTCTGAAGCGACTCGAACGACACGTCGGACGTCATCAAGACCGCTCGGTGGAGCAAGGAGAGAGCTTAATTTTTTTTGTCTTACGAAAGGATTGGCGGCCAGATGATGACTTTTCATCCGGGGATCCAACGACCTTTCTATCAAGTCTTTAGTCACTGAACTGTGACAAAGTCTTGCCCAGTCTGCATTTTTTGGCTCACTTTTTTGATCACTCGGTGTAATGCAATAGCTACTGATATCTGGGGCAGTAAAACCCTAACAGATTAAGGGCTAAGCACAAATTTGCCAATTTTTTTCACACGCAAAATGTAAGTGAGGCTGACCTCACTATAAGAATCCGATACTTCAAGCTGACTCTCATGCAGTGCTTCTACTGTATTTTGTTCGTCTATATTGGCCTAATTCTAATTGTGAGCCGACCACGAGCTCCAAAATAGAGGATTTCGGGCCTATTTTTGGCTTCTGCGGTTGGACCTTTCATTAATGCAGTTGGGAAATCGACCTAATGACTAAGAACTATTTCCCTATTTTTAGAGGACGCAAAAATGCGGAGCCTTAGGAAAGAATGTGTGTTTGGGGGAGGGGTAGTCAAAGCTCCTGATCACAAAAGTGCTAAGCTGGGTGTGTGGGTGAAGTCGGCAAATTTACACCAATTGCTTTACTACAGCATCGAAGCATTCGCGAGATATCGGAATTTTAGGCATAAACCTTAACTACTACATATTTAGAGAAATCCGTCGGCAGTGAAATTTTGTGTAGATCTAGAACAGCAATAATAAGTAAAGAAGAACGCATTCAAAATATATTTTTTTCACGTACTGACAGATCTTCGTCCAGGGGTAAGGATGAAAAAGGAGGACTTCTAAGTTTCATGTCAAGCTCCATATTTTTGCTCAAACTTTACACCTTCTTGCTTGGCTTTTTATCATAACTCTCTTTATCTGATCGTTTTGTGTGTCCTAACAGCCCCTGGTCAGCATTGGAGGCTGCGCGGGTCGACCTCGACTCTGAAGTCCTACGCAAATCGTGCTCGTTGCCTATTTGGGGGGTGGGGGTCAGCGGTGAAGGCCAATAGGGGGGAGGGCAAGGGTTCAGGGGGGGGGGCATCAAAATTGCTGTTTTGCATGAATTCATGCCTGCTCAATCTACTGTAGTTGACTAATTTTTGTGCGACTGACGTTTCGACGTGTTTTGCCGCTGTCTGATTCACAGTGGTCACCCTGTACGAAGCGTTTGTCTGCCTTGACCTGCAACTCGTCACGTCATTGTCTCTCTGGCCCATAAATACGCCGTCAACCTCGATCGTTGCTCACTGAAGCGTGACCTCGATAGGCCTCACTGTGAACGGTTCTTTGGAGTTTGCAATGACTATGAATAATTTGCGCGCTTTAATGTGGCATGAATGGGCCCAGCTATGACTGGAGAGCTCCAATGGCAGTGGCGATAAGATAGTGTGCATTGGCATCTATGATTGTCCTGAAAACGTGATATTTCATCGGATTTATCTACTAATAACCCAAAAATATTGTCCAATTGGCTGCCATTTATGACTGAGACTGAGGAGGTACGTTGACGTGAAAAAAAAAAAGTTCCCTAAAAGTACAACCTGACTCACCATTGTTACTTCGATGTGTGACTAAGCAGAACCATTCAGTGCAAAAAAGGACCAGGCAGCGTCTGCTTGTTACGTGGGATCAATGCTGTCTGTCTGTCTCATTGGGAAAGTGGGTGAAACTTTTTCTCCCCTCTCTCGACGTAAAGTCAAAACTTGGAGCTTTTACTTGTCAGCCTGTGAGCAACGATTAGCTGAGCATTTGTCACTCTGGTCACGAATTTTGAGCAAATGAGTAGCTCAAAGCAGGAGAGTTTTTGTGATTTGTCATGTGCTAAAAATGAGCGTTCGACTGACTCAGACCATTCTATAGCATTGTTCTTTTTTTGTTTACCTCCTGGAGCCTCTGTTGGATGCCTTGAGCATCTCTGCCTTAGTGATGAAACCGTCCCTGTTCAGATCCATGGCCTTGAAGGCTCTCTCATTGACGGTCTCGCGGTCGCAGAACTCCTCGTAGGAGATGCGGCCGTCACGGTCGCGGTCCTTGCTGTTGAAAAAGAGCAAGACCTGAAAATAAGGAAGCAAGTCAATCACGACGCCAGGTGACAGAAATTGACTGCATGTCATGAATTTGTGTGCAACAGTGAATAAGTGCGTGCGGCGGGAATAATTCATAGATATTACATTTATATGTACTGTGTTATAAAGCACGCGACTCGGCAGTGGGACTAGGGATGGCATGGGCTACACAAAAGTCGAACTTTCGATTCTGGAACTCCGGCTAATGTCGATGTCATCCCTAAAGAATGTATGAGCTTGCATGCTTATGTGCTCAGAGAACCCTGACATGAGACGAAGTGGGCACCAAAAAAAGTTCGAGTTTGTGGTTTTATGGGGCTGGCAAGAAGTCCGTACGGCTTTGGGTCCAGCCCGATTCCATCCCCAAGCGACGGGACAGCTCATGCGCATTATGTAGCTTCATGCAGTGACGTCTCTTTTGTTCCTCATGAATTGGTCAATCGGGCCCCAAATCCCTGTGCTACGATTGCACGAGCTGGATTGGCCCTTTGTCAACAGCATCAAAACAGAAAATAAGTCAACTATTTTCTGCCACCAAGCCCATGTTTATCGTCATCGAGACTGTCAAGGTCATGCCTGTTTTCGACCAAGACAAGGCCTTACAAGGAAAGTCATTATAAGCCGTGCAACTTGAGCAAGTCCACTGAGGGTGAAGGTTCGACCTTCCCGGGCTCCTCCCTCCTCCCTTGTACGTAGCACATGAATGAACTCAGTATGTGGCACCCCTGCACGTAAGTATTGTTTCGTCACACCACGAAAGTTTGCACGGCTAATTGTTATTTCTCGTTTGGGAAGAAAGGGTAATCCAATATATAGTTTGGACGTATCATAGTTCACAAGAGAAAGCCCGTAAGAGAATGAATAATACTTTCTATCATTTTCATTGTCGTGTAATGTGCAACGCTCGAAGTTGGTGAAGAACTCAAGCGGGTCTTAATGTTTCTGGACTCTTGCAAGAAGAACAATTCCTTAGGATTTGTCCTACTAGTGGACTTTACTGACAGTTATTCAATACGTACGTGGCTCTGGCGTCCGCGAGGGCGCTTTTGAAGTAAGGAGACTCTAGTTCAGGGTGTTCCGGAAATTATGGAAAAACTCTATGTGTATTTCTTAAACGAAGTGTTGTTAGACGAAGTGCATCGTAGTCTGGGTTAGTGATTGTATCGTCTACAACGCTTAAATATTTACACCTATCTAGGACGCCCTGTACGAGGGGACTGCAATACTATTATATCTTGTACAGCTGTTGAAAGTGAGGAAAAGGTTCCTGACATAGTCTTAGTGCCTCTACTGGGTACATGCAGCATGTACGCAGTGGATGCCAGTGCTAGCAAGAAGGATATTCTCATTGACCCCCACTGTTAGAAGCGTCGTCATCATTATGTGCACTGTAAGTCACCTCCTCTTGCGAGATCGCGATGCCGTTCTTGTGAAAGACGTCGACGTATTCCTCAACGGACAAGTAGCCGTCCTTGTTCTTGTCTGCCTCGGTGAACGCCTTCCACAGCTCGTCCTCGCGCCTCCGGTCGTGGCCCTTCTTGAGCAACAAGCTCAGCGCAGCGCCATTGAGGGGCATGACGATGATGAACAAAACACACACACAGTCTTCAAACTACCGTGTGGCATAGACGAGATCTTTGTTGTTGTAGTCTTTCAACTTGTCGTATGCATATACACTCTTGCTCAACACATTGCCTTTCCCTCTGGGCCTCGAGGTCGCCCTTGTACTCGCCACTGTCTGCGTCGTCAGTGGATTTTGTGGAATACTTTCAAAAAGAGGATTTTCTGTTCTTCGGGCGTTCAAGCTGCCAGCGAGACTGTTCACACTGTGTCTTTCTCGCTACTTTCTCCTACTTTCCTGGTCTCTCTTTCTCCTGCAGCGCAACGAAAGCCACCTGCTGCAGTTTCATTAGTTTTGTGCGTACTATCAATATGGACGGAGGAGACATTTTGGTGGGCGCGCTCGTCGCAGCACTCACCTTTCCCTGATTGCGTCCGGCCCCGCAATAGTTTTGGAGAGGAGTCATCAATGTAGACAATCGCGGACGCCCAGGGGAAGTTCCCTGGCCAGCAGACCAAAGTTGCGGGGGGAAACATGACTTGCCTGAAAGAGAAATCAAGGGGGGATATGGACAGCTGGCGCTCTTGTGCAAGTTGCACGGCTGGAGGCGGGAGCGCCCAGTGTGCAGTCCGTGCATGTCTAGGCTTCCGTGTCGTCCGTGGGGTCCGATAAAAAGCTGCGTGTGCGTCGTTGGAGCGCTTAGGGCGCGTGTGCACCAGGGACTTTTTTTTGTCACTAATAAGGAACACATGAAGTGAGTAACAGCGCGATCAATATTCATTAGCGAGGCCGTTTGAGCTGCTTACGGGGTGTGCCAAATGGGGAACTCTTCAGTAAAGAAAAGCAGCTGCAGCATTTAATGTTGCCACTCGATAATTTATATGAATAATTGATCGTTTCGGTCTGACCCTCGTTCATTTAGCTTAAGAGGCTTGTTACTTGCTACAGTTCGACAGATGAGTACGGGGTGACCTCCGGGTCCTCGTTTTCGACGACATCAAGCACGTGGCAGTCGATCAGGGTGTACCCGTCTGCGCGGTACTCACAACTTACGCAGTTTCTGTCTTCGTATAAAAGGTCACCTCGACTTGAAACACCCCGTACAAGTTCTCATGATAAAGTTCTCTTACACCACTACAACTTGCTTTCTTTGTACGTCGCTCCTGTTGCTTTTTAAGCAGGAAAGAAAAGAGAGCAGACATTAATATTTTAGAACCTGCCATGGTGCTCTTACATCAATAAAGTGGAGCAAGTGGTTAAGTTTTTTGGAATGCCCGCTTTATGTGGTATGACTCGTATGACGGAGCATTTGCAAGGGCTTCAAGTCCTTGGATAGCAGACATTGTAGCGTGACAATTCTACAGTTGATATACGTATCTTTCCACAGTAAAACTCCGCAGCAAAGATCGCATTTTCCGAATGATTAATACCTTCGGACGAGGCCGTCTGACATTGAGGCCGAGGTCCCTCATTAGCTAAGGACGACAGCCCGTGGCCAATAGTAGACCAAGGGCAGGTCAAATGGCCGAGATCAAATGATTTTAACAATATGGAAAGTAAAAATGCCTTTTTTCTGTCCTGTATTTCTAGTTTAATGTCCTTTTTTTGTTTCCTCCCATCAATTTTTGAGCGGATATATGAAATGTAATAATAAAGCTCTATTGTCCATCCCCCCCTACCCCAATAAGGTACTTTATTGTCGCGGAGAAAATGGGTGGCAGCAGCTAGAAAAAACCTGTCTATAAACACATAATTTGCTTCTTTTGTTAGCCCAAATCACCAATTAACATAGCTTTGCCAGGAAACGCGTCAAGAAGCCCATTTAACGACACATTATTGGCCAAGAAATATTCCTAACTTTCAGGGAGGTTTATTAGGGATTTAGGCTGAACATTGAAAACCCTTCAACCACGGTAACTTTGCCTACCAGGTTCAAGATAAGGTCTGACTGGAATGCTTTTAAGACTACTCAATGACTTGAGACAACACAATGATTGTTAGTAGTAACACAATACTTTATTCATCTACTTGGAGGGGACACATTCAAGAAATCCCTCAAGAATTAGGAGAATTGGACCAACAACTTGTCCCTGACCAATCTACCCTGAAGGGGAGCGTTTTCCTCCAACTCAACCATAATAGGGCAGGAAGAAAAGGGGTTGCATATGAAAGAGAGCCAGAAGAATGGCTTGGCAAGCCTTTACCATGATCCAGAAGATCAGGAGAGTAGTCCTGAGGGGAGTCCTGGAGAAGGGCCAAGGGTCAGAGGAGTCAATCAAGCTGAAGAGAGTTGCCCGTCCTACCTTAATAAAAGACTGCGGAATTGTAGCAAAATTCTCCCCTTTTATACTCCATCTTTACTCAACAAACGATGTGACCATCCAGGCCGACCAATCAACATGACTCGCGGATCCAACTCTAGTTACTGAATAATCTTTAATTGTCGTTGATGGAAGCTAAATAAATGCGACTATACACGTATATTTTAAGCGGCGCTGACTTTTCTACTTCGAGCCCAAAATAGCCACCCTTTTTTGGGACGTTAATGTGAACGGAGACGACGAAGACTTGCATAGTAAGCACCGTGAATACCGGAAGCCAGCATGGACATGGGCGGGTGTCGTCACCAGCAAGGCGTCAGTGGAGTCAGGCCAGGCCCTTTCTGCACTGTCCACCACATTCATCCGGCATGCGTGATGCGAAGAGTCGGCCTGGATTGGTGTTGATAACTCAGCCTATGAGTGCGATCACGGAGTGTCGTGAGATTGAGCTTCGACGGTTGAGAGCCAAAGGCCACTACGGTGTGATACAATGGCCACAATTAGAGGCCACTGCAGGGGGAGGCCGGACCGCAACGAAAAATTGGCCTCGTTGGCAAATGACAAAATTGTCTCTATCATCATGTAATTAGGGGAGGCACGCAAATTGCTTCATTGGCTCTACTTCTGGTCCGCAATCATGATTTTGAGCCACTGACAAAAAAAAAGTTATGTGATGACTGTCATGAACAGGGTGACGCAGGTGTCCAGAATTTCTCCTTATCTTAAGGAAGGGTAATCGACTTATGACCTCATTGTGCACTTAGAATTCTTTGGCAAGACCTATGAAACAGAATATACGACAGGGTGTTACCGATGAATCCGGAAACTTTTTACTCAGTTGAAAAAGTAACAGCGCATTGCGACACAACCCTTTTTATTGAAGGCAAGGCAGAAAATGACTCAGTGGCATCCTCAGGGTGAGAACTGAACTTTCGGGAAAGATTCCTGACGCATTTGGCAAACCTCGCACTGCCAGACATGGATTTGCTCCAGTATGGCAGATCCCTTAGTCGATGCCTCCCCCCTCCGCTAGAGTACTCAAGTAGATAGGAACTCCCATTTTGCAATCACGCAACCTCTTTTGCAGGGCAGGCTTTTTTTTTGTTATTGTTATTTCTTTTTCTTTTTGTGCATGTGTTCGGTTGGTTGGACTTTGTTCACTCTACAAATCTTGCTTTGTCGGAAGAAGAAAGAGAAAACAATGACAAACGCGTGGTTGAACCAAAAAACCATTTCCTTTCCTTTTTTCATCCAATGCGAGAAAGATCATTTTGTGTTCATCACCAGACCAATTAACAAATTCACTCTTGGCTTGTGTCTCTTTCAAACAATGAAGCCTCGCTTGTAAAAAATTGGAGAAAAATGAAAAAAGTTGACGTTTTTGCCTGGATTTTCCGGGGAATCGACGCGTGAATATCAGGAACGACGCCGTGAATCGCCGATAATGGAATCATTACCGCGTCAAAGTAAAAAACAAACAGACAAACACTTGTCCGTGTTGCGTGCGTGGACGTATCGGCAGTCTCTGTGACGACTTACGCGGGGAGGACTCCTTCACGTTGCTGTTGTTCGTCAACAACATCCTCAATGTTACTCACGTTCAGAGCGGTCAAGTATTGCGGTACTTGTGCCTCGGTAATGCAGGTGCACCGCGGCTTTGTGAGGGAAAAAGATACTACCTAAAGAAACACTCTCCACGTTTGTGGAATTGATCACAATTGTTTATAGAATGTTTTCCTGAAAAGACTTGTGGGGGGTCAAGGGGGTTGTCACGTTGATTTTGGTCAATCTTCACCTCAAACCTCTTGGAACAGGAGATCACACTGAAAGTCTAAAGTACCGCCATGAGGGATACAGCAGTATTTTCAGCAAGAGGTTGGACGCAGGGTTTTCGTGAATAGTGCTCTATCTTATTAGTTTACTCTAGGACGGCCACTCAATACCACGCTCATAGCGATTGAGTGAAAGAGTGAGTAAAAAAGAGGGGGATATAATATGAGAGCGACTGTGAGAGTGAGCAAAAGAGCGGGATATATAGTGAGAGTGAGTATAAGGGTCAGCACAAGCAGCCCAGGCAGGCCCAACCAGTGCCGGTCAGCCGAGCTCAGCGTCGTATAGGCCTGGCTCCCACCCAGCCAAAGACAGCCCAGTCAGCCTAGGTCAGGCAGGCAGCACCACTGCACAATTTTCAGCTGGAGAAAAACTGAGGAAAACGTAATGGGCAGTATTCACGACAACCTTGCATCAAACTACAAATTACCCTCACCGTAAAGTGCTTTAATTACCTCTCCATGGGCTTGATGGCCCTCGGGCAGTTTTGATTTCCCAAGGCGAAGCCTCGGGAAATCAAATCTGCCCTCGTGCCATCGAGCCATCGGGCCCATATCGGGTCAATAAGGTGCCACTTCACCAGGAGAGAATATAGTTACTACGTAACGAATTACCATTCTTTTTGTATCGTTGGACGCTCCGCTCATTGTCTTATGTACCCCATACAAAAGCATAGCAGTCAGCTTTGTTATGCTTGACCTCCCACGAACTTGAACTATCCTTGGAAAGGCCTGGCACAGAGTCCTTGTCGTCCAACTCCAGGCCTGCGGAGGCCTTCATGGCCTCTGCATGTGTGACGCACGCACGGGTCAAACCTCTCCATAGTTATGCATCCTTCCCACGTCGAACAGGTCCTGTACCTAAGAAATAGGCATCAAAGCAGAAGTTCCACTGCACTGAATTTCCCGTTTACATGTATATGTGACACGGATGGCACATCTTGGCTACCCCGTGTGTGCACGGACTTTCCTCCTGAGCCCCCTTGATGAGTTAGATGTTATAGGTGCATTCCTTTGTTGAACTTCGCTCAAAAGAAACAAACTGACGACCTGAAGAAAAATAGGTGGGATTGGCTCTACGTGCGTGGAATTGACCGACCAGGTGGAATTTCTTCTTGGCAGAAATTTTCAGTCCTTTTGCGCTTCCTGTCAGGTAAAGCTAAATAGATAGAAGTGATATTTTTTTCCAGAGTTCTTCATCGTTCGAAAAGACAGGGAGAGGGAGGTGCAGCGTTATTTTTAAAGGTTTTTCAGTACTTTCTTATACATTGCTGTGGATGTTATGAAGCAGACCATGGCTTGGAAAGTACAGGACGCTGTATTGAACCAGGCTCAGTGGTTCGTACAGAGTGAAATCGTCCCGAGCTGAGTATCCTTTTCTATGTGGAAAAAAAGTATGCATAGCGAGCGAATATTCCGAATCAGTTTTTGCAAGCTGTGCCGTCGTTTTTCCGATGAGCGTAGAACTTTTGTCCGAAAATTAAGTAATGTCCGTCCACAACCCCTTGGCCTCTCTGAAGGCCGCCATCCACCTGTCCTAGGAAAGCCGGATCACCCCCGGATTGCTTGGGCAGACCGGCCTCTGCATCCGGACCTCGTCAGGGAAGAGTTATTGAGAGGGAAGATGACCGATTGAGCACCCTGTATTAGAATACAGTTGAAAATCTGGTTAGTTTTTTTTACGTTCTAAAATTTTCACTTTATGAAAGAAGCAATTACGTCACTTTTTTCCCTCCCTGATAGTACGAGTGTTTTCGATATGCGCAACCTGAGATTGCGCGTTCTCTCCTCGGTGTCTTTCATATACGGGCGAGTATCCGCTCTGTTGCTCCCGTTGTTGTTGCTTTTGTACTATGACTACTCAGCCGCTGCTGCCGCCGCGGCCGCCGCCTGCGACAAAAACAGGGAATCCGAGCGTGACATGAAAGAGATCCCTTTTTAATCATTGTGTTATTATGGTCGAATGTGTGTTACGTACGCGAAGCCAAAGGTGGCAATTCCGCGAATCCCCGCTCAGGCGATTTTTTCTACTGGTTGCCTCAGTTAAGTTTGATCAGCTATTACACGAGGTAGGACCTCTACAAAGTGTGATAAAACGTTGCAAATGAAGGCCAAGATATTATTATATTCATTTCATATCAGTGCCTGAGGTGGTGCAGGTTGTTCTGCATCTACCAACTTAGTGCAGTACAAATGAAAATGCAAGATGTAACTTTTTTTCGTTATTCATGAGACACAACTTTGGCGATTTGTGACAAAACACAATGTAGAAATCATGGCCAAATATATCATCTCTTCATATCAGCGTCCATCCCACTCATCTTATATAGAACTTGGACCAAATCTTGGTTCGCTTCATCAAGAAAGTGTTTGAATCTCCACTCTCATGCCCAGAAGTCCGCGCTCAAGTCTGACAAGTGTCTGCTTAACCGGGCCAACCTGTGCGACGTCACGAAGTGTGAAGATGCGTTGGCACAGGCACTTTTTCATAAATAATTGTCTCGTGTCAAACAGCGGGATGATTCATCGCTGCCTGCCTGCGCGCCCTGCATCCGTCTTCACAGTGCAGTGCACACTCGGACCTGTACGCACTTCAAATGAAAGTGTTACCTCTTTTGAATGGTAGCAAAAGTGAAACTGCCGCACTGATGCACTCACGTAACAAGGCAAGGCGAATGAATGTTGTTTGCAAATTTCCATAAAGATGCCTTGCTGCAAATTAGAAACATTGCGAAATCTCAAGCTTTTGCGCCTCCTTTCCCTTCTCTCTATATAGTATTACGTTGCTCTCGATTCACTGATGTGGGGCCCCCCCCCGGACCGGCTCTTGGAGTTTAGTTGTTTGGGGTGGGTATTGGAGGGGGGGGAGGCGGGGGCAGTGAC
>JAAUXU010019013.1_pt1 | contig 12883 bp, 20 predicted proteins | sample 7278151 | NCBI WGS metagenome assembly JAAUXU01 (sample SAMN14350113, study PRJNA611818) | marine sediment metagenome | isolation source: surface marine sediment (1.8m) | place: French Polynesia: Moorea | collected 2018-08 | reverse complement strand
GTTTTCGGGCCCAACTCCACTGCGCGTGTGTGTTGCCGGAAAATCAGCTGAAAACAACAACAAAACGAAACAGCGATCAGCTGGGCTAGTGATGATCCGGACTTAGCTTTAATCATAATCAAGCCCAAGAAAGAAGAAGTGTCAAGCGAGAAAGACTTTTAATTGAGTAAATCAATCTTAGCGTCAAGTGCAACGTGAATATTTGCAAGCAGAAACAGATGAGCATGTCAAAAACATTTCAACAACTATTGCGAGCAGCAAGCTCTGGTCTTGTGCATCCCTAGCATACCAAACAAAGGAAATGCGAGATCAATACATCACCACCACCAGCCTTTTTAGACGAAGTTGGACCCGTTGAAGAGGAACTTCGCCGCCATGCACAAGCCGAGCAAGTGAAGGAGGAACATGACTGCTGGATTTGTAAGTTAAGTCCGGAGATCTTAGCAGCAGCATGTCTGCGTCCAGGTTGGACCGGCTGCTGGTGCTGCTGTCCTCCTCGTCGACGCCGTCGGCGCGGTCCCTGGCCGCCAGACAGCTAGGAGCGGTGGCCAGGGAGCACAGGGAACAGCTCCTGCCACTCCTGGCCAGGTAAAGAATATCTCAGAGGTAATTACATTTATGGCAATTGACCATTCGTAAATGTGTTTTCCCAGACTGCACCCGCTGTTGCATTCGCCGCAATGGGACACACGGATGGCGGCAGTGGAGGCCCTGGAGGAGGTGCTGTCGTCCGAAGACAAGGAAGAGGAAGAAGAGATCAAGAAGGAGGAAGAGGATGAAAACATCAAGGAAGAGGAGATGGAGGAGGCCCCCTCCAATGAAGACGGCCTCCTCACTTTCGAAACCTTTGATCTCAAGAAGGTTCTGGCGGAGGGAGAGGGCCTCGCAGCAGCCAGAACTCAAGAAGAGGACTCCGCCGCCGCTGCCGAGCAGGATGTTGAGAAGCAGAGAGAGGAGCTGAACAAGAGCCTCGGCCTGGACGTGGCAGCCAAGCTCGGAGTCAAGACGGACGACATCTTCAGCAACGACGACCTCACCGCCGGAAAGAAACCTGTTAACCGTTCCAACGGCGCCTCCCCCGACAACTCCACCGTTGCCTCCGCCTCAGCCGGCTTGAGCGCCCGTGAGAGGAACCGCCTGAAGCGCACCCTGGCCAAGCAGAAGAGCGCGGCGGCGGCAGAGGCCAAGAGGAGGAGGTGCGCGCCAAAGCTGTACAAGGCGCCGCAGGAGGCCAAGGATGACTCTTCTCCCCCCGAGGAAGGAGAATCCGGCTGGCCGCTGCAGGGCTTCTGCTCGCACCTCATGTCCGACCTGTTCGAGAAGCGTTGGGAGGTTCGGCACGGTGGAGCCTCCGCTCTCCGGGAGGTAGTGAGGCTGCGCGGGGCCGGGGCGGGGAGGAGGAGCGGGCGCAGAGGTAATGTAGACATTGTTTAAAATTACCAGAAATGAGTTTGCAAGTTTTCTTCTCGTTTTCCAGACCTCTTCGGCCACCGCCGCTGGCTTGCCGACGCCTCCCTCCGCCTGCTTTCGGTAGTCGCCCGCGACCGCTTTGGAGACTTTGTGTCCGACGCTGTGGTTGCCCCGGTGCGGGAGTCCGCCTCTCAGGCGCTGGGGGCCGTCATGGCCAGGATGGAGGAGGAACAGGACGTCATGAGCGTAGTCCGGTTGCTTCTCCAGCTCCTCAAGGAGGAGGAGTGGCAGTGCAGGCACGGGGGGATGTTAGGAGTAAGACCGCAAAAAAAAAAAAATCAAACACGCGTGACAATTTCACAAACGATCTTTTCCCCCCAGATAAAGTATCTTCTGGCTGTGCGTCCCGACCACCTTTCCTTGACCTTGCTCCGCGAGGTGTACCCGTCCGTCTTTTCCGCCCTGTCCGACCCGGCCGACGACGTGGCCGGAGTTGCCGCAGCCGCGCTGCTCCCGGCCGTGGACGCACTGCTGGACGCTCCGGAGAAGTCCCTTGGAGTGGGGCTGACGGCGCTGATCGACAAGTTGTGGGAGGCGTTGAGAGATCTGGTGAGCTTACATTTATTTTGATTTACCGAAAGGTGCAAGAGACAATTTTTACTATCCAGGACGACATCACCGGTTCGGCGCACTCTGTGATGCAGCTTCTGGCCGAGATTCTCCGTCGCCAGTCTGAGCGGCGATCCAGGGACCTCTCCCCGCCTCCCCTCACCATGGGGGACGAGGAGGACGAGGAGGCGGAAGAGAGTCCAACTCCGGATCCGTCTCCGTCCCCCGCCGGCGGGAGACTGTCCGAGAGAGTCCCCCGCCTCTTCCCCTTCCTCTCCCACCCCTCCACGCAGGTCCGCCGCGCCGCCGTCAGGGCTTTGGAGGTCCTCACATCGCAGAGACAGCTCGCGCAGGACTTCCTTCCAGCCGTGGCGAAGCCACTAGCATCCCTCTTGTTCACGGTAATTGCAAATCTCAACACAATCAGGAAAGATGTTTTTCGACTTTAAAATTTTCCCCAAGCATTTTAGTTGATTATTTAGAGGGAAAAGACAAGCTTCTCAGAATTTTTTTAAACGTATTCTTCATGCAGCGCGCCCTTCTCGAGGACGACGGTTCCTGCCGCGATGCCCTCGAGCGCACCTGGTCCAACCTGTGCGACCACACCCCGCTGGGGCCCCTGCTGGTCGCCACCTGCCCTCTCTACGGCAACTGGGTCCTGCTCCTCACGCAGCCCGCCCACTGGCCCCTTCCCCCTCAGCTCCTGCACTGCGGAGGCGGCTCCGGCGTGGGCAGCCACCCTGACTCCCCCGCCTCATCCTCCGGCACATCCTCGCCGGCGGAGCAGCAGGTATCGACGACCACCACCTCTTCCTCGGCCACCTGCCACCAGTACCTTGGAGGCCAGTCGGCCCAGCACAGGACGGACCCGCAGGAGAGGGAAGCCGCCGCCACGGAGGCAAGGATGGCAGGGGCAAGGATGCTGGGGAAGCTGGCGGGATTCGTGGTACGGCCAGTGCCGGGGCTGGACTATTCAAAGGTGAGATTTTTGTTAAAAAACATTGCATTTACCTGCATGATTTAGTATGCCATTCGCGTGCAATGTGCATCGTTTCAAGTGGGGAGGAGAGCAAAGGCTTGAATAGTGTGCTCTCCATGTTGCAGGATTCGATGCCCCCGCTGGACATGTTCGTGCACAAGATCCTCCTCTCCAACCTTGCAACGCGCTCTGCCTACCGCCGCCTCGGTCTCTGCCTGGTGATCGGGGCCTGGAGGGACCAGTACGGCGACGCGGCCACGGCCGGGGCGGCCACAGAAGAGCTGGGGGCAACGCTGCAGAGGTACCTCACAGAGGCGGTCAACTACGACGAGACCATAGCCGCCTTCACACAACTGCAGGTTAGTAACCCTGTTATTTTAAAACCAAAACCAAAACTGAAACTTTGGATTTTTCGTCATGAAATTTCGTTTTCCAATTTTCTTCTTCTTTCATTAGACGGACGCGGGTGATTTCATCGCCACCCTGAAGCACTACAAGTTGAAGCTCCCCTCCGACGAGATCGGCGAAAACTGCTACGCCCTCACCTTCGAGCAGATCCGGCACTTCCTCACCTCCACCGACTTCCGCGCCGTCGTCTCCTCCAACCCCAAGCTCAAGCCCAAGGTTGCCGATTCCATATTGGAGCGTTGGCGCTCGGCGGCGCTACTCCCGGCCGCCGGACAGATCCTGGAGGACCAGGCCGCCCTCTCCGTGATGACGCTGGCGGCCGTGGCGGGGTGCGCAGTCGCTCTAGGGGCGCTGGGAGAGAAGCTAAACCCGGTGGTCAAGCCGCTAATGGAGGCCGTCAAGAAGGAGAGGAACCCGCTGTTGCAGTCGCTGGCCTCAAGGAGGCTGGCAAAGCTGCTGGAAATCTGCTCCGTGCAACAGCAACAGCAACAGGCTCAGTCTCCCGCTCCGTCCAACCCCACCGACAAGGTTATAAAGAACCTGGTTAACTTCGTGTCTGCCGACCCCAGCCAGACTCCTCCGCTGGCCGCCGCCGCCAGGGACAACTCCCGAATCGTCACCCTCACCATGAGGGAGGCACAGTCGGCCGCCGCCAACAACAGCAGGAGCAAGGGCGGTTCAGCCGCCGCCGCCGCCGCCGCATATCAAAAGCCTGCCGCCAAAGAGGAACACTCCAACCGTCAGAAGCCTTCGGCGCCCGCCGCCGTCAATGCAACGAACCCAACCAATTCAGTGGCTAGTGACCCAGCGCTTTCATACAATGCAAGTTCTTCGTCTTCTTCATCCTCCTCCTCTGCAACCGCCGTCCAGATCCAGACCAGAGGCGCTAAGACCGCCCTGGAGACGATGGCCCGGCACTTTGGCGACGGCGTCTTCCGCCGGCTGCCAAAGCTGTGGGAGGTTACCCTAGGGGCAGTAGCGGCGGTGGGAACTCCTTCGGCAAAGCCGCCTGGGGAGCTCGTGTACTGCCTGAGGGCTATGCAGGTACCGATATTAATAGACTAATGGCTATTTGGCATGTTTTTAATGAAGAGGGTTTGTTATTAGCATGGTTAGACTTGAAATGTTCCCATGATGAGCAGGTCATTAACTATTCGAGTTCTTCTTCTCCCCCCAGGTGATCCTTCCCGCTTTGGCCCCTCCCCTGCACCGCCACCTAGAGGATTCCCTCCCTCGCCTGGTGAGCCTGCTGCGGTCCGAGTTCTCCGCCGTCCGCCACATGGCCAGCGTGTGCATTGCAGAGATGGCGGGAGTAGTCACAGTGCCCACCATGGTGGCCATCGTCAACGACGTGAGTTTGTGATGGAAACAGGATTTTCCCATTTATTTTTCGAAAAATTAAATCAATTTCCCAAATTCCCATTCAACTTTAGCATAAATAAATTCAAATTTTAATTCAAAAATGTCTTGGCTTGGGAGTTGTGAAATGAAAGTGCTCAAGAAAAGATGTGTCTGAAAATTAGCTGAATAGCGGAATCTTTTCTACAAGCGGATTGCTGGTGGCCCAAGACTTCTGGTTACTCAAGGATGCCAGGAAAAGTGTCAAAGCCAAGAAGGCAGCGTTTGGACCACTTCATATCGCAACAACGGGCACTGAAGTCGCTGGGTCGGCAAGTCGGAAGTCAAGTTAGGACTGCTGTCATGGAGATTGAATGATGTACATGTGCATTTGTGCTTTTAAACGTTCTTTCTCACATGAGCCCGTATTAAACTAAACTCAACTCAACTGTCTTGGCTTGGCACTTGGCAGGTTCTACCTCTTCTTGAGTCCCCGCACGCCTCCGTCCGTCAGGGCGGCGTGGAGTGCCTTGCTTGCGTGGTTGACAAGGTCGACGTTGACGTGGTGCCATACATCGTCCTGCTGGTCGTGCCGACGCTGGGAAGGATGTCGGATCAGGTACCTGACTAACCTGAGTGTACTTTGAATAACTTTTCTTAAGTTAAACATATGTCTTGGCTTTTGGAACATATTTCATGAACGCTCTTTTGCAAGTTTCAAAAAAATATTTTCTCCTCCAGGACGAAGACGTTCGCGTCTTGGCCACCAGCACCTTCGCCTCCCTGATCCGCCTGGTGCCCCTGGACTCGTCGTCGTCCTCCTCTTCTTCGCCTCCCCCGGACGCGCTGCCCCTGGACATGTCCCGCAAGAAGGAGGACGAGCGGCGATTCCTGGACCAGCTGACTTGCCCGGACCGCCTGGAGGAGTACCCCGTGGGGGTCAAAGTCAACGCCGAGCTGAGGCCCTACCAGCGGGCGGGGGTAAACTGGCTGGCCTTCCTCAACCGCTACAAGCTGCACGGGGTCTTATGCGACGACATGGGGCTGGGGAAGACGCTGCAGACCGTGGTCATGCTCGCCAGCGACCACTACTACATGCAGCAGAGGATCAAGGGAGGGGACTACTCGTGAGTGAAAAGCTGTTATTTTGACAAAAAAAAACATTTTAAAACCCATTTTTTTCCTTCTTAGGCAAGGCACAATGGAACTCCCATCCTTAGTGATCTGCCCGTCCACCCTTTGCGGTCACTGGGTGGCGGAGGTGGACAAGTTCGTGTCTCCGTCCGAGTCCTCTTCCTCTGTCACCCCCGTGCTCCGCCCGGTGTTGTACGCAGGGTCAAAGGCCGTGAGGGCAGAGCTGGCCAGGAGGGGGATGAGGGGGTGGGCAAACCTCGTCGTCACGTCTTACGAGGCTGTCAGGTGAGACAAGAAATACCATCTAGAAAGACACTCATAACTTTTTGAAGTGCGTAATAAAAGATGTGGTCACGTAGAAAAAGGAACATTTACAGTATAGTTTCATGTTAAACTTTTCCCCCAATGAATCAAAAGGTCCGACATCTCCTTCCTATCTGCCACCCACTGGAACTACCTCGTCCTGGACGAGGGCCACGTCATCAAGAACGGCCGCGCCAAGACCACGCTGGCGGTCAAGAGCCTCCGCGCCAGACACAGGCTCGTCCTCACCGGGACGCCCATACAGAACAGCGTGCTGGAGCTCTGGTCCCTCTTCGACTTTTTAATGCCGGGCTTCCTGGGCACGGAGAGGCAGTTCAACGCAAGATACGCCAGGCCCATCGTAGCCTCCAGGGATACTAAGGTAGCACCCACGAGTTTCGAAAAATCATGCTTCTTTGATGATGATTTGAAATGAAAATATCAATTACTAGCTGTTACTAGCTGATCATCAATTTATTGCTTGTTTGCAGGGCTCGTCCTCTTCGGCTGCCGCTCGCGAGAACCGCGAGGCCGGCGCCCTGGCCATGGAGGCCCTCCACAGGCAGGTCCTGCCCTTCGTCCTTCGCAGAATGAAGGAGGACGTACTATCAGACCTGCCTCCAAAGATCACCCAGGACTTCTACTGCGACCTGAGTCCGGTGCAGGTGCGGCTCTACGAGCACTTTGCCAGGACTCAAGCCGCACTGGCAGGTGCCCAGGCACCTGCTGCTGTCAAGGACGCTCCTGCCCCCAAGTCCCACGCCTTCCAGGCCCTGCAGTACCTGCGCAAGGTGTGCAACCACCCGAAGCTGGTGCTGGACGAGTCCCACCAGGAGTGGCACCAGGTTCAGCAGATGCTGCAGCAGGCCGGGTCCACCCTGGACGACATTCACCACTCGGCCAAGCTTCCGGCGCTGCAGGACCTCCTCCTGCAGTGCGGCATAGGATCAGGAGCTGGAAACGGAGGAGACGAAGTATCTGCCGCTTCCTCCGTGGTCGTCCAGCATCGAGCCTTGGTCTTCTGCCAGATGAAGGCCATGATGGACATCGTGGAGGAGGACCTCTTCAAGAAGAGGATGCCCTCCGTCACCTACCTGCGGCTGGACGGTTCAGTGCCGCCCAGGGCCAGACAGGACCTGGTCGACAGGTTCAACTCTGACATCTCCCTCGACGTCCTGCTTCTCTCCACCTCTGTGGGCGGACTTGGACTCAACCTCACCGGCGCCGACACGGTCATCTTCGTCGAGCACGACTGGAACCCAATGAAGGACCTCCAGGCCATGGACAGGGCGCACAGGATAGGGCAGAAAAAGGTGAAGTTTTGAGTATATTTCTTAAAAATATATTAAATACTTTATGCCAATCGTTTCGATCCAAGCATAAATTCCAATTCCGATTTCATCTCATCTTTTAAAGAAAAAAATAAATGGCTATTTGAATTTGTGCTGCCTTAATTCTTAGGTGGTGAACGTGTACCGGCTGATCACCCGCCACACCTTGGAGGAGAAGATCATGGGACTGCAGGAGTTCAAGGTGAAGACGGCCAACACGGTCATCTCGGCGGACAACTCCAGCCTGCAGTCCATGGCCACCGAGAGGATATTCGACCTGTTCTCACTAGAGGCGGACGACGAGGACAAGAAGAGGGAGGACGGAGGAGGGTCGGCTTCGTCCGGAGGAGGAAGAAGGTCCATTCGGGCACTGCTGGAAGGTGAAATATTGTTCCATGCAGGGCCTAAATTCATGGCCATGTCCCGCTTCTCTAAATGCATTTCATACTTGTTTTTTTCTTCCCCCTCTCCCAGGCCTTCCGGAGCTTTGGGACGAGAAAGAGTACGAGAAGGAATATGACATGGACGCTTACATTAGCAAGAACAACAACGCGGCTGCCTCATCCGGAACCGCCACCGGCAAGAACAAGAAGAAGAAGAACAACAAGCCGTCCTAGGACCTCTGCGTGCCTTCGCTCCCGCGAGTAATAAAGCGAAGCAGTGAATAATAAAAACAATGCCAAGGAAAAGTAGCTGTGCAACCCCCCCCCCCCATACTTCATGGTACTACTACAACATGCTGCATATGACTGTAACTGCATATGATGATCGCCAGTGAAAATTGATGAGTAGAACAATGTCAACTACCGTGAAACAAAAGAACGCAATGCGCAATTCTTTTTATAGTGAAAGAAAATAATAAAATTTTACACGAAGAAAAATATTAAAAGCTTAGCTCTTGCTATGCTTTTCTGCTCAAACTGTTTTTATTATTGATTCTGAAGACTGATTTATTTTGATGGTGCAAATTGACGATAAAACTTTTTGCACAATCTGCGAAACAGTAATTGGGAGGGCAATTTAGGAAAATATTTTTCCCATACCATAATTTCGGGCAACTCGAGAGAGATTCAAACGCAAGAAAAATAAACTTCACACTCTGTTTGTTCTGCCTTTCAACCGCAGAAAAAAAATCGGGGAAAACTGCTATTTTACGGTTTTTTGAAATTTGATGAAGGGAGAATCGCTCAAGCACTTGAATCATCACAGAGAAATGAGACTTTGACGACACAGCCTGACTTTGAGTGCGGATAAACTTTTCTTGGGGGCAGGGTGATTATTCGTGGGATGGGGAAATATCGGGAGTTTTCTTGGAAGTCGAGATTGAATCACGCGTTTGATATCGATTTCGAGCAGCGACTCCTTATTTCTGTCGGATCTTGTTCTTCTTTCACTTGCCCTGCCCCGTCAAGTTCTTGTACAGCTTCTTGCCCCACCAGCTCTCCAGGTCGAACGGCTCAAAGTCTGCCAGGGATAAACCACTTGTATTTACCACAAACGGGTAAAGTATTTAAATTTCAAATTCGGTTCACCTCTCAGCTTTGGGTTTGGCTCTGCCTCTTGGTAGACTGTCACCTTGCAAGCCCCGCCCTGCTTCCCGCGCTCAAGCTCCTTCTCCACGGCGGTCCACTCTGAAGATGTTCATATTTATTTGTTTGAATATAAATTACTTCAATTTGTGTGAAACTCACTTTCGTGCACGTATCTGAGCAGCTCCTCCTGCTGCGGCGACACCTTCTCCTGGCTGAGCCGGTGGTGGTAGCGGTGGTGGTGGTGATGGTGGTGCTTGGCGGTGGAGGTGGGGCTGGGGCCGCCGCCGCCGCCTCCGTGAAACACTGGCATCGGTGGAGAACTGCCAACGAAAAATTGTGGAATGTGCAGTAGAGATAAAACCAGATAAAGAACAGCAATTTCTCTCTTTCTAGACTGCATTTGAGGTGAATCCCGTACCTGTTCATGTATCCCCCTCTGCCCCCGCCGTAGCCTTTTCCTCCTCCTCCGTGATGGTGCTGCTGCTGCCCTCCTGAGGAAGACGAGGACGAGGAGGACCTCTGCATGATGATCCCGACCCCCGGAGAAGGAGACTTGCTCCCGCCGTTGTGGTTGGACGAAGCCGTCAGCTCCTGGAGCACCTCGCAAGCCTCCAACTTTTGCGTCAGCCCTGGAAAAGCGAATTATTTCGCACACCGGCCGATTACGCAACAACAATCAATTTCGCGAAAAGAAATCTAAATACTGGCACATTTTTTCGCAAAGCAGCTATTGCGAGCAACGCCTTCCCCTCCTCTTACCTCTCCTGGTCTTTTGCACTATCTTGCTGGGGCCTTTGGAGACGGTGTACATGGTGGGTTGGGGGTTCTCTGTGTCTCAGTCTCTCCCTCCAGCTGCGTTTTTCTCCCTCCTCCTCCTGTATATGGACTTTGCAGCAACGAGAAGTTTTTCCCCCCCTTTCGCCGGCCGCCGACGCTAGTCGGGCGGATTTTTGGGACTAGGGAGAGTGGAAAGCCAGAGGCGGCAGCAGCAACAACTGCAATGAGGAGCAAGAGGAGGAGGAAGTGCGGTAAAAAGACGCTTTCATAAACGTGCTTATTGCAGCTGCAATGGAGTAGAGACTAAATACCTTCGGACGCTAAGTACGATACAAGAAAATACTGTGTAGCTATTTATTAAAAGTTTTTTGTTTGGTTAAAGGCTTTCGGCTTCTTTTCAAAATTTCAATAAGTTATTGTCTTAGATTTGGAATGAAGCATCACAGTGCACTGCCCACTATTAGGTCTCTCGTCTGTATAAAAGTTTCATCAGATGTTCTTAGGTGTCTCTTCCACTAATTGTTCCGTCACACGAGCTGCCACAGCCCTACTACAATGTTAGCCGCCAGCAGCGCAGTGCCCACGGCCACGAAGGACAGCGCTGCGGTGGTCCTGACCGACCTGGAGGCCCCGCCGAGGAATAGGTCTGTGGCGGCCCTGGACAGGTGGTGGCCGTCCAGGAGGAGGCAGGGGACGGCGTTGAGGACTGCCAGGGCGCCGGAGAAGGAGGCGAGGTAGTGGGAGAGGAGCTCAATGGCGCCCGGCAGCCACGGGGGGAGCAGGGGGTGGAGCTGGAGGTGAGGGGAGACGCGGGCGCCCTGGAAGACCTCGGCGGGGCTGCCGACGAACAAAAAGTCCTTCTTCTCCTTCCGCCGAGCTCGCAGCAGCCGGGATTGCTCGCCGGACAGCATGGGCCTCATGCAGAGGTCGCCGTCTTTTATGCACTTGCTTGACTTGTCGCACACTTGGTCTCCCGCCTCCAGGGTGGCCCGAACAGGCAGGCAGGCCCGCAAACTGTCTGCCGCCGGCTTTGTCGAGTCCGCAGCAATAACATGCTCAAGCCTCTCGAAGCAGATGCTGCTCTTGCTTTCCTCGCTGTCGCAGCACTCGGCTTTGTCCGTGTCTCCATCCTCCTCCGCTCTGACAAAGTCTTTGGCATTCTCCCCTACGACTCCTCCCTCCACGCATACGCTGGACACCTCCTCCTCCAGTACCTTGGTCAGGCATGCCTGCCAGTTCTCCAGACCTTTGACCTGGCAGCCGTTGATCGCAGATATCTCGTCCCCAACAGCTAAACCGGCAGGGCCGCCGACGGAGGAGTCCGCTCTGACGGACACCACTGAGACGCCCTCTCCCGTGCGGTACAGGTGGGAGGCCAGGGCGGGGGTAGAGAACAGGACCAGATAGGCCAGGGCGGCCTGGAAAGAAAAGAAAAATTATGCTGGTAGATCGGAAAAAAGCGTCCAATACAAATAAATTCCGAGAATGCGAAAAAGTGTAATGGTCTCACCAGCACGATGTTGTGCCAGACTCCGGCGGCGAATACCCTCAGCTGCTGCCACGGGCTGAGCGCCATCAGCTGGTCTGTGGGCAGGTCGACGAAGGCGGCAGGAAGCAGGAAGAGGACGAAGGCGCCGAAGCCGAGCACGCGCACGTCCTCCGCCGCGGCCGCAGCGGCGTGGCCGGCCTCGTGAACCACGCTGCACACCAGCAGGGTCACAAAGTAGTAGCCCAGGTCGCCCAGGGGAAGGTTGACGCCGGGAAGGACCGGCTGGAGGACGATCCTGTCAGTGCTGCGTTCCGAGTCTCCCTCGGCCGAAGCCGGAGCAGGTAGGATGGCGTTCAAGAGTGTCCGTACGAGTAGGACCATGGAGGGGAAGACGAGTAGGAGGGTGGCGACGGCGCCCACGGAGAACCAGGCCCGCACCAGCCTTGGTCTCCAGGCGCCAAGCCGGGTGAAGGTCCTGTTGAGCCGGTGGGTGCTCCACCTGAGCTGCATCGGTCTGGGCGGGTCAAGACCGGAGGAGTGGAGGAAGGAGGAGTAGGAGCGGCGACCTCTAAACAGTCGGTCCGCCAGGAGTGCCGCAGCGTGGATTGCCCCCACGCACAGCAACAGGGCTGCCAGGGGAGTCATCCTGCCTTCCTACTGCTGCTGGTACTCCTTGACGGGGGTGAACTTCTTGTAGTAGTTCTTGGTGAAGTCGGTCATGATGTCCTGTGAGCACTCCGGCAACTCCCCCACCTTGGCGGCGGGCGACCCGCCGTAGCGGGTGAAGGTGGGCACCACGGTCTCGGGAGGGACCACAGTGTTGTCCTCGATCATGCAGCAGTCCTTGAGGACGCAGCGGCGGCCGATGACCACGTTCTTCCCGATGTAGACGTAGGAGTTGATGACGGCGGCGTTGATGACGGACCCCTCGCCAATGAACACGTGGTCGCCAATTTGAAGCGGGAAGAAGGCCACCCTGTGAATCAAGGAATAATGGTTTCTACTGGACAAGAAAAGAACAGGATCTTGTCTCACCCCTTGCTGAACTTCTTGAACGGCGGCCTGATGACTGCCCTGCTTGAGATGACGCAGTGCCTCCCCACGCGCACGTTGGCCAGGTCCCCCCTGATGATGGCCTCGGCCTGCACGATGTTCTTCCCGTTGAGGATGATGTTCTGGGAGCCGCAGAGGACGGACTGCCTGCTCACGCGGTTGCCAGAAGCAGTCTCGATGTACTCAGCCTTGTTGAACGGGATCTCCGGAAGCTCCATCTTGGGGAAGGCTCGCAGCTCGGCATCAAACTTCACAGGCAGACGGTCGCATGTCTGCGGAAAACACACACGAGAACAAGTTCATCACGTTCTTGGCCTCCGACCTGGCCAAGATGTTTTTCGTAGAGATGGAGTCGAGCTTGGCCCGAGCCCGAAAGCCCGACGGCTCGACACGGTTTTTCTCAGCCCGGCTCGGCCCGAGCCCGATTTTTTCCGATCTTATTCTATATGAAAAGTCGGGCTAGCCCGAGCTCGGCCCGAGCTCGGCCCGACTTTTTTCAGCCCGACAAGGCCCGAGCCCG
>JAAUXU010122183.1_pt1 | contig 12884 bp, 6 predicted proteins | sample 7278151 | NCBI WGS metagenome assembly JAAUXU01 (sample SAMN14350113, study PRJNA611818) | marine sediment metagenome | isolation source: surface marine sediment (1.8m) | place: French Polynesia: Moorea | collected 2018-08 | reverse complement strand
AGCTCGTAGTCATAGTCCTCAAAACGCGTTGTACTCCTGACCGCTTCCAACTTGAATGTGGAGTCGTAGTGTTCCTTCAGCGATTTCTGGTCGAGACCCGTCATGTATGATCTCTCGAAGTCTCTTGATGATCTTTCCCGGAAGTTCAAAGCCCACAGCCACTCAAGTGCCCTCGCGCAGATCAAATTGCCTCGGATTTCGTGCCCAAAACTCGCCAATAAAGCCTACTTTATGGCCAGGCAATGTATAGTTGTAATGTGTAGTTGCAAAATTGCATCACAGGATTGCTTGAGCGCCCACTCACGTAGCGAGATAAAAAGCAGAAAAGTATATATGGTGCGACCGAAGTCGCTTCCCATTGACCCTCCTTACTTGAACTGCTCCTGGCGTTGCATGGACGTGAACTGCCGCAGCAGGGTCAATTTGAGCAGCAAGTGGAGACCTGATACTTAACACTTGGGAAGTTTCACTTTCAAAACGTAACTATAAGTGTCGTTTCAACCTGATGCAACAGAGCAGACGAAGTTGATCCCGAGGGTCTTCACACGGGCTCTCTACATGGCCCTAAAGTCATGGGAAACATGTTTCCATGTCGCATAGGCCTTGGTGCGTATGAGTCCCGCATCTGAGACAAGATGCCCTGCACGGTTGTCTTGCTGTACTGACTCACATGGTGTGTGGCCAACGCAACGCCAATCCGGACAGCAACGACGATTTGGACAGTGAGGACTGTCCAAATCTGAGACTGTCACTGAGGACGACGATCTCGCAAAGCCTGCCTGGACAACAACGTTCGTAGCTTCTTTGTGTGGCCGAGGACTGCGACGTCGGGATGCGTTGAGGACGCCTTGGAGTGTGCAGTAAAGCCACCTTGGTCGTTCAACTGTCATGTGCAATAAAATATGCACATGCCTGTCGAGTCTGCCTGTATTAAGGTTGTGTGTGTGCAATCAGATCATCTCTCGTGTGCATTGAACACGTCTCTTGCGTGCTTTGAGCAATCGCCCCCTCCATAGATCATAGTATTGTTACAGAATCTTGTAACCTCTTACCCCGAACAAATGGTTTTTTCATGCTTACCCGACAGCGAGGGTCAGTTCTACTCCCAAGGGGCGTTGATTGATTCTTAAAGGGCTTAACTATGATACCAACACGTAAAATCCCCCTTGAACTTTGTCCCAGCTACTGTACGTGTACTCCAGAGAAGATAAATCTGGGCTGGAAGATGGTCCAAGGTCTCATGGGCAAAAATCTCGTCCCGTCCGGCACAAGAAGTCCTGGGGGGGGGGGGGATACGGATTGCCACACCATGTGGCTGTGCCTGATTTGGGTCAATCCAATGCCAACCCTGGTCGGTCTGGGTGCTCCTGAGTGCCACAGCCAGTCGAGGATGGATGCACTTTGGCACAGAGACAGTTTGTGAGCTTGGCTTTCTGTACGTAGTGGAAGTAATGTTGCTCGTACCTTTCTCTGGCACGTCACTGAATCCCCTCAGCACAACAGTTCTTCTTTGAAGTGTTCAATTTGGATCACGCACCTGGTTCGTGCTCCATTGTATGCTGTCTCTCGTCTCTCAGTTCTGCCAGGCATCTGCGTGTTGTCGTGGGCCGCCACCATGATCGCGCACGAGGAGTCCTGCGACGTGTCTTCCTGTCAGGCCAATACCACGTGCTGGGAGGGCTACACCGACCAACCGTATCTCTTCATCATATCAGTTCCCATGATCGTCGCGCTTGCGGTGAGAACAAGTCCAGGGAGGAAACTTTCCTCTGCTCGCCTGATCTTTCCGGGCTATAACTAAATCCCCTCTTTCTTTCTTTCCGTCCTTCTTTTTTCCCTTCCTTCTTTCCTTCCTTCTTTTCTTCCTTCCTTCTTTCTTTCTTTCCTTCTTTCTTTCCTTCTTTCTTTCCTTCTTTCCTTCCTTCTTTCTTTCTTTCCTTCTTTCTTTCCTTCTTTCCTTCCTTCTTTCTTTCCTTCTTTCCTTCCTTCTTTCTTTCCTTCTTTCTTTCCTTCTTTCCTTCCTTCTTTCTTTCTTTCGCATGAGAGACTTTCATCAACCTTGTAAGTTCTATCCACTCAGTCCCAATGACTCGAGTCTCGTACAATTTCGTCGAAAGCAACCAAGCGCAATGCAGGTCTGCAATGAGTGAAGTTGCTCTTTTCAATCTCTAAAATTTGACTGCTTGTTGTTTTCTGATTTCAAAAGTACCTTTCAACTTCAAGAAATGAAATTTTTTTAAGACGAAGTACTTCTTTGGTGCACTGTTATCCAGACCTCCATTGTCAGGAGGCTTTGATATTCTACTAACTGCTGCAGCTGTCTGTACTCTTACTGACTCCTGACCTTGTCGTGCACGCAGATCAACCTCTTGTTCTTGGTCAACATCGTCCGCATCGTGGCCACACAAGTCCGAAATCGTCATGGCAGCGGCATCGTGAATCAGCCGCCGGAAAACGCTCACTTCAAGAAGGCGATCCGAGCCACAGTCATCCTCTTCCCGCTCCTGGGCATCACCAACTTGCTGTTCTTCATCAACCCGAAGAATGGCACGCAGGAAAAGATCTACATGCTCTTCAACGCGAGCATGCAGTCGTCACAAGTAGGTGAACGAGCGAGCGAGAGAGCGGTTGCGATGCGACGAAGAGAATTATGAACTCATTTGTTCGATCGACGCTTTCCAGGGCATCTTCCTGGCAGTCCTGTACTGCTTCTGCAGCTCCGAGGTACAGGACACCATCCGCCGCCACGTGGCCCGCGTCTTGACCCGGAACGAGGCCCGCCGCTCGGCCACCATGAACTCCATTCGCTTCAACAACCGCGCGACCGCAGCGACCACGAAGCGCCATCGCTGGCGCAGGGACACCTCCTCTTCGATCTCCTCCAACCACCGGCTAGCGGCCGGCCTCAACAGGCCCACGTCTCAGGCGGAGTTGAGTAGCAACTGCAATAACAACAACAACGCGGCGCCGTCCACGGCCGGGGAGATGAGGAGGCAGCAGTTCAGATCACTCGCCTCGAGAGGAGATTACGTGTAGCAGCTCACAAAGGATGCACACTCATTTCAGTCAATATAAATGTGTGCGTACGTACAGTGAGGCCCAGTTTAATAAATGCGGTCGCAATCCTGGTACTTTGCCACCGTCCGGACCGAAGTTCGGGGCGATGGACGATTTTTCCACGATTTTCTCGAACACTCAGAGCAGCTCGCAGCTATGAACTATCAGTCATTTTTCTCCTTCTTTATAAAATCATGGCGAAAGAAGCTTTCTTCACGAGAGTTTATTCCACACTGAGCATAAGTGAGGGTGTTGACCTCAGTCAACCGCTGGCTTGACTGGTGTAGTGAGAGAAGAATAATGCAATACTGCGCCGTAGACTTACATACCTTATGTACCTATAATAGTACATCATTATTAGAAGCTCTAGCTGAAAGCTTAACTTTTTATTTCAAAAATAGCTTTTGCAACACACATTTTGCCTTTGTGGTTCGTACCATCTGGGCAAGTCAACCTTCCGCGGGGAGATGGCCTCATCATGCATGCACATCAGCATCGTGCAGAGATTGCTGACAGGCAGAAGTCCACTCTTTGATGTCCCATAGAAGTTTATTCTCAGATAAATATACCTTTTAGCCTTAAAAATAGACCGCACTTGATAAATCAGGCCCCACTGTACCTCCATCCACATATCCATTGACGAACGTATGAATTGTACATACGTGTACGTGCGGGAATGAGAGAAAAAATGAGAGAATTGACGTACAATCATGGAAATATATATTTGTCTCCCTTGACAGTTTCATGTCTGTTCATTTCATTAACACTACTCTCTCAGCAGCGCCGGAGTCATTTTCACCAAAAGTGAGTTAGAGTTTAAGTCGCCCAAACAGGAATTCTACTTCTGCAACATGAGCCGATTTGCACGCGTTATATAAAGACCCAGAATGCCTGAGCCGCAAGTGTTGGTCTCCCGTGGCTTAGAGATTTATTGCACTGCCTTTAGCTTAAGTAAACTTACAAAGTCATAGCTTTTAATGGAGTTTTCACACACTACGACAGGCATTTCCTCCCATTCGTCCACTGGACGTCTCTCCAGTTCAGGCAGATTCTCTGACAACTCTTTGCAACTTGTGCCATTGTGGTCTGCAAAAGGCCCAAAGTTTGTGGGCCTTAGACTATGTGTATGCATGTGTCTGATGAGCGGTGAGTCCATCCTGAACGCGGTGAAGAAGGGGTCCGGGTAGGGCCACACCTGATTGGCTGGCCCGTCCATGCAGAGTTTTCATTGACTACACAAAACTGTTTAATGTGAGTTTGAGTGTGCAACATTTATTAACCTACCCTGACCCAACTTCAGAAGCGAGCCTGAACACCGACTTCCACGGTTGGCCTTAAGAAGTGTACCGACCTGGCTCCACTCCCGCGGTACAGGTGGCTGCAGATGAGGAAGATCACGGGACTGAGGAAGACGTGGCCTGGGTTTTGTGACTGGCTCTTCTGCTTCTCAGATGATGGCAAAGGACTGACAGGGGTGAACGGACCGAACGATACTTTTACGTCAGCACCAAGCCGATCTTCACGTCGAGATGGATGGTTAAAGGTTTACTTCACCTGGGCCCGCAGAAACTCGCATCTCGATGCTCCAGTCACATCATCGACTGCCCAAGGGTGCGGTTCTGGGGGTTCTGCGCAACTGCTGACTCGGCTCTCCGGATACCTCGGGATCACCATAGACGCAGCCCGGGTCACTCACGCAAGGTCTTGCGTCCAGTCCCAGGGCGGCGAGACTCAGTCCGTTGCACCGCTTCATACCCGGACAGGCTCGGCAAGAAGCGGTTTCACGGGTTGGGGAAATTCGATTGCCTCCGATGTCGTGGGGATTGGAACCCCTGAAAGTCAAGAGGAAGTGCTCAGGCTACTTCCTCGACATCTGTGACCAGACGAGGCAACAAGACTTGGTGTCACCCACACGGAAGGGTTCTTTTCTCCAATTACCAAGTGAACGATTGTAAGTATTAAAAATGGCACAAAACACCCTCTGATGTAATACCTGAGTCATCTTCCGACACAATGCGAGGTGGATTCTTTATTTCAGGGGATGATGTGGATGTACAATGCTAAGTAGAGGGAGTGGTGAAGTGTTAATAAAACAGCTTTAAGTGGGAAGGAGAGTGGAACGTGAGGTCCAAATGGTCTTCAATAACTGCGGAAGTTCACATAGTTTACTTAAAATGACGTTTCATAACACTTAGCAAGAAGAAGAAGGAGAGAGGTAAGTGTGCGTAACCCATTCACGTAATTCTACGGACGAGTGATGCATACGGCCCATTACTCGGACAACTTTTTTATCCTAAAACACTGGAGAGAATAGTACTAAATCATTTGGAGGATGCGATAGATATCCAAAACATAGATTGAATACCAACCAGCACGCCTTCAGGAAAGGCTCCACTGCTCCTGACGTGATAGAGAACTCGGTACTAAACAATCAGTTTGCCCGGGGAATCTTTCTAGATATTTTTAAAGGGGCCTTCGATAATCTAAGGGTCGAAGCAAGCATCCGAGAGATGTATGATCAGATGGCACAAGCTATCTGAGTCACCGGTTCATAACGGCCCCTGGGGGAATCTCCTCCCCGCTCATATGGAACCTGGCCTTTGATAATCTTCTGGATAGATTCAAAGGGTCCGGTCAAAGCAAAGGACTTTGCAGCCCTATCAATCAAACGATATCCCCCACTCATGTTGACTGAGGCCATGACGCAGTAACATTTGGGGAACAAAACGGAATCACGTTTGGGGCCAGTGAGACCGTTGTTATCACCTTCACTAGAAGACAGCTAAACACGCACTTCATCCGAAAGCTCAGAATGAGTGAACAGGATCTAGAATTCTCAAACGCGGTGAAATACTTGGGCATTACGCTGGATAAGGATATCCTTTACCCAACACATTGGAGGTGAGGCCAACATAGCCAAGAGACTCTTCTTCCTTATGCAGAACACGTTGGGCCAGCTTTGAGGCCCAATGCCAGCACTCATGAAATGGATTCATACGGGAATAATACGCCCCAAAATCACGTATGGACCTATGGTCTGGGCCAAGAGAGCTCCAGAGCATAAGAAAGCGCTTAATAGAGTACAACGATCACCTGTGCTATGCATGTCTGGAGGTCATACTAGAGCTCATGCCGATGAACCTTTACATCCAACTTGTGGCCAAAAAATCCACCTTACGTATCAGGCAACTAATATGTACCTACTTGAATTACTGTAGATTGAAAGAAGGTCAACTGCCACATCACAAATGTAGGTTCTGCAGAGAACAACGCGGAGAGTTTCTTCAGCGACTGGAATCTTGCCAGGATCTCCCACCTAGCAGACACCCCCACCACTCCTAAACGGCCCTATCCGGTTCACTCAGGTGGATCGCACTGGTTAGGCCTTGGAATAGGGGGGTTCAATAAACATGGGTGTTCACAGATGCCTGCCATCCAGAGGGCAACCTAACCTAAAAAGGACTACTCTCATCCCACCCGACATCTAGAAATGGTCAATAGTCTCACCCAGACAAATTGCAGCCGCACCCGGCTGCACCCGGTGCAGCCGCGTATGTCGTAACTGTGTGTGTCGCAACTTTGCATGTTGTAACTGTGAGTGTAGTAACTGTGTATGCAGTAGCGGTCCGGGTGGCGCCCCAGGGTCGTCAATGACGCCAGAGCTGCAAAACCCATGCAATGTTTGGCCAGATGGACATTTGCAGTTTAACGTTACTCGGACCGGGCGAATTAGGAGCATCCCCACAAGGGTCCTTCTTCCACTTGAGATGTGGGTGCAGCATTCCGGACAAGATGGGTTAAATCACAGGTCACGCCATCATCAGCACCAATGTCATGATTATTGGCAGGATCAACACGACAACTCTGCACCAGAAGTCTGACCTGGAACAATGAAGTTTGTAAGTACATGAGGGTGCAGAAAAGCTTTGAAATACCACTCAAATCTGGGGGGAAAAACTGAGGAGGTAGTAACAAACGCGACCTTCTTTGTCCAGCTCTTTCGTCCTGTTCCTCATGGCCTGTAAGTGACTTTTTGAATGAAAAAGTCATTTGACTCGTCTACGTACTCTTGTTGTCTTCCGTAATCATTTTATAACCGCAGGCGAGGTCATCGCCACAAGTTTTACAAAAGCAGTTCTGATGCTGCGCCTGGAACAATGAACCTGTCTTTCAACCCTGTGTTTTGGCACATTTCTCTTTATTGAATTGGAGATCTATCTCACCACAGCTATGTTGTAGCAATCCTTTAGAATCCATGAACTGATGTTGTGCACCATCAGACACCTCTGAGGAAAATGACACTCTTTTCGGAAGTCCACGACCCTCTTAACCCCCTTTTTTCTATTGCAATCTTGGCAAGCTGGTTTTAAGTTCCACTGTGCATCAGTCCCTCCCCTAGCCTTGGGCACCACATGGTCCTTGGTCAATATTGTGACATTTTTGTCACAGTAGAAACATCTCCTATGAAATATAAGCAATGACAGGAGTCGAATGAAGTGGTCACAATATTCATTGAAATGTCATCTAATGTCAGCTGCCATTTATCATTCAAAACAATCAGCTGTTTTTATAGTGTCACATTGGCAAGGTGCAGCTTAATGCAGAGTAGTGAACACAAGTGGGAAATGTGGGATATTTCCTGATTTAGGCAAAAATCTACCTCTCAGTTTTGGAGGGCATAGATAGTGAGATTTCGCATTTTTGTGCTCACAGTAAAGACCAGATCAACGCCAAGTAGGGCTTTATCTTCTGAGTTTTGATCACAGTCCATTTGATATGTCCAAGGCCCTCATATCCTCAGGCCCACACCCTCCCACCACAACCTCTGCCTCACCACCGGCCTCAGACAATGTTGGGCCTTGAACACGTCAAAGATCAGCACTGGGAAGATGGAGCCCGACTTTAGAGCAATGCTATATCTAGTTATGACTCTTCTACTCACTTGTAGTCTGTTGTAATTGTCACATAGATGTCATGGTCGGTGCGAAAAGGATCTTTATAAATACCGTGGCCATTCTCACTAGAGACAAGGCAATCACCGCAGGTTTTGCAAAAGAGGTACAGATGCTCTGCCTGGAACAATCAACAAACCCTGTCTTTTTGGCACATTCCCCTTGACTGAGTTGGAAGTCTATCTTACCACAGCTGTATTGGCGCAATCCTTTTCACTCCCTGACAAAGAGTTGAGCACCATCACGCACCTGTGACGGTGCTGGTACTCATTTCGAAATGCCACTACCATATTATTATTCTTTTCCTTGGCGCATTTTTGGCATGCTGCTTTTAAGTTCCACCGTGCATCAGTCCCTCCCCTGGACTTGGATACAATGTGGTCCATAACACAGGCATCACGTACTTCGCAGTGGAAACAATTTCCGCCAGCCGCTTTCAGTACGTGCTTCCTATGAAATAGAAAATCCCGACCTGAGTCTAATGAAGTGATCACGATGTCCAGGCAAGTATGAGAGATCAATTGTTCCTCAGTCCAACCTCTTCTGCGCAGATATGGGCATTGCGAATGTGTCAGCTACCAACTCCAATGCTTTGACGATGAAGCAGCCGCGGATGTTGACAGAACAGAGGTCGAGGAATGCACAACTGATCATGGTGCAGCCAGTTTTTCCTGGACCTGCCAAAATGGCAGCGTTGCCCAATCCTTCATTGGGCTGTTTTTGAGTCAAGGAAAGTCTGGTGCTTCAAGGGACCGAGACCAAAAGGTTGTTGACTGCAGCTGAGGCCAGAGGTCACCGGAGCAACCGACCTTGTGTTTAGGCGAGCGTTGTTCAGGGTGAAAACAAGTGAACAGGCAAACCTTGCACAGGGAAAAATAACTGATTGATGCACCCATGAAATATAAATTAGTCATGTGAGGAATAGTGTTCAAAATGAGGAAAATTGCCTTTTAATGTTAAAAAAGGTGCTCCCTGAATGATTTTATACATGATGCTTTCTGCAATGTACCTGTTGACTATTAGCTATGTAACGTGCGTCTAGGCAAGTGGCACCATGCACACGATTCATGTGTTTTGCAGCTCGAGGTCACCGACTAAGGGTCGTCAAGGCCTCGACAGCTTCATAATACCTGAAGAGTGTGCATAGTGCTACTTGCCTCCACCTACGTTTGTGCTCTAACGTACACTTTTTACTTGTGCAGCCCCGGAGCCATTGAACTTCGTAGTGTAGTACCCTTTTTTCCCCCTTGTACCCTTTGTAGTACCCTTTGTAATGTTTTCATTGAAAAGTGAGGTTCAAATTGACTGTAGATTCATTGTGCTGATGTTTTGAACGTTCTTTTTCATTGTCCCTTTTTCCTACAAATTTTACATAGCATGACTTTTTGTGTGTATTGTAGCAACACAGACGAAATCTATGACTTTACGTGCGTATTGTGCTATTTGTCCACACACACCCAGTACATAAGACGTGCATGCAAAGACAAAGTGTACGTTGCACATTGATGACGCATATTGCTGCACTCTATGTACCAAGTACTGTCAAGTCCAAGGAGAGTACATATCAGTGCACGCAATGCGTCGTTAATGTGTAATTTGACGCACGATTTTTGGAATACCGACATTTCACCGGTGACTTTTCTGAGGGTGATTGACCTTTTTTTCATTGACTGACCTTTTTTTTTCATGGATGCTTGGTTTGAGTGTTAAGTTAGGAAAAATGAATATTCTAGATCCAATTTCTTGGGGAATGCTTGGAATGTGAAAAGAGTTACTTTGTGAGAGAAAAAGACATCTTGCTTGAAGAGAGACAATCTTTCTGTCCCTGATTTCACTTTCATTTTCAGTGACAGTCGAAGAAAACGCCTGTTTTTAAGGAAAACAGCTCTTAAAAAAAATGTCCATGGAGGAAAATCACCTTTATTAAGACCTTCTTATTTACCTCATTATTAGTAACAGTTTATTCACTTGGAGAGTGAGAACTTTGCGAAAGTTAAAACCTGGGGTGCCCCCTTTCTTGTACGTAGTCCTTACTTACCCTAGCACATTTTTGGCACTCCTCTCCCTCCTCGTAAACACACCAGACCTAAGTGAACCATTAATACTCTAAACAAAAGACGACACTGGAGTCCTGCAGATGCGACACCAGCGTGAACAGCTGAGTGATCGTTGGGTCGAGCACCCGTCCAGGGACACTTTGTCGGTGGAAAACTCGTCCGGGTCGACCAGGTCCGGGAGGCTTTTTGGTCGGGAATACAATTCTATTCGTCCGGGTCCCATTTGACCCGATCAACTCATCTCCACAGTCTCCTTCTCGGCCGTCTCGGCCGACTCCTCAGCCTTCAGCGTCTTTGATGGAATTTGGACCAGCAAAGTCAAGTTCTAAGGAGACGTCGAGTCCTTTTGCTGTTTTACAGCACGTTTTGGTTTTCATGTACGACACAGACTTACCACACAGTTTACTGAACGCTTATATTTATCTCCAACCTACAGAACATCAGAGTTTTCCACTGACCATTGGTGTACATGAAAAGTATGTTACCTAAGCAATTAAACATATGAACAAATTAATCCCAGGTCAAGTATGAAAGAGCATCCCAGAATATCTCACGGACAAGTTCTCCACTGACGAATCATGCGGACCCCGTCCAAGCTCCAGCACAGCTGGACCTTTGGATCCTTGTCCACATCAGCAGTTGCTTGGTGGAGATTGAATGATTGTGCTGCCGGCGTTCATCATGCTGAACATACAGACAGACAGACAAACTACACTTGCACATGAACACAGGGGCAGTCAAAACAACAGTTTGGGGGGGATGATTTAATTCCAGTGATGATAATGTTGTCTGTTTCCTGGCATTCTGCTCTGGGAATAGGATTGAACTTTCTCCCTCACGTATCCAAAGATCATTGCCAGGATCACCACGATAACAATGCCACACTTCAAACCAAACCTGGAACGATCAAGTCTGTAGGTACATAACAGGGCAGAACTGCATCCAACAGCCACCAAAATATCATTCAAATGTGGCAAATACCACAGTTCCTTCCGGGATCAAGAAAGAGAAACTCATCGGGTTATTTCTCTGCAGAGGGCAGATTTGCCTCGGAAAAACCCAGAAAGTAAAGTCCTCTTTGCGGTTTGACGCAGGATTTGGGGCTGATTTTCGAGCTCAGAAAAAGAGTGAAAAGGTAGCTCAAATTTTGGGGGAAAGCGAATGGAACTCCAAAAGTCAGCCAATCCACGTCAGGGTTGCCAACCAAGACTGAGACCATGCGGTCCCGGGCCTCGTGGAAGAGCCCGGGTGCTTCCAACTCACGGTTTCCTTATCTGCCCTTCAGCTAGGAAAGGTTTGCGAAAAACAAAAAAAAATGACATTTTCTGCTACCTGCAGAGTTTAAAGTAATGTATTGAAGAAAATTCAGTATGGAAACGAAAAGTGGCGAGCAAAAGCCCAAAAGTCTTGCGTCAAAGTACTCGTGTACAGTTACATGCGCACAGCATCAGTGCCATATAAGAATAGTCCACAAGTATCTTCTGCTGTGGATATTGTTACAGTGAGGTCCAAAGATCTTTGGACCTCAGGGATCTCAGGGAATCTCCAGGATCTTTGGATCCTGACACACCTCATGCATAGGAGAGACACTGAGTCATTGTACAGTACTGCAAACATGTTCACTATCACATCAGCAGTACAAGTTAGGTTCAGTGAGAAATTGTGAATGATTCGTCCACTCTCAAGTTCATTGTCATGAACCCAGTATTGCAGGACATGAGCATAACTGACTACTTACGCTGATTCCTTGTTGTCATTTGTGATGTATGTATAGATGTCACGATAAGTGCGTCCGCTGGCGTCACATGCAACACCTCTGTTATCTTTCAGGAGGCAGCTACAATCTTCACAAAAGCAGAACCAATGCTTTTCCTGGAATCATTGGACCAACCCTGTGTCGATGACGTCTGTATTGCATTGGAGGTCGACCTTACCGAAGCATCGCTGCCACAATCCCTTGGATTGTGCATGCATCTATAGGGGTTGCGCGGATAGAGGTTGTGCACCCACAGACACTTCTGACGGAGGCCGGTAATGCAGTCACACCTCGCATTGGAGCGCGCCGCCCTACAGCGCTGGCAGAACCCATTTCGGAATCTCACCACAGAAGTATCAACCTTTTTGAAATTGCAATCCTTGCAAGCTGCTTTCAAGTTCCACTGCTCTGTAGGTCCCTCCCTCGTCACGGGCACCACGTGGTCCTTGGTCCGGTTACCAGGATGAAGTTCTGTCTCGCAGTAGAAACATTTGTTTCCATTCCTATGAAATAGAATATTCTGACCTGAGTCTGATGATCTCAATGTTCAAGCAAATGTGGCAGATCCACTGTATGTCAGTCAAACCTTCTAGCAAGTGCCTCCGGTTCTCTGGCGTCGCTGCTAGACATGATAGGAAAGAAAATTCAAAGTCTTGGCCAGAGGTACAATCTCCGTCTCCTGGAGGCTGAAGCAGCTGTGGAGGCTGCTGACAGAACAGAGGTGGAGGAATGCGCGACTGTTCTTGGTGCACCAGGGTTTTTATTGCTCCTGCCAACCAGGCAGCGTTGCCCAATCCCTCCCCGGGCTGTTTCTGACTAAAGGAAAGCCTTGAGAGGGCAGAGGCCAAAAGACGAGGTCCCCGAGGTCACCCGGCAACCGACTTGTGTTGCCGTGAGCATTGTCCAGGTAGACGATGAACAAGGAGACATCGAAATGGTGAAGTGCTGATGGGCATACCCGAGTCAGAAGAATAACTAAGTTACTTGAGAGTGGTAATAAAAGTGAATGAAAGCCTATTTCAGTTACGACTTTAAAGTAAACTTTTTGAGCCGACTTTTTTT
>JAAUXU010101910.1_pt1 | contig 12884 bp, 9 predicted proteins | sample 7278151 | NCBI WGS metagenome assembly JAAUXU01 (sample SAMN14350113, study PRJNA611818) | marine sediment metagenome | isolation source: surface marine sediment (1.8m) | place: French Polynesia: Moorea | collected 2018-08 | reverse complement strand
CTGGCTACCTCTGTTGGGGTGTGGCCCGCACGGAGTAAGGCCGACACCTCAACTCGATTGTCTCGCTCCTTGGACATTTTGAGTGGGATTTTAAATTTGGATGTTTACATCAACAGCTGACACTCTGTAGATTCAAATCGCAGCGGGAGATTCTAATCAATCACCTACAACCTCAGTAATCTTAATTGTAAAAGTGTCCGAATTTTTTCATTCCACCCGGTATGTACATGCAAGACTCAGTGTCTATGTACGGGGCACGTTCGCATGGCGAAATTGCTTCCCATCAGATCCAGCCTTATGAAAACTTTTTTTTCGGTTGTTTGCAAAAGATTTAAAATTTAGAAAAACAGGCCATATCACTCACTCAAGTCAGTACCAAGCGCTGCGCTTTAAGGTGCTCTGGAGAAAGAAACGCTGCAGGTGAAGAACTTGTGGAACTTGTGGCCCACGACTGCACTACACATGCACAAACAGCGGAAGCTACAAGTTTGCATCTGATTTCACATTTCGGGGGGACATAAATAAATGCCTTCTTCAATCTTCTTTTGCCCGCAAAAAAATCTGCATAGGCCTGCGTACATCACATCATTGAAGGGAGGATTTTCCGTCCGTTGCCACACGACTTCCACCGTATGGTGAGCTGTTGTGGCCAGCGGTTTGTAACGAGTCACGTTGTTCATCTCACACGTACAAGGACGAATGACTTAGAGTCGAGAAAGAGAATTTCGAACAGCGGACGGACGTGCGTAGTCCACACGTGACCTTTCCTGTGATGTCCGAGGAGGATTTGGAGCGACGAAAGTCTCTCTTTGATGTACGCTGCAACGTGGCAAATTGCGTGACCTGATCAGCATCGAACACCACCCACAACTCAGCTCTGTAAGCAACCTGAAGGTTGAATGCGGTTGCTTTCACTTCGTGAGTCACGAAAAAAAACTTTTTCGCCTGTGTCATCAGTCAATCTCCTTCAAGATGCTCCTCTAGGCCTGTCACATAGTACGTATGCATTCTCGCTCCCCATTGTGAAGAAGTGTAGGAGTATTGGTGCAGCTGGGGAAACAAGAGGATTGCAGTAGAGGACAGAATCGCGGCTGCAGTAGCTAATTCATGAAAAAGTTTGCGATCACAGATGGTATTGGTTTGTGTGAAGAACCGTTCTCAAGCCTTTTTCGACTTAGCCTTCGTCACCCCCATTGAAGGTGAACACATTACACTCTTGTGGTGCTATTTCAAAAAGATAATGCAATCCACTGAGGGCCTTTGCAGAGATCCCTAGGATAACCGGGACACAAAGATAGGCCAACAGTGAAACGATTCAAATAACAAACTTTTGACAAATCCACCTGTTCCAAGATTTAACAGCTTGCAAGTGACAAAGCTTGACAAGACTGGGACAAGGATCAAAAAGGAAAATCATGACACACTGAGTGCACAGGCGTCTGCCACAAAGGCCATGAGTTATTCACTTTAATTTCTTTACTCCTGTCATTGATCAGTCCAGTGGTCTGGCACCAGATCATGCCAATTCTCTTGCCCCATTTGGCACCTGGTTGGATATCAGGACACAATTTTGCTTGGAACTGGGCTGATATGCGAAGAAGCCCTACAAATGTCAGCCCAGGGGATTAGAAGGGGAAACTGAAATTGAGAGGCAGATGCCCTCTGACCAGCAATGAAAACAAGTTATCGTTGAAAATACTAGTGCTCTTTTAGAGATAGACAAGCTGACTAGACTTTGTTCACTCATAGAAATTGTATTTTCAAGACAAAGCGTCACAGAGCTTGTATGCTTCCTCTGTTTTTCTGACATCATTATAAAATGTCTTAATTAGAACTATATATTAAAGGAAAACCCCAAAAAGTTATAAGAAAACGCAAAATGAAAAATTGAGTAAAGGACACCTTTGCAAAGCAAATTTGAGTGGATTTTTTTAAAGATCTGTCGGGCAAGGTGTTGACTTTAAGTCAGACGAGAAGTGAGAAAGAAAGAAAAGCAAATATCAGACTATTGACAGCCACATTTATGGCTGGAAAAAAGAATGATGTCTTAATGATGGGGTAGTGAGAGAAACCTCTACTGACTTGATTGACGGCTTCCTGTCCATTATGGTGCCAAATGATTCTGGTAGAATGACGGCGCTGTTCATTTTGCATTTTCTCGTTCCATCTGGCTCCTGGTTGGATGCCAGCACACAGTTTTCTGGGAACTGGCATGACGTACAGTCCTTGCTGTAATTGCGACGAGCACAAAAGACCCTCATACAGTGTACAGAATCGTGCTGATGTGGAATTTTTATGTGGAATGTGCCGATACGATACTTGGGCACAATGTTGAGTACAGAGGTTTGATGTCAGGGCTGTCCATTTTGGTGCTAGGGTGCTCAAAAGGAGGCCAACTGAAGAGGGGGCATGTTGAGGAGGATTGAAATTTGGGTACTAGAGTGAACTAAAGTTGATGAAATTGGCTGAAATTTTCAAAAAATAGGGGAATCTGGTGAGATTCTTCCACAGATGTAGCCACTTCTCCAGATTGTCCACACATTAGAGGACGAAAGAACTATCTTTCGTTCTCTAATGTCCACACTGGTAGCTAGTCCGGATGAGTTTTGTTCACACGCCGAAGTGTCACCCAGTCACTCTGTCTCGTAGCTGCACAACTCCTGAAAAAGCCAAATTTCGATATTCCCCCCTCTCCAGTTGGTCTCATTTTGAGCACTCTGACACCAAAATGGGCTGGCAGCCTTGACCTTGAATCTCTGTACTCAGCATTGTGCCAAAGTATCATGTCAACAGGATCCACATAAAAATTCCACCTGAACACGTTTCAGGACTGCATATGAGGGGACATCGTGCTCGACGCAATCACTTACTGCAAGGACTGTATTAATCCCTTTCATTGGGAGTGGTAATATTAAAATTGAGATATAAGTTAGGCGACTTCTCTCTCCACTAATCTCATGTGTACTATTTTTTGTTAAAAAAGCAGTATTTCAGCTGCCCATATAAATTGTATTTTTAATGGACAACTTCACAGTGCTGTAACTCGAAAGTCTGTACTTTTTCGGTTCATTAATATGCATAGTTTTTCTAAAAGCATTTCGACCCACCTTGTGTGGTCCATGCCCAATTGATATTGCATGTAGAAGTGAGTGCATTCAATATTAAGAATCCAAAGATCAGTGCCAGCTGAGGGGGCTATGGAAGTGGTCTACAGAAACATAGAACTACAGAAAGAAATCCGGGATGAGACAACTGATGAGACAAAGAAACTTGTAAGGTGCAGAGGAATCGAATGCCATTGCCATGTCCAACATCTGGCACAGTGTGTCAGGATCTCTTGAAAGCTTCTACAAGAGGGGGAGGCAAATGAAGACTCTGATAATGACCCGAGTGAAGAAGAAGGAAAAGAAAGGGAGGCTCCTTGATTCTGGGTGTGGATATCAATGCATGGCAATCATGTGGCAGGACCACAAGTGCATGCAAAAGCCCTCGAGCATACGTGCACGTGTGGCAGCTCCCACACCCGCGCATGATGCATTGAACGTACGTTACTGCATGTCACTGGTTGGCTGTACGGTGCTTGGCGTCAGTCCTTTCAGTGGGACAAAATGGGCTCCCCACGCTGCACTGACAGACAGCCTTTGAGACAGGATCCTTACCTGGAATTGGTCATTCAGACAGTGCTCGACTAGACGCAGCATCTTGAGCACCTTTGTGACTGCCCAATTTTATGCTAGAGTGCTCAAGGTGCGGCTTCCCCTTGCGAGCGCCGGCAACGCACCATTTTCATCTTTTTCAGTGGCGTTTTCTTGGTTAAACTTTTTGATAGCGCTGCCGCCCACCCTCCAGTTCCCTCCTTCGCCTTCTTCTTCCTGCCAATTCTGCCCTGTGAGCCAGCAGAGGGTGAAAAGTGCTAAAAGTAAAGGTGGGCATAGAGAGAGATGGGTCATGGTTGTGTTCAAGGTTAGTGTTATGAAGGCAATCCTTCTGGTTTAATGGTTTAATAAGAGAGCTGTTTAAGAGTGACCATATTAAACAGCAAGAACAAGGAGAGAAAGCTCAAGGTTACCACACCTAACCTGACCAGACCTAACCAGAACAAGCTAGTGTACATAAGGGAGAGTTGCGACGCGGTGTTCAGCTGCCTAGATTAAAGGTCTAGAGGGTCTATTTTCATGTCCATGCAGGTCACAACAACAAAGGGTCACAAGCCCATGTCAATGTGGTTATAACCTAACTTTTTGCCACCATGGCCGATGCAATCTTTTTGCTTTGTCTAAAACCTGCCGGGTCGTGCGGAGTGGGGCCGCAGACTTGTTTCTTATCCTCCTTCCACCAAAAGGAGTTGAACAATAAGTCCCCTCTGCTATTATTTTCCCCGCATCCGACATGACTGGGACTCGTCGGGCTCATAAGACGGTTCACTTCACCAACGGAAGCCGCGTGTGTTCTTCAAGGCTGAGCAAAATGTACTATTAAGGCAACCCTTTTGCACATCATTTCTATCAGGCTCTATGTAAGTTACATAAGAAAGGTTCGCCCAGTCAGGCCCGAAGGTATCCAACTTACTGTGGCCCCTTCTGACATGTAGACTCCTCCTGCCGGGCAGTGAGGGCAACGAGCAGCACAGAGGAATCTTGAGGCGTCGGGGGCAGGTAAATGGCGGCATCTGACAATTGTTGCTCCAGAGACTTGGTACTTGTCGTCCGAGTAGGAGGACGGGAGGGAGGCCGCGACGGAGGCGATGGCGGAGGCGGTATAGTAGAGGTCATGCCTGACAGAGAGATGAGAGAGATTGTTATGTGCATGCAATGCCACCTGTGCATTCGAGCATCGGTATTGATCAAATAGGGCGAATTCATGTACTCTACATTCATACCGCAAATGATTAGTGAGTGAACGACAGTAAGTACGTAAGACCGCCATATAGCCACTGTACGGGTAATTAACACGAATAATGCCAGACCTCCACCCTGTCGAACAGTGAGTGCTGGTCTACATTTCGATGTCGTGCTTCTTCTATTCGTCACGGTCATAGAAATAAATAAAAAAGGAAGAAGTGTACATCCCTTTTCCACGTATCGTAACATATGAAAGAGGTACTGTCTAAGTAAAAGTGTTAAAAGGTGGTAGCTGTTTAAGTTACAGGTAGTACATAAGACCTTCGGAAAAAAAGGGGAGACATTTCGAGGTTTTTTTCCACACAGTAAGAAAGAGAAATATGCAGAATAACTATTGGCCAGTTGTACTAACAAACTCAAAATTTCGGAACATTTCTTGGAGGTTACTTTTACAACTGGTGCAGTTATAAAAAGATGAAGGGTAAAAACCCATCCTGTATGTACATTTAATGCACTACTTGATGTAATTCGTCTTAGTGTGACAGTCTCAGTTGACAAGTTGTCCGAGTAAGACAAGTGGACCACTAAAATTTGTCGACCTTGAGCTGACTAATTGCTTTCATTAGAACGACACACACAAAGTATTTAAAACTGTGTAAAGTGCACCGTAACAAATGGATATCGAGAGAGAAGACAACAAGGAAGGCAGCCAACTGTGCATTTGCTTCTTTTTCGTCATTTTCTCAAAATTTCCCTACCTTGACATTATTGAGATCACCAGCATGGACGAGGACAGTGGTGAGGATGACGTGAGCAAAGAACAGGCATACGCGCTGCAGAGCGTACCAGGCCACTCGTTTGCTCACAGTGCAGTCATGCTTTCATTCACAGCGTAGAAAACTCTGCTGCAGGACATAACTTTGATCGCGTATTGTTGAGATATGAGTGGTCCTCGACCAAAAATGCATATCAGTTTAGTTTTAGAGGAGATTTTTTTGCTTCTATAGAGAGCTCAATCCAGTCAAAAGGTATGACTGCTCCAGTTTTCTCCACGGCCTTTTTCCTGTCACAACATTTTCCGTCACAATTTTCCAGTCACATCCTTATCAGACAGGGCTCAATGCGACACAGCTGCACAGACATTTTCGGTCGCAGACGTTTCCAGTCACATTATGGTTCAGTCAGAGGTCCTACAGTCCTGTGGCTGAGCCGTACATTGTAACTGCAGGACCTAGGACTGAAAATGTCTGTGACTGAGGAAGCTGTGACTGAAAATGTTGTGACAGAAAAAGGCCGTGGAGAAAACGGGGGCAACCAAAAGATGAAAAGTGTGCACTGAGACTGTGCGATTCATCGTATCGATATCGAATATTGCGATACTTGCGAGATATCATCTATCGTGATACCTCAAAAAAATATCGCGGTATCGTGTACGATACTCTTTGCCGACTCATGGGGCCGTGGGAGGGTCATGGGTCTGGCCATTCCAGCATCAAGTCACTCCCGAGAGATTGTTCAGCTGCAGTGACAACATTGTGCGCCATTGCAACATAGCCGTGGCCATCAGGACATCCTTGGAGGCAGAAAATTGCCATGCTGTACCTGCACAAAAGTGTGGGGATGGTGGAATAAACGTACAAAATATCGTAGCGAGTATTTCAATATTTGGTCTTCATATATTGAACATCGTAATTTCGATTAATTTAGGATATTGCACCGCCTTAGTGTCCACTGCACTTTCCACATGCAGTACGTTATAAAACTTTGAGTTAAAAGTGTCTATTGTAAGGCATTCTTATTTTAAAAGTGACACTTACCAGCTAGATGCCAATTTTCCACTCCAAAAGACTAAAATTGACACTGTCGAACTAGTCTAATGTTCATGATCATAATATTGAGATAACTTTTGCACTACCAGAAGAAAACAGTGCTGAACTTGTCAGACTGCATTGCGTGTTTCCCTTCAGATTGCGCCCGATCCTATGGTATGGTGCATGCCCAAAGGAATACCACACTATAATTTTTCCTGACAAGGTGGTGATGACTTTTCATTATCACCTGCCTGCACAGCTCTGTCTGCTCTTCCGTCGAATGCGAGGCCCATCCTTGGGATGCAGACTGAAGAGAAGACTGCTTCATAAGATTAAGGCGGAAATGAATTACGACCTACACGGTGCGGCAATGGAGTTCGCCATTATATCTTCCCGCAGCAACAAACTGCAAACGTATGCGAAAGTGCGCCAGTGAAACAGCATTTTTGCTGCACAAGAGCGCAATTTGGCTTGCGGTTGGATTCGGGACTTGTGCCCCAGTTGTGCAGAAGTGCTGATCAGCCAGGCACCTGGGGTGCTGTGGAGATGCTTTCATGCAGTGTTATTGCAGTGACCCAAGACGTTCAGTTGGGTGGTGGTGCCTGTGCCCATGTATGCTCTCAGCAACCTCACCTCAAAGGTCAAGAGTGCCAACAAGAATCTGGGATGGTTTTTTTTTTTCAAAATTCCATCAAAAAACCAAGGCAAGCATATTTCTGCCAACTTTGCATCGACGCAATAATTTGGCGCTTCCATGCGTCACAAAGAGACGCTGTCTTCATCGTGTAGATCCTCAGCTGCAGCCCTCTACCATGTCATCATCACTACAAAAACACTTTGTATTTACGCTATTATTATTGGTCAGTGATCACTCATTCTATTATCAACCGAAAGAAGACACAGTCTGTACCGGGATCGACAGATAAATCTGGAATTTTCCTCATGCTGGCAGTTGGCAGTTGACTGAGTTAAAGGTTAAATTTCCCGCTAAATTCTACCTCACTACTCATCCGACCCTTTACTCTTGGTTTGATGCAAACACAGTGAACACAGGGGAAAAATAAGCCATTGCTTATTTCGAAATTTGAATGAGAGACTACATTGTACAAGTGGGATACTTGAGGAAAAAAACGAGCAATCAAGTTGTGGAAAAGACGAGGAGTACCCGGGAATCGAGTTCATTGATTACCTGTTCGATCATCACTACCTGTGCTCTAGCGTAGGTATGCAAGTACAGCTTTACTGCTCACAAACTCTTCCTGTGAGTGCGCACAAAAAAGCACCACCATGCAGCTCAGCCCAAACTTTTATTGGAACCCTTTCATCGGATTTCATTGAAATGGTTGCTCGTACGACAATGCGGCCTTGAAGCAAATCTGAATGAATGCATGAGTGAGACATATATTCATTTTAGACGACGACTGAACATCTCTCCCTGCATGATTTCGCCGCATAAGTTAAAAATCACCTATCAACGTGTACGGTTGGGTTTGAAACTGCCAGCAGGCGAGATCACCGAAATAAAGGTACTGAATCAGTATTCCATAGTCCAAAGGAGGGATTCGCTGGTCTCCACCTCCACGGTGTCACCAACTATAGCGTTAGAAGTGCTCACCAGCTTCCCAAAAGCGAGCTCTTGGTCATTAAGGTCCCATTTGAGCCCTCTAGTGGTGACCTTGTGGGCTGGACTTCCCACCGGCAGCAGTCCCACTGAGGACGAATCACGGCAGAAGGACTTTGGCGGTACGATGACGTGCTTTTTATTTGCCCGCAACAGCCAGGACAAGGTGTTGGAGGACACCAGCAGTATGGGTTTGTTTGTCAGTATGTCTTCGGCATGAAAAAGCGTCTCCACATTGGCCATGATCTGGTCCAGACGGCCGCAGTTCTCCACGAACGCCAGCACGTGAGCAAACTTGATCCCGCTCTTCTCCTCAAATTTCGTTAGCTCTATCAAGGCCTTGGTGAAGTCGGTGTGATCCTGATCCGGAGTGTGAACCACCTTGACACCTTCCGCAGCTCCAAGTTTCGTCAAGATATCCCGACTGACGGAGTCAAAGTCGCCGGTGAACAAGTGCGGGGACTGGAGATCGTTGCTGTCGTTCATGGCGCAGAGTTCGTTAGCGCCCCCGTCGACTGCGACGCGGACGGCAGCATCGTGCCACAGGCGGCTGAAGCGCTTCTGACTCACCACGGGCTGATTAAGCAGGACCAGAGCAAAGTTGGAAGCGAGCAGCCGATCCAGCTCCCAATAGACGACGTCCGGGGAGATTGACATCTTCAGGGTGCCTGAAAATGACTGCTGCACTATCGCGGTTGACGCTAATCGCGCCGCGGACAGCGATGGATAAGCCCAGACCCGATCAAGGCCAATCAGTCGTTGAGGCAGGGCTATCAGCAGCAGTGGCTAAGCGAAACTTGCGCGAAAGTGTAACTGCAGATCACTCGTACTTCTTATAGGACCCCACCCTCCACCCCCTTGTGACCTGCTCCGTCTTCCATGTCACGTATCTCAGCCAGACACTTGAGTAAAGTTGGACTGAATGAAACGAACCCTAGGATAAACTTACTGGGGAGGCGCTTCCTCGATCTCAGACTAAGTGGACCATCCAGCAATGTCAGCAGTTTCTTATCGTCCTGTATGAAGGAACGTCCCTTGAGCAGCTGACTGGCGAGTCACTGGCGACTGATGGACGACGCTTTTTGGCTTGTTGACGTTCTTCACTGTGACAGACCGATAGCTCGAGGCCGTAGTGGCTGACCCCGACTCAAGGCTCTCCGGCCTCGCCGTCTTCTCTGAGCGGCGGCCTTACTAATTGTATCTTCTCTCACTGATTATTTACTTTTTCATGGCGCAAGCAAATTCTTGAACTGTCATGCGTGCATCTGCATGCTGGCACGGTAGCACGTCCAATGGAAAGTATTCAGCAGTGACTTGACAGTCTCGCCCAGCCTCCATCCTGACTCCAGGGATGACTTCAAGAGCGTCTAAGCTGACATCAGGCCAATTGTCCAGGTCAACCTCAGGCGCGAACAAGCTCAAAGATTGGCAGCCCTGCTCTGAGCTGCAGCTATTGTTGTTCTCTGATAGGAACACTCATAGAAATAAGCACGCAACCTCTATTACTTTATGCGCAGTGTGTACTCCTACCTCCGGTCGAAAATAAAAGTGACACGTGATGCAGTTCATTCTGAACTATCAGTTGATAACATAAACTTCCTAAATTGACTGGTTGGCACAGAAATACTTGCCGTTGACACCAAAAAGCACCTCATTGAATATCGCTGCTACTTTTAAAGTTACTCAATGCACCTCTCGCTGGGTCTTCAGAAAGCATCCACAGCAACCACAAACAGTTGGAAAATTGCAAAAAGAAGAATCTGCTCTATGTGTGGAACACCAGGGTGTTGTTCAGCTTGAAAAAAGAATGCAATCAATAAAGCAAGAACGTACTTCGACGTCACCAGAGTCACTACGTCCCGTATTTGGAGGAGACTAAAATGGAGCTGGGGTCCGAACCTTTGAAGCAATAAAATTGCAGCAAAGGTTGTTGCTTCTGGTTGCATTTCAGAAATACTTCAATCCTTCTTGACCAAGATAAAGCGTTCACTGAATCGCTTTTTCGACCGGAGGTAGTGTGTGATTTTTACTGGGTGTAGCATGAGTCGTCGTTCACTTTTGTGCACGTACGAACGTGGGGAAATGAAAATGTGCACCAAGATTCATTGAATACCCGGTACAAACACACCAGGAATAATCTTTACTACTGATAAAGTCGATGTTGATGAACTCTTCTCAAATACTTGAAGCTTAAGGCACAAATACCCTATGTACCTGGCCGAAACAAAAGATGGCGCGGGGCACTATGGAAAGTGACTGTTGCATGATCGAAAGCATCCTTGCAAACGAATTTATTCACAGTGAACGCGAATTACAACGCCTCTGATAAAGTGTTCTACGACATTCACTCGTACGTAAGTGTACCTTGATAAAGACATGTATGTACGGTAATACACAGAGAAGCTTTGAGATTTAAATGGACAGAAACAGGAATGTCCGACTACTTTCTCCGTCTCTTCATATACCTTCTGCCGTCAATTTTGCACCACCAGCATGTATCGTCGTATGAATATACCGTGTACATAATGCACGTAGGAATAAATGGCGATGAATCCACCGAAATTAGAAGCACTCTGTCCAGGAGCATTTATAAAGTCATAGATGAGATCGCATTTGGATGCAACAACTACGTTCTAATCATATACGTCCGTCTGGGCAAGTAGCACGATATCCCGGGCCTTGCCCAGATGGACGTGTGTAGTTTAACGTCACTTTTTTTGTGGTCTAGAAGATGGCGCCAATAGTCAGTTATAACAACTAAAGGAGGGAGGAAGGAGGAAGGGGTAGAAGGCCACGAGGGAGGGAGAAGTGGGATGGATTGGAACCCGAGCCTTTTGCGTGGAGGACCAGACACGCACGCTCTGTGCTACCGCGCTCGGAGCGGATCCGGGGCTTCAAAAAATGACCCAGTTCAAAAATGGGCCCACACATATACGGCCCGCTCCTTTGTACTAGCAGCGGGCCGTATATTTCGCCCGCCCGCTCTACTGTACTGGAGTACAGTGGTATAGTGATACTTGACGGTCTGCTCACGGTAAATAAGACACGCATGTAAAGGAAAAAAAGTGACGTTAAATATATAACCTTCACATGTATTCGGCATCGTCTCTTTGACGGTTTATGATTCGTCAGATCGCCGTCTGTATCGAGGACCCCTTCATGGCTTTTGCCAACGCTTGATGCAACTCTCTTCCAAGAGAGGTAGGCTTGGAAGCTCTCTCTTCTTCGGCGAGATCCTCTTGCTCATCTTCGTCGCCCGGATTGAGAGAGACCACGTGATTTTGCGCCAGGTGCGCAGGAGTGGATTGTGCCGACGGAGCCAATAAGTTCCTCTTGCTCTCCGAGGGGGCAGAGCAGAGATTATTCAGGCGAATGGACTCGGAGGACGTGACCACGGCCATCGTGGGCTCTGATGGCAAATGAGGTTGGCGATTCATTACGATGATAGAAGTGAGATTGGAGGTTGGTGGGGGAGAACTGCCGATGCCGCCGCCGCCGCCGCTGCCGCCGCACCCGCCGCCGCCGCCGCCGCCGCCGCACCCGAGAGAGCCTGCGGACACTGCCTCGGCGCTTGCGGCCTCTGTGCCGAGAGCTACCTCCCCATTCATCTGGTGGTTCTCGCTCTGTAGCACCTTGATCTTTTGAATCATTTCTTTTATCTCGAAACGTAGGAGACCGAGAAAAGTGAATTTGAGGAAGCCAATCACGCACAGACCGATGACGAAGAGAGCATCGGCGCAACGGTCAAAATAATGGCGCACGGGGTCGGCGCAGCCGGCGTGGTAGTGCCACTTTGCGCCGGCGTTGGGGCTGTAGCGGCACCACACGCCAGGAGAAAGCAATGGGCCCTCCTCGATCATTCGAAGGATTTGCTTATACCGTTGGCGAGGCGGCTGCTTATGCTTGGTGGCTGCGGTGGCGGACGATCCTTCTTGATCGTCATCTTCCGCAGCGGCATCCTCCAGCTCGTCATCCTCCTTGCTCTTGGCCAGCAGCCGCCCCCGGACCGTGTTTGCGAGGGCGCGTGGCCGCAGCCCGGGCGCAGGAGCCAGTTCGTGCTCTGCGGCTGCGGGCGAGCAGCATGACCACGGCAGCAACAGGTTCTCCGGCGGCGTGAACGAAGAAGTCTCTTTGTCAGTGGGATCCAGCGTGGCGTAAATGTGGTCGTGCCACCACGACACGTTGAAGTCGAGAGGGCCGTTGACGCCGCAGCAGCGGTTGGAGCGCTGAAGACCTTCCCACAGCTGGTGGAAATCTCGATGATGCGTTGAATCATTGTTCTCTACCAAGGGGTACTCCTGAGTGAATCTTAACTTGAGTTCGTGCGCCAAGCCCCTGGAAATGTTGTCGTAGCGCACCAGCCAGATGCCGCCAACGACAACGTCGCCGAAGAGGAGACAGAGCAAGATGAGCCAGTACGCGTTGAGAAGTCTTTCGTTGAGGCGCAGAGCACCGACGCACCCAATGACCTAAAAAGGAGGTGAAATCAACATCGTTGCCACGTTGGAGCTCATTTCATTTGTTTCATACGTGTGTGTGTGTGTGTGTGTGTGTGTGTGTGTGTGTGTGTGTGTGTGTGTGTGTGTGTGTGTGTGTGTGTGTGTGTGGGTG
>JAAUXU010120111.1_pt1 | contig 12887 bp, 11 predicted proteins | sample 7278151 | NCBI WGS metagenome assembly JAAUXU01 (sample SAMN14350113, study PRJNA611818) | marine sediment metagenome | isolation source: surface marine sediment (1.8m) | place: French Polynesia: Moorea | collected 2018-08 | reverse complement strand
TTGATTTGATACGTTCAAGTCTAGTTATTGTTGACGAAAAATGGATTCATATTTTGCATAGCATAGTGAATGCTGTGGAAGTATTCGATGTCAATCCCCATTGTAAAACAAAAGGTTACAAATCTTTCAGCTAACTAGGCACGAATACCTTACTTAAAATCCGCGACTAGCTGTACACGTACAGTAACTAAAAACACATCATGTTGTGTCACTACATCAAAACGCACATATATTTCGAGATTGGGTTCATATACTTTTATTATAATACAGCTTAATGCGACACCAGTGGTCTTCCTACCACTGCGAAGTCGGTCCCTGGTTCTGTGCCAGCCGCCGCATCCTCCTGGTGTTCCTGTCCTGGTCCCTGATCTTCTTCTCCATCTCGGCGTCTGTGAGCGTCTCCAGGAAGGGAGCCCAGCTGTCGGCGTCGCTCTGGGTGCGAAAGGCCATCTGGATCTGAGGGAGGTGGCTGTCGGAGAAGGCGTACGTCTTCTGGTGCCAGGCAAGCTGAAGAGGAAAGGAGAAAAAATCGCGGCAATAAATTGATATGCGGTGTTGTAAAAATACATTGACTTATTCTCACCTGTCCCCTGATGGAGTATGCGATGGCTGTGACGAACTCCCCTCCCAGGCTGAGCTCCCCGCAAAGCTTCTTAGCGAACTCCTCCGGCGAATTCCTCTCCTCCGCCAGGTCCCACTCGAACTGGTCCACCAACGAGATGTTGCCGATGTGGATGTTAAGCTTAATGACGACGCGCTGGTCGGTCTGCTCCTTCAGCAGGTTGTCCTGCTCCGTGGGGAAGGCGTCCAGCTGCTGCTGGATGGCGGCGGCGATGGCGGGCACGAAATTGACCGGGTTGAGGTCAAGGTCGTCGCAGATGGTCTCGGCGAACATCTCCGGTGTGACGAGCGTCTCGGCCTTGTTCCAGAGGAAGGTGTCCCTCAGCTTCTGGCCCTCGATGTCCATGTCCATGCGAATGGGCACCAGCTGCTCCGGGAGAGAGGCGTTGTCGTGCACTGAGCCTGGGTCGCTGTCGTCGAAGCACAGAGGGAAGGAGCGCACCTTCTTGTGGATGACGCGGTTGCGGTTGATGGGGGTGGGCTGAGGGACGGCGTCAAGGTGCGAGGAGTTGCTCATGGTGGGCATGAAGGCGGCCGCCTTGGGCTTGGGAGTGCGGCTCGACAGCGGGGTGGCCGAGCCGCTCATGCCGCCTCCGCCTCCGCCGTAGTGCGAGGGCGTGACGGTGCCCGATCCGGGCGCCGAGCCGCCGCCGCCGCCCCCGGCCACGGCGGAGGCGCCGCCCACCTTCTCGCTGCCCGGGTACACCCCGCCCTTGTACTTGTCGTCGTTGCCGGCCAAGATGTCCTCGACCTCGGTGGCCTTGAGGAGCGAGATGGAAGAGGCGGTGACGTGCTGCGAGTGCCCCATCTCCACCAGCTTCTTCCTCTCCTCCTGCGTGAGCGTCCTCCGAGAGAGCCCCGGGTACCTCTTGTACAGCGCCCCGCGGAAGAAGCGCAGGTAGTTGCCCACCTCCGAGCCGATCATGTACTCCTCCCCGTCCGACCCGAACTTGAAGACGAGCGGCTTGTCGCCGTAAGTGTTCACCATCTTGGAGGTGGGATGGGCGATGGGGCGAGCGGGGAAGGTGAAAAGGTCGTCTGAGGACTTGACCAAGGTGCCGTGGATGCCGGAGACAACCAACACGGGACAGGGGAACCACGACCTGAAGGCTGAACCCGATCGCTCGACGCTTCACGATTTCGCTTTGTCCACTTTTTGGGTCGGCTTTTTTTCTCCGCTCTTTCCGGCGGCTTAAGTGGGCGTCAGCTGAACTGAAAAAAGCAGACGCCGAAAGAAAGCGACTGCAAGGAGTTGGAACTTTGGAAGGGACTATTGGCCGGCTATTTTATGATCCAAGATAACCGTGAAAATGATATATGCTTCATCACTTCACTCTGGTTATGTCTTACTCTGCGCAATGCTTTCTTGGGCGAATATCTTCCTGGAGAGGGGAGACCAAAATTACAAGCATCCGATTGCCGAGGTTGCGCGATAACACTAGTCAAACATATTCCGCTTTTTTTCTTTTTCAGGGGACCATGTTCTGTAATCTAAATTTCATTCCCATCATTCCACACTCAAGAAATACAAATCACCAATTTCATATCCCCAATCAAGTGCAATTTTTTGCTTTTCAATCAGGATTTGCAAATAATTTTGTTGCGAATTCCTGTTTCTTTCTCAAGAAGTGTCTCCGCTTTGTTCCCCTGACCAGTTTGTTTACCTTTGTTGTTTCTCTTTGCTTTTTCTTCCTTTTCCGTTTTTCCGTCGGTCTTTTGGGACGTCCCGGCCCCCGACTCCTTCATCATGGGCAAGCCCCGCGGCATCAGGACCGCGCGTAAGCACGTCAAGAACAGGAGGGCCCAGGTGTGGGCCGACCTCGACTACAAGAAGGCCCATCTGGGAACCAGGTGGAAGGCCAACCCCTTCGGAGGCGCCTCCATGGCCAAGGGCATCGTGCTCGAGAAGGTGAGAAAAGTGTTGGGAACAGCGGGGAAGTTGCACTTTAGGGCAGGGACCGGCAGTGGTCCAGCACCGATTTAGCGTCTCGCTACCGAACAACCTGGGTATTGAAGTTTCCATACTGGCTGTGCTACTTTGGTGCATCCCCTACCAAGAAATGTATCCGTCGAGTTTTTCCGTTTCAACTACCCCCCCCGACGGATTGCCCGTCACAACACCCGTTTTTGGACCCTAAAAAGAGTCATTTTGACCCATTTCCCCAAAATTTTTTTGCAAAAAATACCACCCGTCGAGGCGTTTGTTTAAGGTGTTTGGACGGGTATTTTTGTGACATAAAAACGGGTCTTCAAACGGATCCTTTTTAATGGTACTTTTTGACGGATCCGTCAAAAAAAATAATATGCTTCATAATGTAGCCCATTCTAGCGTTTGTCTGACGGCAGTCGTTATTTTTGCCCGCCTTCGTTGGTGGGGTCTGTGCTTTTCTTTGCACCACCAGTGTTATTTTCTAGTCACTCTTTGTTTCCCTAGTTAGTTACTCTTACGGAGTCTTACGCTTTTCGTCGTCAAATGTTTGATAGTCCAAAGTTATTCAGGCTTGCTTAATGTCAGTCAACCATTCCTGGCTATTTATTCTTTGATACACCTTGCAAATTATTACACACCCAGTTCATAGGCAGGGACGATTGTCGATCTCAGAGAGAAGCTAGCCACACTTTCTTAGAAACTGTCGGAATGTTTATTGGCTTACGTATAAAATGCAGGAACGATTATTATTATTCTAAAAATACCCTGCTGTACAGCAATACAGCAATAGACTCTATAGCTTCTTCCCCATCCCAAGGCCGTTATCTTGAACATTTTAAGGAAAGAAGTGCAAACTCGGAAGGATTTTATTGAACTATTCTGGCAGGTGTTAGCAATCGCCCCCCGCCCTCCCGGCCTTTCCAACCTTGACCTTTCTTCGACTCTTCCACAGTCAAGACCTTGACTTTGATTTTCCTCTCCTTCAGGTCGGCGTTGAGGCCAAGCAGCCCAACTCCGCCATCCGCAAGTGCGTGAGGGTCCAGCTCATCAAGAACGGCAAGAAGATCACCGCCTTCGTGCCCAAGGACGGCTGCCTCAACTTCGTGGAGGAGAACGACGAGGTCCTGGTGGCCGGGTTCGGTCGGAAGGGACACGCCGTGGGCGACATCCCCGGCGTCAGGTTCAAGATCGTCAAGGTGGCAAATGTCTCCCTCAACGCGCTCTTCCTCGGCAAGAAGGAGAGGCCCAGGTCGTGAAGAACATACAGGAGGAAGATATGCTGTTTCACTCGTGATGCGATAATAAAACATGTCGCTAAAAAGATGTGCAGTGGCTGCGGCAGTGCGGCGTTGGGATAATTTTGAAATTCTGGCTGGCTCTTGCCCGTCACAAACTTACAGAATCGGAAGTTATTTGGTACATTCCTAATTTTAGTCGGGTTTTTTCCCGCCTGACTGACATGTTTGACCCAACATTTGCAAAAAAAAGTCTCCTTCTTTGAAATCTGTTAGACCAGTACTTAAATCAAAAAACTGTCAAAAAAGATATGCCGATTTCACATTTCCCCCCCTCCCCCATTTTTGCCATGTTGACCTATCAAATGACCTCATAATTTGGGGGCGCCCAAACTTTTCGTTTTTATTAACTTTTTGATCTGGACACTTTCTGCCTCAATAATAGCTTTCAATTTTTTTCGAAACTGGTTCTTATCCTTTTCATTTCCGAGCCACTCCTTTCTCCAGCAACGGTCTCGGGAAGAGCGACATGGTCCTTTAAATTTATAGCCTTTCGTTTGGTCGGTCCTTGCATAAACCATGGGATTTTACTGCAAATTGGGTTAGCGTTGTAGCATGACATGACGTGCCTGTCGGAGAAGGGCGCTCTGGCAGGCCTTTTTCGGATATGTACCGCGGCACAAATGGGAAATTCCAGAGTTTCTTAGTCTTCGGCCGAGCGATTGTGGCCACATGTTGACATATCCCCCTCCTCCGACTGTTTGGTCCGTCAAAACCCCTTTTGCCATTCATCATCCCCCTCCTCCGACCTTTCCCGTCTAACTCGGTTGGGCATTTGACAGCCCAATTTCATTTTCCCTTCCCCTCTATTCTCCCTTTCTACCCTATCTCTTCAACAGGCGTCCGACAGAGGCACGGCTTTCCACGAGTGCCTTTGAGCCCGCAAAATATCGCACCATTGCTGGAGATCGATTCTTGGGCGAATCCGTCTCAGGATGGATGGTTATTGCCTTTCCAGATTCTCGGCCGCGATGGGAAAGGAAATGGACGACTGCGAATGATGTACTTCCACGTAAAAGTATTTTCATTACTGTATTTTTCCCGATTTTTTTTTCATGCGAGCAATAACTTAAATGTGCTTGGCTTTTCCACTTCCACTCATTTTTTTTGGCTGTAGCAGGAGGAGCAAAAACCTTTCATTCCCTCCCCCTCGACCTCGTCATAATAGAAAGCGCAGACGGAGGCTGCGAGAAAGAGTGGGAGAAGCCCTTTGTTCTCCTCCAGTTCCCAACTGCCTCCAGCGCCTTTCACTCTATCCCGCTTCTCCCTCGAGCAAACCTCTGTCTCCTCTTTCTCTTTTGGGTGGGCGGACCCTCTGTCGACTCGCAGTTATGATGATTCCTCCTCTCTCCCCTCCATCTGGAGTGGCGGAAAAGGGTTGGAGGAGGAGGAGGAGGAGGGAGCAGCCAGCCGAGAAGAAGGAGGGAGAAGAGGAAATTGCCCTTCGCGGAAAGAAAGGAGAAGGAGAAGGCCACCTTCCAACCAGGGCGCGAAACGACTGACAACGTCAAATGGGGTTTTCCCGGAAGGAGTTTTTTGGCTCGCAGCGCCAGCCCCTCTACGTGTACAGTGTATAATAGTATTCCGTCATCATCGTAAATATGCTGCATGCATTGCTTCATGACGTGACCCTCACCCCACCCCAGACCAAGGGCCTTGAATAGTGCCTCCAAAACCCCCCTTTTTACGCATATTTTCCGTTCCTTTATTCGTTCGGTGGTCCCAGCTGGCCTTTCAATGCAGATGAGTTCTTGTGTGTATATCCCCCCGTCCTCATCCGTCACTCATAAAAGAAGAAGAAGGCCTTTCCATCCATCCAGCCTTCGCTCGCTCCATCCGCGGATGGATGATGATCCTTTTTATATAGGCGCTAATGTGCGCGCCAGCGGTGGAAAGCGGCGGGGGCTTCCGACGAAGCCGACCGACCACAGCTTCCCTTGGAAGTGAGTGACGTGGAGGGGAGGAAGGAGGCGTCTGCGGAGGCTGTGAAAAGAGGAAGAAGGGAAGGAGAAATATGGGCCTTGGTTGGTGGTGGAAAGGGGCTCCTTTTAGGCGATCGGGTTGTGGCGTCGGCGTCGATCCGTGGTGTTGTGCCCAGGGGACCGTGAACGGAAGGAGGGAGGGAGGAGGAGGAGCAGTCAAGGCTTCTCCATCCCTTCCCCTTCTTCTCTTCCTCCGTCCCAACACCAGAAGAGAAAGGAAGGTTGGTGGGGGCCGGGGGCTGAATAAGCAGATGGGGCATGAATGTTGGAAGCATTATGGATCTACTACGAACAATAAAAGAAGTCTCCCACTTTTATGACAAAAGTTTTTTGTCGTCGTACGAAGTTGGGTTTTTGTCTTTTGTGATATGGTCGAGGACGTCGTCCAAAGGGAGGACATATCCCGAGGGGCTTCTTGCCTGATGGAAGGAGAAGCAAGTGTCGTCACAGGGGATGAAGAAGAGGGGGCTGCTTTCTTGGAGTATGTGAAAGGAAGGAAGGGCCCAGAGGGGAAGGAAGGGAAGAAAGATTCTGTCTTCTTCTTCCACTGAAGGGAGGAAAGGTTTTTTGGCCTTTGCTTGCTTTTGTGGCCCTGCCCACCCTCCCTCACCCAACAACCCCCTACTCCTCCCTCCTTCAGTGGCTGCCCCAAACTACTCGTCCGTCTTCGGGGGGGAAAGGAGGAGGAGGAGGAGGAGTCGGTCGAGAGGGGGGAAAGAGAAAAGAGAATGACTTTTTCGTGAGGAGTAGGGGGTCTGTCCTGACCCTCCGCCCACCGCCCACATTAGCGACCAGAAGGATCGAGGAGGAGAAACAACAATGGGCACCGAAAGTTTCCTCCTCCCGCCCGCGGTCACATGACCAATGAATGGAAAGGCGGAGGAGGAATGGATCGAGTTATTCTTCTTCGTCTTTCCCTTGTGGATAGTGGAGGGGGAAGAGATGATGGAACGGGAGTGGACCGACCGACCGAACGTTATTAGCCGACTTCCTATCTCTCTCGGACGGCGGAGGGGGACGCGGAGCTCCATTGTAACCAACTTTACCTCCCTTGGCTTCCCTCCCCCTCGGGCTTACGGGAAACTTTTGTGAGCCCAAGGGCCCTCCTCCCCTCTCCTTTTTTTGCTAAGCCGGTAGGATGGACGGGTGAATTATGTCCTCCTCCTTTACTCGATCCCATTCCTCTTTATTGCCTGCTCTTTAAAATATCAGGCGAAGAAAGGCACAAAAGGGGGACGAAAAAGAAGGGAAGGGGAAGGGGAGCAGATTAAATCCCATCCCAAGGCCTTTCCTCTCCTCCTCTTCCCTCCCTTTCTCCTCCGCTTCAAATTCGAGGCACGCGCGCGCCTCTCATCCGGGTTCTCCCCTCCCCTCCTTTGTTCCGCCTCCTCCTCCTCCTCTCGTTTGGCACCTCAACAATGAGGAGGACATTCAGTGTGCGACTCCATCCAAGGCACCGACAACCGGCTCGCGATTGCTTTGCTGTCTCCTTCAATCGGCGGCGGCGGCGGCATGTGGGAGTAGTTTCTTGACGTCAGATGGGACACGGACGCAAGCGGGCTCACACCAAGCTCAAATTGGATTTGGGATCTTGGGGTGGGATGACGCCGAGGCGGCATCGAAGCTAGGCATCTTAGGAAGCGGAGGGATGGAGGCCGGAGGGTGAAAAGTGGCGACAAAGATAAAGGAGGCGGAGGATGGAGAGGAAGGGGGAAAGAGTTTTGACGTCTCCCCTCCGCTTGCCTCTCTCCTCCTCCTCATCCTTTGCTGTCATCACAAGACTCCCGGCTTCATCCTCTCTTCTTTCCTCCCCCCAACCCTCAAGAGCGACTCAATCTAGCCTAACTCTTCCTCCTCCAGCTTCTCTCTCTTTGCTTCTCTCCCTTCTCGTAAGAATTTTTTTTCTGCCAAAAAGCGAGCTAGCTTCGTCGCCGGCGACTAACTTTGATCCGAGAAGCGAAAGACGAGAAGGGGGGAAGGAAGAAGGGGAGGTCGACTTTCCGGCGGCACTATACGCACAATATATTGCAGAGGAGGCGGGGAAGGAGGAGGAGGAGGAGGAGAGGCTCCCCCAGTTCCCCCAACCACCACCACCATCACGGAGCTTCCGCCCAAAGCAAGCGAGAGAAAGAGGCCCCCCTTTCTCGTCATTTGAGCAGGGGATGAGGAGAAAAGGAGCCCCACCGAGGGGGAGAGAGAGAGCTTCTCTCTTCCCCGTCCCCGGCCTTCCTTTGGCGGGTGGAAGGGTGGGCGCGCAGTTTGGCCTTTGCAGGAGGAAAAGAAAGGAGGGGAAGAAGGACCCAGATTCTTCTTCCACTTCTTCCATCGGTCGTTCAGAGAGGCGCCGACGGCGGTGGAGGAGGGAAGGAGAGAGAGGACCTCTGAAGAAAGGAGGAGGAGGAGGTGGTGGGCGGGGGGTGTTTTCGTTTCCGTAATAATCAACGGGGTAGAAATTGCGCATTCAAAGCTCCATCTCGGAAGAGAAAGGTAGATAGAACGACAAGGACCAAAGAAAAAAAAGATGGGACTTCCCGCCTCCAGCAATCTTCTGGTTCTGCTCCTGGCGGTGTTGATGGGGCAGGTAAGTGAATGAAAATCGTTTGTAGGTTGTTTTTGATTAGCTAGACTTATTTTTATTTTTAACTATTTTAAAAAATCTGATCAAATAACGTGGAGAGGGGTAGAAAAACCATTTCCAAGGCTTTTGGGGTACTTGCTCGCATTCAATGATGTGTTGTATGACGAATTGTCATTGCCAGTTCCCGTAACTTTGTCCCTGGTTCCCCGGCTGTGTAACTCTTGCAACCGCAACTTTAATTTTTTATGAATCCCCGGTGTACAGGATAAGTAAGTATAATCGAGCTTAGGCCTTACCCAAGCTAGACCTAGGACAAAGTTTGAAGAACAGACGAATCGTCCTCTTCTACAAACATACCGGCTACTTCCTTTCTACAGAGATTGGATAAACTTTCCCGAGCGTGACGCCTTTTCTCGCTGGGAAGCGAAGGGAGATCCTCGTCCTCTCTCCTTTTCTTCGATGCCTCATTTACGCTTCGGGGTAGAAGGGACGGAGAAGGGCGAGCAGTTGGAAAGAGGATTACTTTTACCTTCACCGATCAAAGGAGATTAGTTGTCCCTCCCCTCCATCCAGCGATGAGTGTAGGTGTGTTTTGTGAGGCAAAGCACGGCGGCAATAAAAAGTAAAGAAGGAATCCGGGAGCGGCGCAGAAGGATCTTCATCGCCCTTCTTCTTCGAGCGTAAAATCCGGGTGTGACTTCACCTTATGTCCAGGACGACACGGAAAGTTGTGCAACTTCCCTTGAGCAAGCGGGGCTAGTATGCATAATAAAACTAAGATTACTGTTCACGAACACCTTTATTTCGTAGTTTTTATTTTCGTCCAGAGCGGGCTCGAACAATTTACCGGCCTTCCTAGTCGGAAGTTCTGACCTGATTTCCATTGACGCCATTTTGGCTTTGTTATTATTGTGACGAGCCTGGAGAATGCGTTAGAACTCTCCCGCTGAGTCTTTTGTACCTCCGCATTCTTCCTCCTGCTTTTGATCCTGGTAGTGTAGTAGTACACACTTTGACCTTTTTCCAATCTACCGCCCGCAGCGTGGTGGCGATTCGCGTGGGAGGCAGAAAGTGCGTGGGTCGTTGGTGGGGGTTTCGATGGCTCTCCAACACATCCGCGAAAATGATGAGTGTTTGATCCGATTAGTTTTCTCCGGAGCGATCAGTCGAGCATGATTGAAGGTATTTACTTCATATTCCTAAAGTACTGATACGGCGGATGTGACTGGAAAATGGGCATAGATAAAAGTTTGAATAAAAAATTGCGAATTCACCTCCGAAGACGAGAGCTTCGAAATTCAGGGGAAGAGCTCAATTTGCCTTTCGAAAATATCAATACTGTACATATTGGGTTTACTGTATCCCCAATCTCCCTCGGCCCAAGACGTCTCCTACCCAGGAAACGCGAAATTGAATGAATGGCCCTTCGAAAGTAGCATCGCGGAAATTTAATATTTCTCTGTTTTCTCTCTCCCCCTGCAGATCCACGGCTACTCCTACTACCGCCCCTCTGGAGTGGCCCCGCTGTCCTCTGACGCGTACTACTCCGCCATGTCCGACATCGACTGGAGCAAGCGGGGAGGGGCCGACAACTGGATCAGCCCGGCATACGGATACTCATCCATGGCGGACCACGACTGGGGGTGGAAGAAGAGGTCCTCGGGGGCGGCCACGGCATCGGAAGAAGACGGGGAGGAGGACGAGGGAGCCTCGGACGAGGACGACAACTCCTACGCAGGATACTACAAGTGAGCATTCTGTTAATTATGAAGGTGTTTCCAATGACAATTGAACTCAGCTGGAAGCCTTGCGTCATACCGTTCTGTTAGGTAGCATCTGTTGTTACTACTGGCTTTTAATTGTCTCCAAATTAGGGGCGGTTGAGCAGTTCAGATATTTCCCCGCTGCCAGTTGGCCCTGTTGTCGATGCAAGGAGCCGTGGCCTGTGGTCGGTGCATTGTCTGTCGTCAAGTGGATGGTTAATTATGCACCGCCTCGTCCAAAGTTCTTTGGAAGGTGTCTCCCCGGAAAATTCAATAGGAATTTATTAAGGTTTCCTAGCGCCTCCATTATCCCAGCTAAAATTCTTCATCAATTACAGGTTGTTTTCCTCATGAGGACTTAAACGTTTGTAACTACGCTTACTATAGTTAACTCGGGTTTGCTTTGAAATATGTACAGTACAAAAATTCCAATTTTGTAGGCACTACTACTACGACCCCCGGGCCTGGCAGGGCTATTACTACCGCCCCTACAGCAAGCCCTCTTCCTCTTCGTCTAAGACAGCCTCCTCCTCCTCTTCCGCCCCCATCGCCCTCGCTTCCCGCTCCTTCTCCTCCTACCGCAGTCCAATCAGGGACGACTCCTTCAACTACGTTGGCATGGCCGACCTAGACTGGGGATGGAAGAAGAGGAAGAGGTGACAAGAAATAAAAGGAATAAAGGAAGGGCGTTGAATAACCTAGGAAATGAATTTCAGGTCCGGCCAGATGTTTCAGAAGCGCCACATCGGCAGTCTAGGGAGCGCCTTCAGGCCTAGAAAGCCAAAGGTCTAAAGTCGGGACAACTTTCGACATCGACCGAACGGACAAGGACATAGAAACGAAACCCGATTAAAAAGGCGAAAAGGGCGATTCAACTGAAGAAGAACATCCCCATCAACACAGAACATTCAAAGACACACACACACACAGCAATGGAAAACAGACGGAAACCTTGAGTTGTGCTTACACCGAAACCAATACCTCTTACTACACAACTAATAAGTGGCAGGGAAAAAACACAACAGACAAAGAACCACACCAGCAAGCACCAGGCTTTCCTACACATCAGTGGTGATCGGATCAATCGGACGCAGACTTCTCTTCTGAAGACGGCTTTCACACGACGTGTCTACAAGGATCTCCTTTACCTCCTCCTTTTTCCTATCCTTCGTATAAAGGCAGCCAATCCAGAGATCTCTTTTGGAAATTGTGTTTGCCCACCCTCTCTCTCCTCCTCCTCCTACTACTACTTTTCCTCTTCCTCTCACTTGGAGCCTTATCAAACACAGCCACCTTCCATCCTTCTTCCTTCTCCGTCTTTAAGTACCCGAAAAATGCATTCTCAAGATCCAGATCTGCGTCCGCGACGATCGCACTGATGCTGCACTTACACGGCTTTCACAAAATGTTGCTGAAAAATAAGAAGGCTTTCTTTTCCCCTCAAGTCTCATATCTATCTACACGTACTTCTGCCCCATATCATCAAAAAAAGGGCGTTGTACGAACGCAAGCGCGGGTGCTAACTCAAGCCGAGACCAAATATCGAAAAGAGATCAATGGAACATCAGAAAAGGTGCGCCCACCATGCAACAACAATGTTGCTCCGATCCATACCAACAAAGGCAATGGAAGAAAGAAGAAGAGAGAAAAGTTCTTTTCGAGACAAGGACCCACACAAAAAACACACCTCCGCAGACTTCAAATTTGGCTTTCACGGTTGTTTTTTCTTTCAAAGTTCACTCAATGTTGTTAAGATTCTTACACGCCTAAATAGGGAGGGGGTGCCTTTTGGAAATCAACCTGCCGGGGAGGCTGGTCAGGTTGATTTTTTGGCGCCCCCTCCCTCCCTTTTTCAAAATAATGTGTACAGGATGTCCTCCTCTATTTTAGGACCCAAGAAATGCTCCGCGAATCAGTCGAGGGAGACCCCGCAGCAACCCCCAAAAATACCCATACTCCCACAAAAGAGACCACCTCCTCTTAGCTCCCTCCTCTTTCCCCCCTTGTTCTCCTTTATGTAACGAAACGGTACATACTCATCTCTGTTGTGTCAGCAATACGTGGGCAGGACATAAAAGAAAAGGCTCCACCACCAGCCAGACATCCTGCTGTGTTTCCTCCCATAGAAGAATCTACGAAATTGTACACCACCACACTATGCGCACATTTCTCGGTCATATCTTAATTGTAAGAAAGAAAAGAAAAGTCGTTGGTTTCTTCCTCCTCCGTAGCTGTACCAACATCGATACGATACGTTGCTATAAAAATGTGTTAGATACCTTGCACCTGACTAAAATGTACTCTATACTATTGTACACACACAACTTGACATATCTGGAACCAAGAATAAAGCATTTTTGTAAAAAAAAACACCTTACTTTCGGCGCTGGATCGTTCTTTCTTTTTCTGCTGTTGGAAATGTTGTTGTTGCTGCCGCTGTTGTTGCGGTGCCGATGGGAGTCAATCTGTTCGATGTCTATGCTCCGCATCAGTATCAATTAACGAAATAATTGGTACACTACAAGTATACGAAGTTTTTGCTGACATATTAGCTTCTCTGTGACTGTTGCACAGTTTTCCAGCGAAAAGAAGACACTAAAGTGTCCTATTTTTACCTGCGGCCGTAGGCCGGCAGGTCATGTAATGATGTCAGTTGTTGGGGTTGTTGGGGTTGTTGTTGTTGTTGTTGTTGTTGTTGGTGGGGAACAACTTTTATAC
>JAAUXU010098618.1_pt1 | contig 12888 bp, 13 predicted proteins | sample 7278151 | NCBI WGS metagenome assembly JAAUXU01 (sample SAMN14350113, study PRJNA611818) | marine sediment metagenome | isolation source: surface marine sediment (1.8m) | place: French Polynesia: Moorea | collected 2018-08 | reverse complement strand
CTGGACTGCCAGGGTCTGGACTGCCAGGGTCTGGACTGCCAGGGTCTGGACTGCCAGGGTCTGGACTGCCAGGGTCTGGACTGCCAGGGTCTGGACTGCCAGGGTCTGGACCGCCTTCTCTCGCTACTGGGAGATCAGGGAGGGTGCAACGGCACAAAGCGGTGAGATCGTACCCGGCCCTAAAATGTAGTACTAAGATCACAAAGTCAGCCCTAGAAAATGACTTAATGCACTTATCAGCTGCAAATCTGACAGGCCGGACTCGGCAACGAGTTTTGTTTACATCAAGGTTGCCAGGTTTCATAGGGGGCAAAAAGCCAAACCTGCAACAAAAAAGGACAAATTCAGCCACATGTCTTGAGCGAGGACAAAGATGTTTAAAATACATCACATATATTTTCATCCCCACTGCCAGAAAGGTACATTTGTTGCGCATTAAACCTGTCTAACATGTCCTGTGATGGCTTAAAGTCTTTGCAGCATTTCTCCTGGAAGTGCAGGGTTGTTTAGATTCTTGTAATAGCCTGGGACATCTCTGAAGTGAGACGATTTCTACATTTTGTCTTCACAGCTGACACACTGCTGACGATTCTTTCCACAATTGAGTTACTAATTGGCAGGACAAGGCATGTGAGACAATACTGTGCCAACTCAACAAATGGTTTCTCACTATTGGACAGCATATATCCTTCTACACCAGTCCAGAATAGTTGTGTGTCCTCTGGTAGTCCATTTATGAAGACTTCTTCCTTGTTCCAGTTCGCCAGAAGCACTTGCTGTCACTGTTCTTCAACCTCGTCAGTATCAGCAATGAGATGCAACATAGGCAGTTCATGAAATGGAGCCCAATCTGTTTGGCTGAGAATAACCTTTAGTGACAGCAGTTTCAGTTTCCCAAAATGTTCCTTCAAAGCTGGCAGCCTTTGACACTGCTTCCACAAGCATTCTTGTGCATCCCTGCCTCACCTCCAGCACCTTCTCTCTTGCTGTTTGGGAGTACTTCTCCTTTGTGAGAAAAGTGGTCTCCTCAGCTGTGAATCGGGCCCGTAGTCAATTTTTTCCAGAGGAAGCAGATGACCATGTTATCATAAGCACAGCAGCGCAGCAAGCTTTCATGGTGAAGGTCAAGCAGCTTCATTGCAAGGGCAGGGTCTTCATTGGTGGATTGAAAAAAGGCATTCACTCGTTCAAATTCTGTAACATTTAGGGGTGCAAAATGGGTGTACCAGAAAAGGCTGAGATCAGCCAGCATCCCTTTAATTTGTCTCACTTTGTATCGGTGCTTTGTGTCACAGTTAGGCTCAACACATGAGAATTAAGCAGTCAGCTCATGCCAGTTGGCAAGAATGTTTCCCAGCACTTTGCCCCTCACTAACCATCTGGTCTGACTCAACTTTTGGAAAGGCAATGGGGTGCCTTTCCTCTCATCATTGGGGTTCATGGTGTTGAACAATTCTACAAATTTATGCTGTCTGCTATTTGATTTTTGAAACCATTGTGGCACTTCAACAAGAGGAAAGCCAAATGAGGAAGGGAGATGGTCAAAGGCTTTTTCAATTGCCAATGACAGTGAATGACAGATATATCGTATCAGAATGACATCAGGATTGCATGCTTTAATCCTGGTCCACAGACTGTCCTGTACTCCAACCATCACTGACGTACCATCAGACCCCACACCAATGCAGTCTTTCAGGTCCATGTTGAACTGTTTTAAGGTGACAGTGAGAGCATCAAACAGGTCATCTCTTGTTGAATGCAACATTGGCACAAGGTCTAAGAACTGAGTTTCAATTGTAGCAATGTCTCGAGACAAGTATCGGACCACTAGGCAAAGATGTTTGGTCACTCCTATGTCTGTCGCTTCATCTAGGCGGACAACAAACTTCTGTCCACACAGCTGGTTCTTCAGGTCAGCTTTGAAGGCTGGACTGATTACACGAGTTATTAGCTTCGAGCATTTAGTCCTGTGCATCCAGAGATTGGCAAAATCTGAGTCTTTGCCATGCTTGATAAGCACTTCACCTAAGTGGTCAACAAAAGAGATAGCACTGTGACAAAATGCTGTTGGTTGACCTGGCAGTTTGGGACCCATGCGCTTGTGTTTCTCTGATTGTGCATGTGACGCTAGATTGGAGCACTTGGGCTGCAGAGTTGTATGACACCACTTGCATGATGGTATGTTGGACTCTGGCCAAGTTCGTTTGACCCACGGGAAGTCTTTTTCCCATTCATCATATCTTTGATCAGAGTTGTAGTGTGGCCACTTTGCGCTCCCAGTCCTTAGCATGTTGCTGCTGCTGACCGATTGCTGCCGGCTGTGAGCCGATGTGTTGAGGGCTTTCTTTGTTGACATTGTAGCCATGGATGGCAACAATGGCAGCAATGATAACCACAGTGGAGGAAGTAGTGTCAGTGGCTGGCACTGACATCCTGAAAAAGAGGAAAAACTGATATTATGCTAGAGATTCAGAGAAATCTTGGTAAGATATTACCAAAGTTGACGACGGCTTCAGTGAACTTGCTCTGAGATGGATAAGATGAGGAGAAGCCCACACACAAGTAGCGAGGCTCAGTATTATCATCGATCTCTGACAAGTGGGTCGTGCACCAGCCGGAAGGGCAGGAAGCAGATTGGGGTAGTACTTGGTAGCAACTCCAGGGGGATTTCCATGCACGGTGTCACCCACGTAGAGCAGAGCCAGATCTGTGCTCTTCCAGCTTCGGGCCTCTTCCAGGAAGTTTCTGTTGACAATCTCCACCACCAGAGGATGCCACCAGTGCTGAACACTGGATGGAACTAGCTTGAACTCCGAGGGATCTCACATGTTTTCTGCCTCGATGGACATCCCTCTTCAGTCACATGTGGAGTTGTTCATGCACTGCATACTGACTGCTGACCGGTCATAGCCCGTTCAAGACCAGATTGCTGTTTGTACAGTGGTATGCTCATCAGCTACTAGAACTTTTGTAGCCAATAAGGACAAATTTGGCCACATTAAAAAAAACCAATGAAAAAATTTCTCAGCCACGGTGTCTTAAAAAAAGATAACTTGGTGCTTTCGGGCCGCAAAATGGCCCACCTGACCACCCTGTTTTACATGTCAAAGTGTCATCCTGTCGCTCTCTTCTTGCAGCTTCTTGAGTGGCGGCAGATATAGGCCCTGAAAGGCCCTTTTGACCCTTGCGGGTAGAAAGGGGCCTCAAACCAAAGAACAATTAGTAAAGTGTAAAGTTTTTGTACAAAGATCCCCGAAGTTTCCCATGGCTCGTTCCTTTTACCTGCTTGTATTCATGAATTTAAGTCATCAGTGAACAATACCAAGTGTGCCATAAAAAAGAGGTGGATCTGTGATGCTCTCATCAAGACTTTGTTTTGTTGTTTAAAGGCTGCATTAATGAACATATTTCCAACAAATGTGGAGGTAGAACAGTTGTTTTCAGCTGCAGTAGATCTGACGGCCAAGAAAAGAAGCAGAAACTCTGGCAAATTGATTGATGCGTTCTTCAAAGGTCATATTTAAAAAAAAATATTTGATACTCGATATTACGTAAGCATTCGTACTTGATATTCGATATTCAAAAAGTTTCGGTTTTTTGCAAACACTACCCCGAAGCGACCTCGGAGGCATCTGAACCATAGTATCGAGGCTGCGATCGAGTTCCTGAAACCCAAAACCGGAGTCAGGTCATCCCGTGCAACACCGGGTACTTCCCGCTAGTAAAGTATGTCTTCCTCACTTTGGCAAAATTAAAGTGGGTTCATATTTTCAAGGAGTAGAAACCAAGTAAAGGCAGTAAAGCAAGCATCGGCCTTCGTACGCTGCTATTCTCAAGGTGTCCAGAACTTAGTACTCGTGTCTTACGTCATCAAGAGGCCGCAAAGTGGTTCCATTTCTTCGTAGAGCAAAAGCATCGTCAAAAAAGAAAAGACTGATGTTATAACATAAGCTTTGGGGCGAGCAACCGGTTCCCTTTTCATCTTTCAGCTTCACTGATGTCATGACCTCTGGATTGTCGACTTGTCTTTGCTTTTTGCTTCTTGTGATGAGCAAGGACTTTATCAGCCAATTCGGATTCACCGACATTGACCTCAACACGATTCTCTCTCTCTTTCTTCATAGATGTCAATGATACCTCCCAACATAGTGGCGTTGCGAGTCACTACATAGAAATACCTAAAGGTTGTGCACTCTGCCTGCACAGCTTCTTCTAGTGGATCATGAGCTGATGGCGATTCGTCTCCAATATTGTTTTCTTGTACCAATTTCTTGGACTCTTGGGAGACCGACTGTCCTTGCTTCATCATTTCTCATCCTTGAAGGGATTGCGTAGTCTTGGAAGATGATTTTTCATTCTGTGATGAGTGAGAGGTAGAACGAGGTTTCGAGCTCGGCTCGACCTCTCGGGCTCGGCTCGTAGTTGAGTTGTGACCTTCAATCGTATTTTTTCAGTTGGCTGTTTCGGCCTCATTTGGAGTTGTGCTTGGTTCATTCAAAAGTAGCCAAAATTTCGAAAGTTCAAAAGACCGATTTGAGGCTAGAGGCTTCAGCAGCTCAACCTACCTCTAGTAGTTCCCTCGGCAGTTCGATTTACCTCTAGTACACTGTCGGATCAATTGCCCATTGTTTCAGATGACGTCAGATTCTTTGGGCTACCACTGACTTTCTTAACCAGGCATTGAGTAATGAAAGGTAACTTATTTTTAACTTATGCTCGTGTACCTCATTGCCAGAGACACAGGTTCTTCTGTAACTTCATGTCAAAGCAGCTGATGTCAGAATGCTTAACATGTAAGGTTAACTGATCATATGATGGCCTTACACGTTAACACCGGTCTCAGGGTCTTGAGTATCATTTGTAAATATAATTAAAGCCACAGATTCCTAACCCTCGTACATGTCAAAGGAGTCGAGTCCCTTGTCAAAGTTTGACCTTTTACAAGGGATTCGAAACATCAGCAACATCATCTGTAGTAGTTCTTCAATCGTGCCACACTTGGTCATCCAGAGGGACAGTCTGCACCAGCACCAGAAGGTGTACAGCACTGTGTTCGCACAGGACATCGTTGACGTGGATGCGATGTCATGGGTTTCTTGCCTCCATTGGCTTGAACTTTCTAGCACATTACATATTAGTGCAATAAGATGATTGTCTAAAAGATGGTGAAGTTACTTATGGCTCACTCTGTACATTGGGAGCACAGCCTTTTTTATCCAAAAAATCAAGAATTTTTATGCTCATCAACGTATCTTATCATATGTGCAACATGTTACTAATGAGATCAGCAGTGGTTTAAGACAGAAAATACCTGACAACTCCGCTTTAAGCTCCCGCTGGAGTTCATCATCCGCGGTAAAAGCCAGAGTTAAACTCGTTGGGTCTGAGCATAGAAAAGCTCACTTTCGGGTAAAATAGTACATTTTGAAGCATCCTAGTCATCAGCAAGATTTTGCCACTGGACCAGACGACTTCTTCCTGCTCCTCAGCCGTCGACTCCCGAGACATTGAAGACCGTGGACTCTGAAGAGTCCTTGGTCCCCTTCAGTCAGCCAGACACAGGTGTCTCCGACATACATTTGCACAATCATCCTTTAAAGGCTCTTCTTCGCCCTTGCAAATCTGCAAGCAAATTCTCCTCCAGCTCACAAGGTTGTTGAAGAGGATGGCGTCAGAAATCACAATGTTGCCGTTCTTCCACGGGACACGTCTAACCCACATTAACTCGATTCGTCACTGGTATCCGTGCGTTTATCGACATAAAGGAGTTAGTGCAGAGTAAGTCCTATACCGATATAAAGTCTACGATGACATAAGCATTAGAAAGTGGATACATATTGTTTAAGAAGTGAAAAGAGTATTATAGACTTGTGCAATTGCTAAGAGCCTCGGTAACTTTATTCTTTGCAGATTGTTGCTGACAAGCTCTGTACGACCAGAGGTCCACCTCCATGCTGAAGTCGTCCGGCTGGTCCGGCTGTTCCTCGCCAAAACGTCCTTGGGGTTTGTTCTTCGAAGAAAAAGGACCTCAAAAGACCTTCTTGGGCCTCATGTCCCAAGAACTTCTTTAAGCCAAGTGGACCCTGGCAATACTGAGGTCGTCGGGAGGCATCCGGCGCTTGGCAAATGCTGCGCAATTCGGCCACCGAGGTCACGTCAAAGGGACCAAGGCTGCAGTGACTCATTTCGTCCGCTTTGATATGAGTGAACTTATATGCATATCCAATAAGACGTTAGTGTATCTCTATATAACATGAGTATACGGTACTGAATCCCCGTCCAAGTCTCCATCCCTGTCCGACTCCTTGGCCCCGTCGGCTTCGCACAAGTCGTTCCAATTTCGTTTTTCACCGTCGCCCCCCCCCCAACAAACAAACAGGCAGTTCGTGTTCCCGTTTCTGTTCATGAACCCGTTCCTCCACTTCCATTCCTTTGTTCCCGCCGAAATTGGGGATTATTCTCATTCTCATTCCTAACCTCGTTCGCAGACAAAGCCCAAAAAGAATGAACAAGATCATTATTTTCAGAAAAACAAATGTAGACAGCATAGATCCAGCGTTCCTCAAAAAGCTCTGCTTCTTGACTTTTTCAGTGACTCCAGTGAAATGAAGCAGAAGCTGGACTTCAAAGCAGCTGTCAGGTTGCCGGTAGTGGTCCCAAGCCCGAAGTTGGGGCGGCCCGATCCATCACTACTGATCATCTTTGGTTTTCCATACCATTTTTTGTTGCCATTTGCTCTCTCCTCCACATAGGTGGAAGGAGAGCACAACGCACAGTAGACGCCGCTTAATAGCGCACTGCTTCATGGCTTGCTCAAGAAATCGAGGCTAGGCAAAAATGCAACTGTAGTGAATAGAACTGCTGTATTGTGTTTGCTACAGTTTTCTGGATTCTGAAGGAATCTGTGATCTGACTCTGCCTTTTCTTCTCTGGAACTTCTGTTGGAGAGAGTCAAACTCAACATGTGTGAGTAGGGAGTGAAATCACCTTTGCGTGAACCTGCCAATCGCATTGGCCTGACACTTCTGACACGGGGCAATCAAGGCTGCGATATGACATTAATTACAAGGCTAGTTCGAAAAAGACCAATTTTAGTTTTTCAGTGTGGAAAAAATGGCGTTAGACACTTCTATAGCTGACAGAAGTGTCATTTTTGAAAAAATGTTTCACTATGTGAACTTTTGACTTTGAAGTTTTATAAGATACTGCATGTTGCAAGTATAGTGAACACTTGTTTTCATCTTCAGCCACAATTTTTGACTGGATCGAGCTACAGAAGTGATTGACCCCTGTATGGAAAACTAAGAAGCTCCTCTAAAACTGAACTGATTTGCACTTCTGCACTTTTCCACAATATGGAATCAACATCGAGCCTTGTTGCAGAGTCTACAAGATAACAGTTTGGCTGTATTGTAAACAGGTGTGGGGTCCTAGGGCAAAAGTGCACATCAGTTCAGTTTTAGAGGAGCTTCTTAGCTTGCCATAGAGGGTCAAACGCTTCTGCAGCTCAATCCAGTCAAAAGTTATCATTGAAAAAAGAAGTATGCACTATACTTACTCTATACAGGATCTTATGAAACTTTGAGTTAAAAGTGGAGATAGTAAATAGGTCTCAAGAAACAAATGATTTTAGTAAAATCTAAATATTTTAGTCGAGTGCCAACAACGCAGGCTGAAAAAAGATCATTTCCAAAAAAGGTATCCTTTCGAACTAGCCTGTTAATTTTCATAATGACTTAGTCATCATCGAAATTTCACCGTCTCCCCCAGAGATGCACTTTACAAAAACAGAGTCGAGAGCATCAAAGTAGCAGAGGTTTTTGTGCAGACACATTTCTGTAAGCAGAGACGAGCCTTTGAAAGTGTCTTTTTGGTCAAATCGTAGCTCGACTGAATACACGAGGGGATACGACAGGCATTCACCCAGTAAATAGGGTGCGGGAAGAAAGCCAAAATAGCAGCTTCACTGCTGAAATAATGGAGCTACAAAGTGTGGAGACGACATCCAGTCAAATTCCTTGGCCTCTTTCAGTTCCACCAGTGCACGGCCATTCACCTCCTCAGAAGTAGAGCTGTGGAACTTGGGCCTAGCCTAATTTTACCGGAGCCTCTTTCACTGACACAATGAGGTTGCCACAAAAATCTGGCCTCTGCCCACCTCTAAGTCTAGAGAAGTAAATTTAGTTTGTTGGTCGTTTGCACTACCCTCAGTGTATCCAGACCCTTGGCCTGGCAGAGCAATCGATCAGGGTGGGAGGCAGACCAACAGCTTTTTCTTCATCTGCTCCACTGCTTGGCGGGGATTAGTGCAGACAAACATTTAACTCAAAGTATTTCACTTTGTCAGTGGTAAAGAAGAAACCCCACGTGCGACTGCACCCTTAGCCTGCCACAGCAGTCCCTGCAGACGATGCATGCTAATAGAGCTTTAATCCAAACAAACATGAGCACTGCAAAGTGAAAAATGCAAGCTGACAATAATTTCTGCTCGATCTAAGATCGTGCAAACGATTCTGTGAAGGACATCTTCATGAAGGACAGAAGGATGCCAGAATAGCTGAAATTGCCACTCAACTCCGATGAAGAAGAGAACAAAGAACTTTGTTCACCGTGTTCGTGGGTGTCTGCTAAATAAAACACATCCACGATCACTGAATTGGTATTTTGAAGGCTATGTTCATAAATTTTAGATAAGAAACTTCTATAACAAGGATAAAAAGGTCAGTCATGTCTATTGCTTTTGCTCCTGTCCTGAGGTTGGTTGCCGTAACTTGACAAGTGGGCTGAATCGGCAGGGCCGCCCCCCCCCAAGTCGCGTGGGGCAGCTCCCCAAGCGGCGTCTCAACCTCTGGGTTCAGCTGTTAGGCAATGTTGTCTTCAAACTCAGTGGCTCCAGTGCTGGTCCGTTGCGACAACATCATGTGTTGTCCTGTTATTACCGGCTTGCACTGTATCTCGACCCCGATCGATCCCTCGGCATTTTCAGCCGGTCGCTTGCATTTCAATATTCCTTGCGAAAGAACAATGAAAACAATGGTTCTAAGAATCAGCCTCAACTGCATGCTAGTTCAGAAATGCCAATTTCCTTCATTCCTCGCATTCAGCATCACTAAAGATGACTTCTATTATTCAAAGCTTTCCCGCTTCCATCTCTTGGTCGTGCAAACTTCCATTCCAGGTTTGGCCATTTCCAAGACTTGGACATATAAAGCCTGCTGTCAAGAAAATCCATGCAGTTCTATGAACAGGCTAAGGTGTGGTCATGGGTGAAGGGAGGAAGTTAAAACAAACAAGGTAGTGTCGGCATTCAAAAATCTGCAAAAAAAATCAGCGAATTTGCTTGGCAAACTCTGACTTTTTGTGGAAGTCTGCCCAGCCGCAAGTCTGCGAAGGAGGCCTTCTCAATCATGTGTGCAAATGTCACTGTGGTGATCATGTGTGCAAATGTCACTGCGGTGAGTGTGCTTCAGTTGTGCAGTCTCCCCATGGCCTTGGGAGGGTCGGTCGCCCCCGAGGAGGCCTCCATCGCGTGCGTCGTCGATGCCGACCGTCCCGGCGGCAATAACGAAAGAGCTGAATCAAAGACATGTGCGGACACTTAATCGATAAGAAATAGTTAAAGAATTTGAAGCCCTGCAGATAACATAGCGAACAGGACAGACTCGATTCGAGAAATGACTGCGGCTGTGGTCATTCTGCTCCTGCTACAGTTCCGTGCGGCCTTCGGCTTCGCTGTCGCCGACGTGGTCAACTTCGTCAAGAGCAACACGGCACAGTCAGTGTCCATCGAGTGTCCAGAGCATGCCAGAATTTGTAAAACACTTTTCACACAGTTTGCCAAGTACTCACTCACTCCAGTAAGGCTGCAAGGGACCGAAGAGGCTCTTGAGAGAGACTTGACTGTTTACGTTGTCACTGAGGTCAAAGCAGATCTGACGAAAACATTTCAAGACATTGCCAATGGAAAAGTACGGACAAGCTTGGCAATCTTTCCAAGGATCTTACAAGACAGTGATTGGTTCAACATTAGGGAGACTTTGGCATGCATAAGGCAAAATTCACACTTCTACATTGCCTCTGGAGTCCACCAGCCTCTCAGTTGGCACCGAGTGATCACTCTTAACAACCAGACAGACATGGCCATCAGTGAGGTGATCTTTCTGCCTGGCACTCTCGTCATGGAGGAAGTCTATGACCTGCAAGGCATGACCATCAAGTCAATCGCTAAGACTTGGCCACCGTACCTCGGGTTCGAGGACGACTTGGACAGCTCCGGTTTCCTGATGGATGTGATCACAGGGATTGGACAAGTGTTCAACTTCACCGTGGTATCGGTGCAGTCCCAAGATGGCTGGGGTGTGACTCCGGTCAATGGGCCACACAACCTCAGTGGCACATGGACCGGCGTGATGGGTGACGTCATCAATGGCAAGTATCCACTGAGCTTAAGCGCTTGGTCACATATCATCCAGAGACATGACATTGTGGACTTCGTCCCTCTGGCCTCAAGTACCAAGATGGAGCTGTTCTTGACTCCCAAACCTGCAGAGTTTGACTCGTCGTTGTTTGCCAGACCATTCAGAGTCGAGGTGTGGAGAGTTTTCCTCGGCGTGGTCACAATCATTGCTGCCACGTATCTGACTCTCCACATGATGGTTCATGACTTTAAAAAGACCAATGCAAGCAAGCTGATGTCTATTGTTGCCTCTTTTTTCTTTGTTCTCACCAACGCTTATTATGGAGGAGCTTTGAAGATGTTTTTCACCACTGAGGTGACCATTCCTTTTGAAAACATCCGAGGCGTTATCAGATCAAGTGACTGGAAACTACTGATGAAGAAAGGTTGGAAAAAGAGCTAAAAGTTTTGTCAAAGAATTATTTAACAATCGTTGTGCTCAGGAAATGAAGTCCACTACCAGTATCAGGTTTATCATGGAGACCCAGACTTTGTACGTCACTGGGAACGCGTCCATGGGAACCCTGACGACATGATCTTTACCGAAATATCTGAAGGGCTTCGCAGGGTGAGAGATGAACGGGTCGTTATACATGTGGATGAAATGCAAATCCGAGGATTCTTCAAGGATAACCCCTTCTATCACCAAGAACTGAAGGTACAAGTTCAAAATATGACAATATGTACAGAATGTCTACAGTGGGACACTGATAAGTGGATCACCTCGTCCAGTGGTCCACTCGTCCACTGTACTTCAGCACTTCTTTCAGGTGCTTTCAGATGCTCGCAGTGACTACTTTGCCTTAATCTTGACAAAAAATTCTCCCTTGACCCCTGTGCTCAATCGTGGCATGTGGCTCCTGAAGGAGTCTGGAATGCTGGAGCAGATGACAAATGCATGGATGGGAGCGAAGATAAGGTCAGCAGCTTCCTTCGTCACAGCCCATATCTTGAGCTCAGGACAGGTAGAGGTCACAAGCAGCTTATGCAAGTGATAAAATGTCAAAATTCAATGGACTTTGCAGGTTTCAATGCCTTTCTTGGTGCTCTCTTCAGCAATGCTGATGTCAGGAATTCTCCTTGTATATGAATGCCTCCTCAGTATCAGACAAGTAAGGTCTCAGACTCCAGTGGATGCTTGAAGAGAAATTGCTCAGCAGCTGCTGCCTTGATAACCATCCTACCCACGTGCACTGAGAAAGTTTTCAAAGAAAAATAACAACTCACCTTACTTTTGTCTGTAAATTTTGTTATTTCATAAGATGACGGTGCTTTCAGTAGTCAAGACTGAAAATGCTAAATGTATGTCTTATTAGCTATTACTTCATATTGGTCATATATTACTTCTTCATTCTGCTCTTTCAAGGTCAAGTTTTGGACCAGGAGCGATCTAAATTTTCATCATTTGAAGTCTCCCTACGTGTTCTAGACTCTAAAAGGAAAGAAGGAAGTGGCCGAAGAACATTGAAGACTCCATAAAGACGCTGTGTAACTCAGGTGCGGCCATTTTGACCTTCTCGTCCTGCTGCAGAGGGCAGCTGAGTCCTGTTCACGTCCCTCAGGATGACCAATGAGACCATATCCTTGTGGCAGGCCGGAACGAGCGAGACGAAGAAGGAAACGACCAAAAGGAAGGTCAGGGAATCACTATTCCTCTATCTCCACATTGTTTTAGCCTTGGCCTGAGAAACTCGACACTTCAATGTCTCGTATCAGGTTGTACCACTCAAGTGGAATCAGTGGACTTCAGAGTCTGTCAGAGACTTCTTTATTTCAATGCTCGGCAAGAAAAAAACCCAACAGAAAGCATAAACCACTGACTATTACTCTGCCAAATGCACCTTTGAAACACGAAGCATTAATACGATGCACACTGTTATTAATGTAGAATACTGGACTTTTAGCTTAGTTTTTCGCTCTTTCTGCCCAGGAAGTGGCTGAAGATGTTCATGGGCATGGGAAAGATGATGGTGGAGTTGTGCTCGGCAGCGATGCTGTTCAACGTCTGGAGGTAACGGAGCTGAGATAGAAAATGACAAGTTAAAAATTTGGAGGGCAACCAAGTTGTTTCTTTAACAACGTTGTTAAATGTTGTTACCTGGAGAGCAGAAGGACTTTCTGCGATGACCCCAGCAGCCTCCCTTAAGGCTTTTGAGGCCTTCTGTTCACCTACTGCAGCTATCACCTGAAAGAAATTTGAAAAGCAAACAAAGGCTATGAAATAATTCTAAGACCTAAGTTGAAAGTCCCACCTTTGCCCTGGCCTCCCTGGCGGCCTCAGCTTCTGCAGCCATGGCCCTCTGAAGCTGGACAGGAAGACGAACATCTTTGCTGCACCGCCGGGGGGGGGGGGGGAGGGAAAGAAAATGTGCAAGATTATGGACTTTGCATACATGTGAGTTGTAAAAGCAAACTGTACATTGCAACTCTCT
>JAAUXU010023296.1_pt1 | contig 12889 bp, 9 predicted proteins | sample 7278151 | NCBI WGS metagenome assembly JAAUXU01 (sample SAMN14350113, study PRJNA611818) | marine sediment metagenome | isolation source: surface marine sediment (1.8m) | place: French Polynesia: Moorea | collected 2018-08 | reverse complement strand
GGGTCAACTTCCTCACCTCACTGCAAGCAAAGTGCACGTGACCCAGCAAAGTGGGTCAAGTCGGCCAGCTTCGAGTCGAGGCAAGACCAGCTTCGTGCTGAGCACGCAGCGTGTGTTCACCAAGGGTCGAGTCTGCGCTGTTGGGTGGGATTGCAGCAAGTCTTATAATAACCCGAGCAATGCTGGGTTTCTCTGCTAGTGTTTCATATAAAGGATAAAGGGGTTCTTTTTTCACTGCTATTACGACTTATAATGACTACATATCGATAATTTAATCTTGAGTACTTCTTCCTAAACTCTTGTGTAAGTGCCATACTCAATTTACTACATACTGGGGGACATTTTCGACTGTAGTTGAGTCAGCTGACGCGAGTCAGCTGTTCACTCTCTATTCACGCCGCGCATCAGAATCAACCTTTCCCTCGCGTGTGTTTTTCTTTCCGTCCTCCGTTTTCAGTGCAGAAAGATCAGTTGAAAACCCTGGAATGCAAAAAATACTCCTCCACAGCCTGGGTGGCAAGACAATTGAGCAGTCCTGACACATTGTTGCTGCTGCTCCTGCTGCACTGCACGAAGCTGCACTGTCCTAATATTTCTTGTCCGAGCCTCCCCATTTTTTTCTCAGCACATGGTGAGGTTTCCTGCTCTCTCTGTCTCTCCGGGACAGCGATTTCCTCTCCCGATTTTTCCGGATTTCCTCCCTCCGTCGGTGCGATCTGGCAGTATTAGGCAATAAATCAGCCAGGCCGGCAAATGTGCAGCAACAGCAGCAGCAGCAGCAGCAACAACGATGCCGGAATGCAGGAGGCTCAGATAAATATCGGGGAATTCGAATCATGTTTCTTCGCTGCTCAAAAAAAAGAAGCTTTACTGCATGTGTACAATTGAATGCACAGCGCGTTTATTTCTATTCCCAACGGCCAAAGTTGTTAGCTGAGTAAATCCTACCAGCTGGGTCAGACTTAGTGTGGCAAACCTGGCCGGAGGAGTCCGAAATTTGGCATTTGGTCGGGAAAATGCCAGAATTCGATGTCTCTGGATGCGATGTCTGGGGCAGATCAGGCCCGGCTGAATAACACTTGTGACGATTGACAAGAAGGGGTGAGGTTTGAACGCAAGAGTTTTCTTCCACTTCGAGGCCGCTTTCGAGGCCGCTTTCGTGGCCGCTTTCGAGGCCGCTTTCGAGGCCGCTTTCGAGGTCGCTTTCGAGGCCGCTCTCAGACAGGCGGAGACAGAATGTGGCATGTAGTGAGTAAATAAAAGTGTTGAGGCATCCTCAACTACGGTCGTTTGAGCAGTGAGACCCGACCCTGAAGGCCACCCCAGACTGCTGGAGGCCAAGTTGTGGACACAACTGAGTCAACAGAGCAGAAGAGAAATCTCAGGTCTTGGAAGAACATTGTGTTCTTGCTCAACGAGAAAAGGAGAGAAATTGTCTTTGAACTTGCTTGAAATGACCTCTCATTGTGCTGCAGAAGTACAATTGTCTGGACAGTGGAAAGGACCACTCTTAAGGATCGTGCACACTGGCACATGTTTGCCACGTGTAGAGGAAATGCACTTATGACTGCTTAAGGTGTGATGCCAACCAGGGGGTGACACCCCCAACCCTCTGATCTGCACCAGCCTGACCCCGACCCGAGAAAAGAGGCAGTAGATTTGTTGAGGAAGCCTCGATTGGAGGGGGTAAACCAGTGACATTCCCTCCTCCCCCTTATTGGCACGTTGGGCCTACCAACTTTTGCACTGCTAAACGCGCCCTTTTCCACATGAGAGTTTCGCAATTAAGATTAGGCCCAGTCTCGCTTTCCCACGATCGGGCAATAAATTTGCCAATTGCTGCTGTGCATTCCTTTTTCTCTCTGCTGCTGTTGCTGTTGTAGCTGCTGCTGTTGCTGCTGTCCCTATGGTTGAAAGTCTCGTTAAGGAAAGTATTAGACACTTCTGGACTTATGAGACTTTCTTAAGTAGGGGGTTGGGAGGGGGTGGATTTTGCGCCAATAATTGCAACGAAACGATGCACTCAGCTTGCACACACGACATTCCATGTCCAGACTCGTCTTGGTCAGGGCTGCCAAGGAAATTGGCGGCATTTTGCAATTCTCCACAGAAATTATTCATGAAGACTGCGAAGTCGAACAGGAAAATTGCCCAGTTAACTCTCTCTGTAATGCACGAAATGACTGTGCTTCATAACAGCATGTGTGCAAAATAGCTTTCCGCACCTATAATATGATAAGTAGAGAATGGGGAAATGTCTTGCAACATCGTCAGTTCCACCAAAGTGCACAAAATGCACAATGGCCTAAGCCAACGGACCTTTGCAAAATTATCACAACTATATTGTATGAAAGCTGTGGTGTATGAGTGGTTATGAGTGGCCTGGTATAGATTTAGAAATGAGACAGCTGAAATCAAAAGTAACTTTAGGTGTTTCAATTGTTCAATGTTTCATCGGCTCTTTTGAGGTCGGACCTTGGGTAGGCTGCTCACCTCTGGCGGTCCGCTCTCCCCTTGGAGATGTTGATGACCTGCTGGAAGAAGTTGGTCTGGTTGCTCATGTCCAATCGTTCACAGAAGCCAATAAATATTTCATTCATCCGGCATCAAAAGCGCTGCAAAAAAGCCAACGGCCACAATGCGTTACTTATGGACAACCCTGTACGGTGGTGGCAAAATTGGGAGTCCGTTCACTGATCACTGTTATTACCAGAGTGATTCTAGTGTGATGAGATACTGGGAACATAGATCGAACCCTCTAAAACAGGCACAAATAGACAAAATCTCCCATTGCCAGAGCTTCAACAGGTATGACAGCTTCGAGATCATTGACCTCAACTACCTACCTACTAACGCCAGGCAAGCCGAGTTTACCAAAGTTCAGGAGCGACAAAGGGTCATTTCCATGATCGACGTCATCGGGATCCTCTATTTTATAGACTCTTTACCCATGTTATCCTTGCTGAGGTTGGGCCTGCTTCTACTTGAACAGGTCCGGATCAGCTCGGTATGGAAGTCATGCGACCTTAAGTTTTGCCACTATTCCACGCATATTATTAACCATATTATCAGAGAAGCACATGTGTGCTTCCCTTTAGGAATATACTTCTCTGTCTTATATATGCTTTCTTTTGTGCTACAGGCGAACATCACGCTGCGATCCACACGAACGGCGTCGATGCCGCCCTGAGGCGCCCGTCGCTGCTGGCCCTCGTCTTCACCTTGACGGCCCTGCTCACCGGGATCTTCTCGCTCTGCGCCCTCATCTCCTTGACCCTCGTCACCGCGGTCCTCGTCGTACCCTACTACGCGTATTGATGTCGTCCTTGTCCTCGACTTCGTCCTCGGCCCCGCCGTTGTCGGTGGCCGAGGCAACGACGGCGTTGTTGCCGATGTGTGAATTGCAGTCAACAATGCAAGATGCTGCTGTAGCACTTATAATAGAAAGCTTAGAAATAAAGGAGGAACGTTTTGCTCTTCCATCCGTTCGAAAGAAGGCTTACCAATACCCCACCCCTCCTTTCCCGCCAACAATGGGACTTTAGAACACCTGACTGTTGTTGTTCTGGTTGTTATTGGTGGAGATGATGCAGAAGTCGGTGGTCGACCTCACCACAGCCCGCGCGACGAACTGGTTGTGATGCTGGCCCAGCTGTGGAGTGTCCACGGAGACTGCAGAGCAATGACTGCCTGGAGTTGCTCTTTGTCTCCTGACACGACCAAAAAAATCCACCGATCACAAGAAGTTCCGAAGAGGTTGCGTGACAATGGGTGAGTGAGCTTGTACAAGTCTTGCTCAGGTCCTCTCGAAGTTCATCCCGAAAGTCATGGAATGAATGACTTTCACAAGAAAATTCCCATGCCTGGAATGACTTTCCAAGTGAGAATTCGCAATAAGTTGTATTCACTCAATCGAAGTCGAGCTAATAGGATTGTGGATCAGGCACTGAGCTTCTCCATGACAACTGTGCGATTACAGCACATCAATCCACTCGAAAGTTCCATCCACTTAATGTTGACCGACCAGGAGAAAAAGTTTGGAGATCTCGTGCAACTGCTACATATTGTACAGGGATTTGCAGATAAATTGAGACTTTTTATACAGAAAGAGTAAGACAGTATAACTTAGCTATTACCAAAACAATCAATATTTTATTTAGAAACAAAATCTTGCACATAACCTCCTCTATAGATTTTATTCAATGTGCTCGCCCCCAGCTGCAATGACAGCAGTGATCCTGGACCGGAACCTCTTCGTCCACGAAGACGATCACTTTGGAAGCACCTTTGTGGTTGAGAAACTGAACAGTTTTGGACATCTCTCCGCTCTGATCATCTTGGTCTTCTCGGTGAGGAGGTTCCTGGTCCGATGCACGTAGGACTTCATTCCCAGGTTGATGTTGACGGCCCTGGAGATGGTGGAGACGTCCACATTACGGTTGTTGGCCAAGGTCGTCATGGGCATCGTCGGGTTCGCCTTGATCGATCTGTTGAGGTCAGCCAAAAAGCGTGGAGTCCTCTTGGCCTCCCTGTATGCTGTGATCAAAGTCTTGGGGAAAATTTGCTGAAAGGAAGATGGCAACCCTTAGTGCCAAGTCTCAGTAAAGGATTGCGTAACCGCTGGTCATTATGACCAAACTTGAGGGGGGTCCGAGTACACAGAGACATTCAGCCGACGTCAGTTTGATTCATTCATAACGTTTGATTGCATTCACCGGCCCAAATGGGGTCCCCCCCGTGTGGAAAGCTCAGAATCTCAAGCCGGAACCGTCCTTCAAGCACTTTGAGTCTACGGGGTGTACGATAAATAAGTGGTTGGGCATAGTTCTCAAATTCTCGTTTTTTAATTTGCTGCATGGAATGGCTTTGAAGTGGACGCAAAAACAGAGTTAAAGCAAGACATCTCAGCTCAGGTAAAGAGTTGTCACCTGTATTTTGGCAGATTGTGTCGTGTTCTGGCGCTGTCTCTTTCCTCTAAAATAAGATTCGTCAAAATCAACACCAAATCGATCATTTTTTACCGCAAAAACAAGTGCACAATTGACAGCTGCTCTCTGTCCACATCTCACAGAGATATCAGTGTATTCTAACAGCTGCCCATCAATGACAGCATACACCAGATCGGGAGCACCAGAAAGAGCACTGCAGTCCACCTGTGTGAGGTCCAAAGTCATCATCATCATAGAGAGCTCAAATTTGACAGATGATGAAAAATTCATTAGGGATCAATTGATATTCGGTCGGCTAGATCGACAAGGTACTTTTGGGGAAAATAGTGTTGTTTCAGTCTCGGTCTTTGACCAAAGTATTTACATTTTACTAAAAGCATTTTTTTTCTTAAGGTCTATGTGCACTGTCACCTCAGAGTAGTAAGTGCAGCGGACGCTTCTGTTTTGAGGCATGACTTTTGACTGGATTGGGCCACAAAAGTGGTTCACGCCTCCGTGGAAAGCTAAGCAGCTCCTCCAAAACCAAACTGATATGCACTTTTGCTCTAGGACTACTCATTTGTTCCAGAACACAGGATCAAAGTTATGTACTTTTAATCCCAGCTCAATACATAAGAGTTTGACTGTTTTGTGGACAAATAAGTGGTCCTAGAGCAAAAGTACAGACAGGCTTTAGTGTTGGAGGAGCTTCTTATCTTTCAATGGAGGGGGAAATAATTTTTGTAGCTCAATCCACTCTAAAGTTATGGCTAAAAAAGAAGTGTCCGCTACAGCTACTATATACACTATGCCATAAAAGTTCGAGTTTCTGGAGTCGGTTGTGACCTCACTTTAGGTTAACAGTGCGCATAGAAAAGCATTTCTTTTTTTTACGAAAAATCAAACTTGCACCAGTTATAGCAGAGTCTAGTCCAATTTTCCACATGGAAAAACGAAAATTGAGATTTTTAAACTAGCCCAATATTTAGTCACATGGACTTAGGATCAGTCATTTCCTGACCACATGGGCGAGTAGACAAAAGCCAACAGAAAATATGAAGTCAGACTTGAGATGAACGTTTCTCGTAAAAATCCAGATATTTTCGATCCTCTTTTGCATCTCTTTACGGCTCCAGAATGTTTTATCGCAGCGCCCAATGGCTTTTCTACGATCAGACCGCAATGATCTTCACACCAAGATCTTTTGTGAAAAGACCCTCATGTCCTGCGCAATTGCTCTTGTGGCGAGCAGACCAATGTTTCACCTTATGTGGTCATAACTTTGGACCCGATTGAGCTACAGAAGTGATTTTCCCCTATATGGAACCTCCAAGAATCTCGCAGACTGAACTGATTTGCCCTTTTGCCCCAGGATCTCTCTTTTTTTGAACAGGGATGCAAAGTTGAGGCCAAAATAGTGCGGAAGTGACCCTTTTTCTGGGGGGGGGGGACATGACTTTAGATTGGATTGAGCTACAGAAGTGGTTGAGCATTCTTTGAAGAACGTCCTTTTTAACCAATCAGATATGAACTTTTGCTCTAGGACTACGTATTTGCTCAGAATATCGTCCCCAAGTGTTTCATATTGCCCGGTTCACTTCTAATAATAATTTCAAGACAGTGGAAGCAGAGTCAACTTCTTCGACCACTAACTGATTCTCATGGTGAAATGAGCTATTCGATCTCAGGGATGCAAGGTGCCCAAGCAGTCCTCATCGGACTCTGGAAGCTTCTGTGCTGAGCTCCAAGGGGATTCAGCTGCAGCCCAAAGGGTGTCACATGTTATCCATACAAATCTTGTAACAATCATTCTGCTGGGCCAAAACTCCCCTCTAGCTTGACGTAGAACTGAGCGAGGGAATGCCATAGGTCCCCCATGGCCACCCTCAGGCTACAGCACTGAACTATAATTAAAAAGACTTAAAAAAGGACTTCCTATCCAGCCAACTCCTCTCATTCATACCAATTTATGAGGACACTGCAAAACTGCAGGAAATATTTGTAAGGAAAGTTTCTAGGAATCGACACCAGGTTCCTTCCCCGAGCAATTATAATGAAAGCTCTGTAACCTGTCCGGGAAAGGAATTAAAGTGCTGCAGAAAAAAAAGCCTCAAATGTTGCAGTACGTTCAATTCATTCTCTTAAAAGCTTTTCCGAGAAGACCTGAGAGTCCCTCATTGCTGCTGTTCTAGGGACACTTTGAACAACTTTAGGTCAACCTTTGAATAAAAAAAATGATTCTCTTTTCTGTAAGCTCTCTTTTGTGGGCGGGGGTGCTGCAATCTTAGGCTTGCTGTGCACTTTTGGACTACAACAAGATCAGGCTCAGTCACCTTCAGTGAAAGTCTGGACGTCTTCACTGTCAGTGAAACGATCTCAATTTGACGCAAGATCACTGTAAACGTTTACTTCCATTCGCAGATTTTCTGCACCCACTCAAGAATGGAGCAGATTTTGAAGTCCCAGTTTCTGCACAAACTGTCAAACTTTTAATCTAAAAGCTACAAAGTTTGTAAGAGATGTCAAAAAGGCTCAATGTCAATGTATGGGTAGTTACAGCATTCAATTCCTGACGGAGCAAGCGGACGTCACCTTCAACATTCATGAGTGTTTCTGACGAGACATAGCTGCAGCACCTGGCCCACGGCGGTGCACAGCATGTTCCCGGCCAAGAGGATGAGTCCCAGGGTGTCGACCCTTCAATGGTGTCTGGGCTCACCATGGGCTCCACCAACAATGTCGACTCTGATCGACGCTGCCAACTTCACAGCTCACCGGGGCTGCAGCCATAAAAGAAAGGTCTCACACCCGGAGTGACTCAGGTCGTACACAGCGTGAGCAACAAAAAATGCATAGTCCAATGTTATTGCTGTGCAAATTACTTATGATTTAATCAAGTGCATCAGAGTCACTCATCAATGGCGGCAGCCAGCATATCTGTGTGGAACGATACAGGGTGGCCAAACTGGGCATCTTCTCCCAGGCTAAACTATTCTCCCTGAAATTTTAGAATCAATGTTCTGAATAATTTGACATTGCTATTAAAAGGCTGTCGAGGGAAGACGTTTTACAAAGAAGCGTCGAAAACACTGAAATTCCCCATGAGATGACCTGAAAACTGGACATTGTGCAGTTTCTCCCTCCGCTACATTCAGATTCCACTGTAAACATTCTCACTTCTGAACAAAAGTCAGCGTCCCCGAGCCGAAATCCAGGCTTACAACAAATGTCTCCTGTCTTTTAAGATATTTACTCATTTACCCATGCATGAATTCATGTAGCGAAGCTGGGGAAGCTTTAAGAAGCACAAAAAATGCAACTCTCCCAAGACGGCAGCTCGTGTAGCTGCCGTCGTGTACGCCTCGGAATAAAGTTGACTTTTCTAAGCCTCACATGGAAGAATACTGAGCTTAAACATTTGCAACACGGGTGAAAAATTTATCATTTGCCTTCCTGATGGCCAAGAAAATCGATTTGACTACTGCACTCACTGCAAATATTCTGTACAATATGAGTCAAAATGAAACGCAGCTTCCAATGTCAGTTGACAAATCTCAGAGTTGTGTGCTGATTCTCAACGCAGTATTCACGCAACCTCTTATATTGATCCAGTGCCACAGTCCAAAAACGTCTGCGTGACGTCGTCAACGCAGAGATCGGCCTCGGTCGGGATGCCGAAGAAGAAGAAGCTTCTGGCTGACCTGGCGGCCGACGGCATGGACAGTGAGTTGGTGCGAACCCCGAGCCTCCTTGATGACCACGGGGGAGCAGCCACTGCCACTTGCTGTCCTCGACACAGGCTGTCCTCGACCATCATTGGCCCTGACGTCGACATGAGTCCTCCTCTTCTTTGGCGCGTCAGACAAAGTTGTGACCTTCTCGAGCCTGAACAATTTCCTTGGCTTGGACGTCGGCACTGAGGAGTTGAGTGACGAAGCTGCCAGCTCAACTCTTCACTGTTGACGAGACAGTTGGAACTTTCGGCATCTTTCATGACATTTTCTTAATGATCAAACGTTGTTTGTTTGTCCGCTCCCTCCAGTTGGGGTCCAAAGTTTTCCTGAACAACAACGTCAACAGTTGTAGCACTTTGGGGTGCGGAGGGAGACTCAGATAAGCCTCACCACTGTTCGATCTGACCGAGATTGACAGAGGCTTTGGTTTAAGGAAGAGCCGCAGTGGACTCCATGGGGATGGGACACCTGTCTGGCCCGGTCCTGATGTGCCAGACCAGCAACTTGTGCCCGGCCAACCTGGCGCTGTCAGGGAGCTGCAACTCGACCAGGTGTCACTCCATTGATGGACGGTTGCTTGCCTACCCTGGCAGATGGAGTTGCCATGAGGAGAGGATGGTGAAATGAGGCCACTGGAGGACCAAGCACAGGACGCTGAACCACAAGGTGAGGTTGATCAGAGCGCTGGATGCTGAAGGCTGGAACAAAACTATTGCCTCCCGTGACACTTCATGAGGGTCGACTTGGACTTGGTCCAGATTCCTCTTCTTGTCCTTCGTCTCCTTCCCATTCATCTCCGTCCTCCACGACAAAAGATGGACGCGCATTACCGCCATCTTCCAGTTGGGGTTCTTGGCCACAGACTTGCCTCAGTCACATGCACACCACAATCAAGCGTTCGAAGAGTCCGCCTGTGATTGCGGCAAAGACCTTTCAAGCACATTCAAGCACTTCACTTTCGAATGTCGAATTAGCCAAAGTCCTGAAGTTATTTAGCGATACTTCTTTGGTTTTATGCGCCTGACTCATTTACGATCAGCAGGCCATAAAAGGTCACTGGTGAAGTTTGCCCGTACAATGGAGTGCGGCCATATGTACACTCCCAGCTGGGGCAAGGGGTCGGCGGACCCCTAACACCGGGTGGCTCAGTACTCAAGTCCCACTCAAAGTCAAAGTAGTGATGGGCAGGCTGAGCCCGGCTGAGCCGAACCTACCATGGGTTAGGTCATGATTGGATTCAGTTACGTTATCCTAATCGAACGTCATCTTGAAAACCTCATCGTTGACTAACTAAACCCATTTCAGATCAGGCTCGGCTTGACTCACCCAGCCCATCACTACTAAGATTTCGTGTGCGATTCTGTCAAGAGAGTGACTCGAGTGTGCGCACGTTTATCTACAGTACTGCAAAAATTTCTCAAGTGTCGTAGGTTCGAATCCAAACACTTTTCAATATTTTTTGATTTGTTTTAACTTCTCTTAGGTCCTTTTCTGTTCTTTTCAGTTTTTTGCGAAAAACTTGAAGAAGTCTCTGAAAAAAAGAGAGACGTTACATCGCAGACGTCGGCCTGGGCAAGGCCGATATGCCGTACGTCCTATTTTGCATTTTAAAGCTCTCGGGCCTAGACGACCTGGGCGATTGACGCAGCGGACGAGGTCGAGTCCGTGGTCGAATCCGTGGTCGAGTCCGTGGTCGAGTCCGTGGTCGAGTCCGTGGTCGCGTCCGTGGTCGAGTCCGCACACACCGGTTGTGCCGAGTGCGAGGTCTGACGTCAAAGGGTCCTTCTTCATGGAGTCGAGCAAATGTGGACGCCAGATTTGTGCGTTGCTGTCCTGGGGTTTTGCTGGACCTGAGCTGTGAAGAATCACCTTTCACGACGACGTCCCTGGGCAATGTGGTGGATTTCCCAGGGCGGCCGGTTCGAGGACATCTCCAACCCGGCGCAAAAAGGCGGGAAACGGAGAAATGGTGGAGCAGAAAGCAAAAACCCGGAGTTGAATTACAAATTGTACTTTACGTCTCATGCCCAGTTGCCCTGTCGTCGACCCGGTGCACCTCGTTCTCGGCCTTGCGCTTCTCGTCGGCCTCGGCCCTGTGCATCCCGTCCTCGGACAATCCAAGGCCACTCACAATAGACTTGGCTGCAGTACGGAAAATCAAGTGTCCATGCAAGGCAAGGCTCATACGTTGTTGAGCCTCTTGCCCGCCTCTCACAGTACAGAGGAATTGTGAGTAGAGCACAAAAGGTGACGTCAATTGTTGCCAAAAGTGCAGTGGTCGCGTTGTCACGAGCTCATTTCCATTCCTTTAGGTTAAAAAAACAGTGTCAGACTTTAAAATCGTCTGTTTGCGATTCTTTTGCTGTCCTTCGGTCGTTGAATCGAAGTGTAATAACTTTGGACCTCGAGCGAGCATGAGAGAAAGGTCAAGGTTCTTGACCAAGGCCAAGTGAGGCCAGGCAAGGCTGGCGAAGCCGCCGAAGAACGCGCTATTGACCTCTCTCCACAGGTGCGAGATTGAGCTCGGCCTTTGCTTCTGTACTTACACGGTTCTTCTGGCCGAGCGAGATATGTCCAAAGGAAACTTTTGCTGTTGATTTATGGACAAAGAAGATCTTAAACCTGAAAGCTGAACAATAAATTGAGTTTCTTCCACAGCCAGTATGAAAAATGTTTGAGTGAAACTGCGTTCAGATCTTATGTTTTAGGACTGACTCGATCTGGTGGAGAAGCGCAAATCCTTGGAGACTCCTTGGAGTGAATAAGAAAGACCGCAGAGCCTTGATTGTGGCTATAACTCAGTCGTGATGAGCAATTTTGGGGGGAGTTTTTCTTTTTGGGGGGCGGGGGAGGCCTGTTTTGGGGGCGATCGTCTGTTCTGAGTCTTTGCCAAACACTCTTTGGCAAAGTCGTAGCATTGAGCCAAGGATCCTTCTTCACTTGGTTCTTCACTGGTCTGGTAGAGCGAGCAATGAGCACAGCTTAGGCTGTGCAACAGCACTGAGTCAGCATGGAGCACGCTGAACCGGGCCCACGGGGCACTGGGTCCTCAGGCCCATGTAGCCTAAGCTCTTAGCGTCCTGTGCTCACAGGCAACTGGGCCTAAAAGGCTAGATGAGGAGCCACCCCAATCCTCTGTGAGCCCAGTTCAGATGGAGCCATGGAGGATATGAGTCATAGTCACTCTACTGTGACCGTGCAAGTCGCTGGTGGAGGAGTGTGACTATTCATTTATATACCACGACACAAGATGCCTGAACACACTGTGCAAGATGTATTGGAATATTGATAAAAGGCAGGGATGTAGCTGGGGCGCCTTTGAGCATAGTTCTTTAAGCAATTTTTTTAGTATTCCTCCTACATACGAGCAGACGTTGCTGTTGTTCACAACATACCCTGGTATGGGCAAGATTCTATGGCCAAAAAATAATTTCTTCCTGTTTTCACGTCAGGACTGTAGAGATTTCTCCAATCCTGACGTGAGGCTGATGAGTTCTCCGAACACTTCTTCATCAACGGTGCCATTAAAAGTGCTGTAGGACGCAGGGTCAGTCAACCTGGCGTGAGCAGGTACAGTCGAACTTCCATATAGTAAAGATTCCCGATACAGTAAAGGTGGCGCTGCTCACCGGATGTTGACTTGACAAAAATGTCGGGACGACACTGCCTTCAGCGCCGACTTCCGAGTAAATTGAGGCTCTACTGTAGTGGAGCCTGAGTGTCGTCAGTGGCGCTGTTACTGTCTCCACTTTCAAGTCTTGCCCTCTAGAACTGAGCTAAAGTACGAGGGAAATCCTGGAAGTACTGCAAATGTGCCTAAGCTGCCACGGTTGAAGGCACGAGGCCCAACAGGCCTATTGCCGGCCACCGGCAGGCAGGCAGTCTACCAGTCTATTGACTAGTGTCAGGTGTTCGTTCAAGACGTTCTCGGACTTGATCGGAAACCACCGCAATCATCCTGGAGACGGTGTCTGCCAAGGTCCGCCAGTCCTCTCTTTTTGGCACGGGCTCTGGACGAAAGGTAATGGACGAATCACAACAAAGAGGCGTGAGCGGTCTGCTACTTGCACATTGTGATCCGTTTTTTGCGGGGTCTTTGGCAATTTCACTTGACTGCTGGCGGTCCTGCCCTGGGTCCTGCCCTGGGTCCTGCCCTGGGTCCTGCCCTGGGTCCTGCCCTGGGTCCTGCCCTGGGTCCTGCCCTGGGTCCTGCCCTGGGTCCTGCCC
>JAAUXU010095864.1_pt1 | contig 12892 bp, 10 predicted proteins | sample 7278151 | NCBI WGS metagenome assembly JAAUXU01 (sample SAMN14350113, study PRJNA611818) | marine sediment metagenome | isolation source: surface marine sediment (1.8m) | place: French Polynesia: Moorea | collected 2018-08 | reverse complement strand
GTGCCGTGCAATGAGCTCTTACATGAGACTGGAGGTGTGACCATCAGTGCCGTGCAACAAGCTCTTACACCAGACTAGAGGCGCGACCATCAGTGCCGTGCAGTGAGCTCTCATACCACTCTAGAGGGGCGACTGCAACAGTTGTCTTTGGGGGACAGAAATCATGTCTGGAGATTGCCCTGATTGGCCAGAAACCCAACAGCAATGGTGTGAACAGGGTGGTGACAAGTTGCTTTACTGTTGAGTCTTTCTTCAGCCAACTTAAATCTTACGGGGCAGTCACAGCAATTTCCGGGTCACGTGATCTCTGTGCCACCAAGCAACTATTGCAGTCACAATAGTCTGGTATAACAGCTCACTGGCTGGGTGTGACGGTCAGTGCTGAGCGTGTGCAAGTTCGTGGCGGTGAGTGCCGAGTGTGATGATCAGCGTCAGTGCTGTGTGATGTTCGTGTCGGTGCTGTGCGTGTCCAAGTGTGGGCCACACAGGTGCCATGCGTGCAACTGTATGACAGTCAGTGCCGTGTGCGTGTGTGCCTCTGTGATGAGTTGGTTGTGTGCAAGTGGGTGACCGTCAGTTGAGAACGAAAAAAGAGTTTTCAAAGATTTTCGAAAACCTCACAATTGAGCAGTTTTGATTAGCAAAAGACTTGAAAAGACTATAGGTAATGGTCCGATCAGATTTGTTTTAGATTTTAATTCTGCCCGTGTGATGTGCTGTCTTTAAGCAAAATTTGAACTTTTCGGAGTTAAATAGTCCTTTTACAAGAAATTAACGTATTTCATGCTTTTAAAAGTTGCCAACCTTTCAAAATAAGTCCAAATTGGACAATATTGCAATGTTGGTTCTTAGAGTTGAAACACATTTCTTTCTGATCTCTTAAAGATTTCACTTCATCCGGGGGTGAGACGACGACCTTGTGCATCGGAGGGGGCATTTTTGCGCTTAGTTGGCAGGGAACTTGGACTTCCTGAAGTAGCACAGGGAGGGTGGAGCATCCTTGGCAGATTTGCTGTTGTAACAGTCGTTCCTGTTCTTCAGGCGCTTGTCAATGTGGAAGTCTTTCTCATCACTGAATAAATCAACACCATCCCACGTTTTACGACGTTCAGCATCCTTTTGCTTCCCTTTACCCTCTCCCCTCTGCTTTTAGGCATCGACATCTGCACCCTGGTCTTGGCCGGCGACTTCGGCTTTAGCACATTCTTCACCCGCTCTCTCATTGAGGTCTCAGGCATGTTAACTTGCCTTGCCCGGGCCCTGATGGAAGTATTTGGCTGCGTGGGGATGGCCTCTTGCACAGCCTCTGTGCAAGAGGTCGAGTGAGAGGCCATCCTCGTCCTCTGTGCACGTTGTTCTCTGCCTGCCACCCTGGACACGCTTCTCGCAGCCTCCTGTCTCTTCATAGAGCTTCTTGATGGAGTAGATTGTGCTCCTGGCCACGTTGGAGCATGTTGGCAACTTTGTCACCGGCTAAAATTTGTTCGACCATTCTTTTTTTGTTTGTTTGTTTACAAAGCACTGACATCTTGCTCTCATTTTATTTTGTGCGCGAGCCTAAACTTACGAAATTGGCCGCAAATGTGAGTTCAGAACCTGTGTGCAAGTTGCCCCGGTACGACGTGGGCAGGTCCAAAAACTTTTCCAAGATGCTCTACCCCTTGCATGAAACTCTTGCTACGTGGTTGACAGCGCAGCAGAACAAAGTGTTTGTCGCTCCTTATGCTGTATATGTCCCTAGTATGAGCAATAGAAATAGCAGCTGGTCCACCTGAGTCAAACACAACTTGCTCGCTACACCTTTGAAAAATGACCGCATAATTTCTCCACTAGTATGCAGTCCAGACAGGGAGAGATCTGTGAAATGTGTCATTGCTGACACATTTGAGTTTGGTGAGGGTTATTTTTTACTCTGACCATCTGCTCGACGTGAGGAGAAGTCCGGAGAAGTCCAAGCTAGGCCCGTTTAAGCCATTTCCCACCTTCCTGCCTCCTTTCATCCAGTTTCAACGTCATGTCCCAGCTGCTTCCCTCTTCTTCTCGGCTCGATCCATCTATCTCGACATGATTTCTCTGGGGAACTCCTTTCTTCTCACTTGCATAGGCCACTTTGGGCCTACGCACGCGCGCACGCGCGCGCGCGCATATCTAGACAGTCTTAACCTGGTTTTGGTGGTGAGAGCCTGAATGAAAATTGAGTAAAGAAAAATGAGAGGAGGGGGGAGATGAAGGTAAATTGATGCTATCATCTGCAACTCTGAGGAAATTGAGGATGCTGAATACCAATATGAGGAGGTGAGAGCAGACATATGGAAATCGCGAGTGAAATGAAATCGTGGCTGAAAGTGGCCAGTGAAAAGTTTTTAGTCAAGACTCACTATTTGTTAGATGAATCATCCTCTCACTGATGCTGCTTAAAAAAACTTGTCCATATTTTGTAGTGTGAAGTAAGAATGACTGTTTCATACATTGGTCTATTTTTTTCATGTGAGTTTTTCGGCATTTGGCGACTTTTTCGGCAAGTTCTTCGGCATCGCTGGACTCGTTTACTCAAGTGTGTGCCAAAATGTAGAGTCTGTTGGTAAACAGAAACACCACTTCCTTTTTTGGATCAGCTTACAGCTTAACATTCAAAAAGAAAGTAGTTACCTTGGGAAATGCAAAAGAGCTAGTTTTTTTTAATCTTGTTCCGTTTTGGGTCAGCTGCTTGTTTAAAATTTCAGGGCCTACATTTTTGATGACTTTCTTACCAAGACTGGAGGGAATTAGTGACGGTGCGAAAATATGACTCGCTAAATTCTAGTGACTTTTAGTCACTCACGTACTAGTGAAAGGCCACCATTAATCACCGGGGTTAAAGGCACTCTTTCCATGAGAAATACTCGGCTGATTCCGGCCAAAAAATTCCACATTCATCCGTCAATTTTATCCTCTTTAGGCAGTGGCAGTCCCGCCGTACATAGTGTATAATATTATAAAAAAAAGTTTCTCTGGTGCTGGCTGAAAGAAAAGTTCCTACTTACGCAGAGCCCCTGTACTTACAGCGCTGCTGTGCAGTGCAGAACAGTACTTAAACAGTTTAGTTACTGAGAAAGGCCATCATTGTCTGCCAACTTTTAAATACTTCGTTGTCGCTCTCATGATCAAGCTCTTCCCATGTTCAGAAAGACCTTTTGTGAGAGACCCTCTATAGAGTCTGAAAAAAAGGGGCCTTGGAAAGAACAAGGGAATTAAGAATCTTATATCCCTTATACTAGTGCTCAGCACAGTTTGTGGTGAACCTCACGATGTAGTAAACATTTATGTTGAAGCAGACTTTTTGAACATATGTGCGCGATAAAAAAAAACCTTGTAAGTCGACACTGTGAGGCTTGGGAGGCACCTCAACTCACATTGTTATGCACTAATTTAAGGTCAAAATTAGACCAGTCCCCACGAGTGACTTCATCAAGCTCCCTCTTAAAAAAATTGCACCAGGTTTGCGCAAAAAGTGGCGCTTGATGTCGCGAGGACCACCAATAAGAAAAAAAATGGCAACTTTGCTGCGCGGCGAACTTGATTGAAGCCAATTCGTGACAGCCCCAGCCAATGCTCATGAAGCCTCACTGAAGCAAGAATGAACAAATTTCCAGAAGTGTTTTGAATTTTCTCAGGAGGAAGTTGAAGCCCTTGAGGAAAAGCCTCACCCTGAGAGAGAAAAAAAATGGACCTCACTGGCGACCTCATAAAGTGGAGAACAACACAGTACAGTTTAAAAAGTAATGCTTACTGCGTTGCAGCCTATGTTTATAGCAACAAATTGCCAAAAGTTTAGTCCTTCCAGGCGGGTGAAGTCGATCTGGCCATGGTGAAGCTGTCCACGTACAGTGCACTCCCCCCTCCACCAGAGGGTTCACCATACAGAGAGTCCACTGTAACTGGGCACGTTTAAACTATACCCGGCGTCCTTGTGATTTGGTCCACTGCATCGACGTAGCCAAGTCCGCTTGCTTACTCGGCGTTACCTGAAGGAAAGTATCAAGACCAATCGGGGATGGCAAATGAAGATGTATGGCGACAGCAGCTGTGGCGAGCTACCCAATTTTCGCCCCCAGCTAGACAGTTTTGTTGCCTCGTGCGTGCCGCAAACCTGGGGCATCCTTGATAGATCTCTGGCAGCCCTTTCCCCCCCCCCCCTTCTCCCACATCTTTGCTTACACACACAAAGTGGAGCGGATTGTGGAATGTTGTTCTATCAAGTGTGAGGGAAATGAAGCCAGTGTTTGTGGGGGGGAATCTGGACGCAGGTGAATGACAAGAACTGTTATTCACCATGACAGAGGGAGGAGAGAAGTCTGCTTTGGATTCACATCATGCCTCTATTTTCCCCGACAGTTTCATTCTCTTCACCCCCATCTCATTAGAGTCTAGGGTGTTGAGTGTCTCCCTTGGGGAGGTCAGACGAGCCTTTATTTTTCTCTGCTTCCAATTTCTACCCTCTCTTCCCTGACCAAAGGAGGCCAGAATCTCCGCGAAATGCTACGTTTTGTCTCAAGTCAAGCAGTACCTTGTTGTCCCCCACCCACCCCACCCCCTCGACGTTTTGTATGGCAGGAATGCGAGTTCCCATACGTAACTAGAGCTTGTGTCTCCTTCCATTTATGTCAATACTCTTCACCTCCCCGGCGTCTTGGAGGCCGCGCGCGCGGAAAACGACACCTTTTAGCACGATGAAGCGTTGTTTTGACTGCCGTAATCCCCCTGGATGGCCGCGTTTTGTCTGCAGTGGCACCACCCGGAGGAGGACAGGAACAGCAGGAAGTTTCTTGCCTCCCCCTCGTTCTTCTCGCCCCTCATCTTGTTCTTGCTGTGACTGTTCGTCCGTGATATCTTGTTTCCCCTTCCTCCTCGCTCTTAATCTGGAAAATGGTCACGAACTCAGGCGAATATGCCAGAGGAGGAAAGGCAGTTTCTGTGTGTCTCCCTTAAGAGATTTATCATCCATTATTATTCCCAAAGTGGAGAGGGAGGAAGGAAGGAGTCGTTATGTCCCGCAGATAGAAATCTGGGTCTGTTTTTTTTCCTCCTTCTTTGTTGCAAGGGCTTTGTGTATTCCGGGCCTTTTGTCCTGGGTGGAGGAGGACAGGGTGGAGGGAAAGCTGCAGGACACTTTTCGGAGGTTGTGATACCAGGCCGAGATCCTGCATTACGTCATCTTGTGGCAATCTTTTACCCTCCAACGGGCACTGATCCCGGGGGCTGCGCGCGTAAGTAGTGCAAAGCGATGGACGCGTCCGGCACGTTCGAGGTCATTAGGAACGTGCGTGTGTTGCGAAAGCAACGAGGCGGCGTCGTCGGTCTGGGCGGGGCTGGCCTGGCACATATCTTTCCATTAGGTGAGTACACGTGGTTGCACCCGACCGGCCTGTACTTGGGAGATGTTTTGCTCCCTGGCACGATGATGGAGCTCTCACTTTTCGTTGCCCAAAAGACCCTTCTTGTGCAACTAATGAATATCTCATCAGCATCGGCCCTTCCCATTCGTGGGGCCGGTAATTGCGTTTCAAAGGAAGACATTTGTTGCAAGAGACCCCGAGGGATTCGCCCCAAGAATCATCAGTCGAAGACTTAGTTTTGCTACCCTACCCCTAATTATCCGGGTACGGCTCAAGTGTGTACAGCTGTGCAGTTTGGACTGTCTGGCAGAGAAAAAGTATGGATGGAAACGTTTGCTTCTTAGCAGCTATGTCAGACTTATAATAGAGTTAGTGCGTCGTAGCCATGACAGTAGCCTCCGGTTATAGTCGTGATTACAGTTTCCGGTGCCAATTGGTTGCCTTTTGAAATCATCTTTATCAGTCATCAAACTCCGCTGCGGAAAATTTAGATTAGCCACAAAAATGTTTTCGACACTGAGGGTTAGTTTCATTCCAATGCTCTAACTGAGAGTACGACGGAGTCAAAAAAGTATGCACATGCCGCACATAATGAAAGTTGCCACGAGCCATTTGCTCACAATAATAATATATCATCGTCAAACCCCTGCGTCCCGAGGAGATGACTATAACCGGAGGCCACTGTCTCGCAGACTCCAATTCGCACTGTCCAAGTGCACCTGACTTGGCGAAAGATATTACAGTGCACAGTCGCATCACACTCGTCATAAGTATTATCCAATCCCGATCTTCCACTAGCCACTTCTTTTTCTCCTCCCCAGACAATAAGGATTAGGGATCGCGAAATGACCTCATAAGGGATTTGCTACTTCTTTCCTTTCCTTCATCAACCGGGTATGGCACTTGCGCAAGTGGTAGTAGAAGCGAATTATTTGCGGTCATATTACCGAAAGTGGAGGGAGCCTCCGTGTAGAACGAGGACAAGTGGGGCAGCCTCGTGGGAAGAGTTGCTTCTTTGTTACCAGCCTCTTGGCTCATTTTCTTTGCCACACACGTCTGTTCCTTCAGTTATCGAAAAGCATCTCAGTCGGTCCTCTCTGGGTTGCTGCCATCCGTCTTTGCGCACTGGTCTGCGACTGATGCGGACAATGGGGTCACAAAGTGTGCGATGGCACTGCATTATACGAGTACAATGCTACCAGCGCATATTTATATTTCTTCGTAGTACAGACGGCCTCCGAGTGGCGGCGGAGGCCGACTTGGAGGTCCCTGCCCACATTGGCACCTCCTCGATGCTGCCAACAAGCATTGTCAGCCTCTTTGGCCCTGGAATAGCCATTTGGCTCTTGCACCGATTGAAGGAGTGCCCAATATACTGAAGAAGGTGCCGCCTCAACCGATTTCTTCGGCATTCCAATAACAACATGTCAGAAAAAGGTGGAGAACAACATCTCCCCCACGCGGTTGAGGGTCGCGCTGACTGTTTGCGTCGTGTCCAGGAATCATTTCTCATCGCCAATTACTCCGACTTCTGCCACAGGAGAGCTTCGCTACACTCCTTCCTCGCCGGGTCCACGGGCAGCTCCACCGATCGTATCTTGTGCCCGCACCACAAAGACGCGCAGTTGGCCAACTACGGCCGCTTGGAGGGGGGCTGCTGCATTAGCATTAGAGTGACAGCATCTGCTTCTTAATTTATACCCAGGGGATTTCTGTGTCATCGGTTGTACTGGCTGTAATAAGGAAACGTTGTTGCCACACACCCCTCACCTATGCAGTGCGACGGCAGCTGCACTGCACCACTACCGCGTATCGCGCGATCTGATCGGATGGCATCATCGACCAAGCAGGCAGTGGAGTTAGTTCCACAGTCTTCCCAGTGCCAAGCAGCTTCTTCTGCAACTTCTTTTTCTCTCCCTCAGGTTGACAGGAGACAACAAAACTTTATTCATCCGTGACAACCGTAAGAGAGGCCTAGCCGCGGGAGGCCTTTGGGGAGGCCTCGCCGCGATGCCAAGGTTTCCAAGCACAACGCGGCGAGCGAGGAAGACTGGGCGAAAACAAGAGAATGCTTTCACGAGAAGCGGACGCCCTTTTTTTCCCCCCTCACCCTTTCTTTATGTGCCTCGTTTTCGCAGGAAATAGCTCTATCAGACATAGCTGTAGCCCGAGTTAATGCTACCAAGCGGCATTTTGAAGGCCGTTTTTGCCTTCACCTCTGTCAAATTGGTCTGGTGGAGCGACACAGAGAAGGAAGTGGCGACTGATGGGCGCAAGGGTGTTACTTTAGCAGGGAGTTGTTGCTCTCACATGCAAAGTGGATAAGCGCTTTGTTCATAGGCACAGACTGCAAACAGCGCGCCATGCAGTGCAAGATGGATGACAATGGGTGGTGCATACAATCCTACGCAGCGCTAATAACTTCCGCAAGATTACTGCTAATGGACATCCAGTCTGTCTCTTCTCATTATCTTTGCTAGCGGGCACCACTGATGTGAATGATGAATTATCATGGTGTCTTTGTTTCCCCACTAAAAGTATACATATGGAGCTGACTCTCTTTTGCTACTTCCTCGTTAGTACAACCATCCTCGGTAGTACAATCATCCATAACCTTTAGTGGTGCGCTGACTTCTTTGTCACCGGTCACGTCAGATATCAGTCTACATGAACTAATCCGTATTGACTAATGACAAGAGGATTTCTTTTCTTTGCAGAACCGAATATTGGAGCCAAAATCTATGGCACGGCTCCAAAGTGCCAAATTGACTGAAGTTGTAACTTCACTAAGGCTTTTCTGCTCGGTAAAGCACGCAGGAAGCCCCAGCCAATACCTATGTTTTTGTGGAGATTAGAGCACGAAAATCTATTTTACATAGCAAATTTCAAGCCACAAAGATGGTTTGAAATGGCAAGAATAACACAGACAAAGCCATCAACGTACCAAGGTGGTCCAAAGATGGATCGTTTATTTAGAATTCTCGTTCACATTCTTTTTTATGAATAAGGTTATACTTAGTATGTATTAGTTCTTCTTTATGGCACAGTCACAAGAACATTTTGAAACAGCGCTAATGTATGCAAGTATGTATGCACTGAACGCGGTGAGTTCAGCGTAGTGGAGGTTTGACAGCACACAAGAAAATGATCCAGAATAAACAGTATTGGCGAATATGGAATTACTGACTGTTCAGTTCTACAATCCTACGTGCGTACGCTGCCGACTGCATTAATGTGAGCAGCCATTTGAGAGAGATGAGTCAAGTCGGCAGCATAAGCAACACTACGTGCTTACGTACATGTTGTACTGCGTCTACACCTCTGACGACAGGTGGCCCAAGTAGCTCGCCAGCCTGGAGTTCGTGTTCAGCACGCGCTCGGACGCCACCTTGAAAGCAGTCGACGTCGAGACTCTTGTGACCAGCGTCGTCCCCCCCAGCTTGGTGTCGGTCTGGCACTTTTTGTTCTCACCACTCTTCGTTGTCGTTCCTGGTACGTGGGGCAGCTCGTACACAAGTGCATCCTTACGTAGCAGTTAGTACGGACACAAATGCATTGTTCAGGGAAGGGGAGGGGGGGGAGGAGGAGGAGGAGGACCCCTCGTAAGTTTTAATTTCTCTTCTCTCCACCACTCGAGCTCTTTGAAGTCTGTCCCTTATCTGTTTTTTTTCTCCACGAGGCCCAAGTTTGTCTGAAGATGACGAGCTCATAATGGTTGAGGACAGAGTTCTTCAAGGGTAAAAGGAGAGGTGACGACGACGACATAATCTACAGCCGGTAAGACACACTAAAGCTTTTTTTTTGCCTTAGAGAAATGAATTTCATCTGACTGTATTAGGTGCATATATACTCCTGTAGCACTCGCACGCACGCACGCTCATCCATATATGTAGTGGCTGCACGCCGAATGTCACCGCACATTCCCGATGGAAAAAAGTCGCCAGACACATGGTCGAGTGAGCCTTGCCCACCACATTTTTGTTTCCCCTCTGTCTGCTGCAGAATTTGTGGCCAAGTGTGCAATTGCGCTCAGTACATATGTAGGCAGAGTTTAAACTGCCGCAGTAGCTCAGTAATTTTTTTTTTTGGCCCCTGCTCTATCTGCAAACTGCGTCCCGAAAAAGAGAGAAAAACGTCTTGTCTTCCACTTGCGTGTTCAAAAAAGGCCTTATTTCTCTACTTTTCCTTTTTCACTCTCTTCATTCTTGGCTCAAACAAGAAGACTTTTGCTGCTCCTCCTACCCGAATATATATTCAGAGTGGAATTCCGGACAATAACAGCACTCGCCGCCCTTGCAGTCCTCCGGCATGGCGGAGCAATAACACTGAGGGGCCTTTTCCTTCTTTGGCTTTGCTTGCCTCTCTGTTTGTCTCGCTGAGGAGTGCAGTAGCGTAGTAACTTTTCGCATGAATGTTTTACTGCTGGCGTCATGATGGCGCTTTGCCGCTCAAGGTCTGCACTGTACGAAGCCATGGAACGAGCAGACAGGACGACGACGACGACGACGACGGCAGCGACTCTGGTTGGCTGACTCTGGCGAGCAGAGACAGTTCAACGAGCCATCGAGACCCAGAAGGCGATGAGTAAGAGCTTCGACGTGTAGTGCTGGGACTGGGCGTGACTGGCGGGTATGATGAGGCTGCCCACCTCCTCCTCACCTGCAATGACATGTCAGGTTCATGAACAAGTCTCTGGGTGATTGTTTCCCCGTCCGAGGCCTCCAGCTACTCCCTCCACGCCCACGCCCACGTCGAGGATCTCATTTCTCAGCTGGCCTGTGCGTAACTAAGAATCGACTGCGCTGCTACGACAGCTCAGTAAAGTGCATGAGTGCTACGCATCTGTATTACGTGTGTGTGTGGGCTGAGACGCTGCAGATGACATAAAGTAGCCTCTTTTTTTATCACGTAGGTAGTTCTCTCGCAGCACTGTCATAAAGATGCCACTGAGCTTTACTTTCCAGCGGGGGTTTTTGTTCACGCATGAAAAGAAAACTGCTGGAGGCCGGATCGAGGTTTTCATGAGGGCTGTTTCAGTTTAGCCCAGACCTTGACGACCGGACTTTAACCACTTACCTGGCCTTGATTGCAGCTCCTTTGGAACGTTTTCTGCAACGGGAGAAGAGGAAAAGGTGAAATTTAGATAGCCATCACACTTTCTTTCTACTGCCTCATTGTCTTCTACTGGGGAATTCTCTTTTCCAGAGGTTCAAGTCGACATCACGTCGTACGTACGCACACTTTAGTGTTATTTCGGGAAGTGTTGCCATTGGCTGACTGTTTGTGACTCCCTCCTAGTCTGAGACTTTCGTGAGGAACCCCTGTAGAAGCTAGAAAAAAAAGATTTCTCCCCACCCCTGAATGAGCAATTCGCATACAACGGATAATACTGGTAAAAGATATTTCCTCTTTTCTCTCCCCTCTGCCAGACAATGCAAGTGACACAAACCGAGGATAAAAAGTGGAAGAAGAAAGCAGCAGGCGATACTAGAAGAAAAGATCCCCCCCCTTTTTTCTTCCTCTTTCCTCAAAATTGAGCCCTTCCTCTTTGTTCCTTTTCTGCAGCCTCTTACTCTCTGTCTTTGATCCGGATGGAGAGTAATATTTCAGCTCATGGCATTGCTTGCTGAAGGCTGAAAACTGGAAATTGCACAGCCCCTATGGTGTGTCAAGCCGGGCATACGTGGGCACTGCACTCATATGTTGAGTGGGAGATGCCTTTTTCTTTCTTTCTCTCGAGAGTTCGGGGAGGTTGCTAAGTATTACAGTTTTGGCGCAGGCCACCACTGTGCACAAAGCGCTGTACGCACAAGTGGGGGCTGCTTTGTCTCTCAAGCCTCCACCGTTTTGAGGAGAAAAGAAAGCACTCCATTTAAAGTCAAGGAGATTTCTCTCTCCCTCGTATATACACCGATCCATTTGGCTTTTTGGCTCTGGAAAAAAAAGAGGCCGCTGTACTTGTCAGCTACCAGGATATCTTCTAATTGATCGGACAGAGGAATCAGGGTTCCTCTTCTGGACTAATGAGGTGCTGGCAAAATTCTCCACTTCACCTATTCCGGAGGTGGTGAACTCGAAGTCGCTGGACTCGGGACTCCAGCCGGCCTCGTTTTGCGCTTGTATCCTGGCTATGTACTTCGTCTGCTGGTGGAGACCCTTGATGTTGTAGGTGAAGGCGGAGCCAGAGGGGTCGTGGTCCAACTCACTCGGTTTCAGGTAGCGTTCTCGAGCGTTGGAAGGCTTGCGGTTCTGCAAATGATCACAACTTACAAGCGTGTTATATAGATGGAAAAACTCCATTCAAGTCAATTGGGATGAATAACTGATCGCTTTGGGGGTCTCCCTTTAAAGTTGACATCAAAATTAGACCTGCTCAGTTGCTTTCCAGATGCTAAACTGTAGTCAAATAAAATGGAAAATGTGTTGAGCTTTGCCTTCCATATATGAACACATTATGTTCTGACCTTATCTAGTAACAGAGAGGGGGTAAAAAAATTTACTTTTTCAAAACCGTTTGATTGCATCTTCACCATGTGGCATTAGGTAGCAAACCTAGGCTGCATCCAGCAAAAATACGAAACAATTCCTCTTTTTTTATCTCGTATGTAGGATGCGTCAGCCAAGTTGTATCACCCGACAGCACCAGGACCAAGACCACAAAGAAGAAGGAGGAGGAGGTCAGCGCAGTTTTCAACGCCTTCTGGAGGCCGTGGTCAATGCCAAAGGTGCCAAATGTGAGAGGGAGTTATTGTTGGGGGAAAATCGTCCATGCGGTCGTGGAAGCAGTTTTGCCGTAGGACACAACTTAGCTGACGGGACATATCCATAACTCAGCCTACTCATTCATCTACCGGGTGTCAGCTACCTTATTGGAGCCAGTGCCGGTATTTCGGGAAGTGAGAGGCAGGTGTAAAGATGTACCCTGGGCACCCTGTACGTACGTCCCAAACATGCTGTCATCTAGAGATAGATACTGGCATGCGAATAAACTGAGTTTGAGTCCGATCGACTTCTGAATGTTCCGCCATGTTGTTAGAACAAGTCACAGTTGGGGCATTGATTTGTATTCTGTTACAATTAGTAGTATTTTGTTAGTCCCATTAATTGGCAATAGCTTGTTAGTCCTATAGAATGGTGGGTCGAAAGTCAAGGTCCGACGTGATGTGGTGAGGTTGCTCATTTTGCTTTAACGACCCTCACAATATCAGCATTGTTGAACCAAGATCAGTAGACAACACATTTCCAATTGTTACATGTGAGAGCACAACTAACTTTCTCAGCCAGACATTCAGTAATCAAAGGTAGCTTGTTTTTTCATTTGTTGAAAAACATTTACTATAGGACCTCACAGGTTCTTCTGTAACTGCAGGATGAGGTTGCCAGAATGCTTAATGTGTATGGTTATGAGCTCATCTAATGGACTGAGATGTAAACACCAGTCTCGAGTACCATAGTCATTTGTAAATACACTTGAAGCTCCCCAATCGTCTGCAGTCAACCATCAATTACAGATACTG
>JAAUXU010180063.1_pt1 | contig 12893 bp, 18 predicted proteins | sample 7278151 | NCBI WGS metagenome assembly JAAUXU01 (sample SAMN14350113, study PRJNA611818) | marine sediment metagenome | isolation source: surface marine sediment (1.8m) | place: French Polynesia: Moorea | collected 2018-08 | reverse complement strand
GATCTCATGTCCCACATTCTCAGTTACACATTCCACAGCAAAAGTCAACCTTACAATTATCTCACTAAGAGTATTGCATCGATATGTACCAAGCGACATTATTTACGCCAAGCACTGTATATCCAGCCGTAAAACTACCTCACAGCACGCTACGATTGTGCAACCCTGTCCAGCTTAAGCCTGATGTCGAAGGGGTGACACAGAACGTTCGTTAGCAAGAAGCGGGGTTGTGTCAACAAACTTTTGTTTGTCCAGAGATCTTTGATGCACTTGAATTTAGTAGGTGGCACAAAAGGGCGGAAAATAAAACCCAAGCGACTTATCGGGACGCGGCAAAATTGTGCAACACATGAAAACATATTTTTACATAATTTGCTACTTTTTGGCAGTATAATCACATAAATGCACTTTTGAGTAATTTTTCAATATCACATGCCAAATACACCAGTTAAACTGGTGCTTCCATTCCCTGGTCTGAGCGTAAGCCAAGCTGGGCCTATTTTGCTGCTGATCTTATTGTGACACTCCGCTGTTTTGGGTGGCAAATTTGTTACTTCTCCACATTGGGTTATTTCTGCTTTTGGGCTTGGATGGGCTCCACCTCAAGAATATGGAGTCAAGCCAAGCTGAGCCTAGGCTTGATGCACTTCTACTAGTCGCTTACGTCGTGCTTGCTGTGCACCCACACCTTGCTGTGCATCTCGACCTCACCACACATCTATCCTTTGCCTGTGCTGGTGCCATTCAAAATTACGTTTTTGCTACATATCTTACATGTTTTGCAGGAACATCAAAAAAGCAACCGCAAAATTCCCTACGTTCTGCTTTTTACGTAAATGCAGGTGGTCCCATTCCGTGCTGTTACTCCTGTTTATGCATGGACGCCTCGATGTTAGTGGTACAAAAACTGCAGAGAAACGTTGTTTAATGGTTACTTTTGTCAGTTCAGCTAAAGTTAGATGATTTTCTTCAGTTGGACACAATTTCAAGAGATTTTTGCAGGTATCGTCAATAGAGGTTGTCTTTTATAGCATCTACAGCGAGAGCCAGATATGCATGGTTGGGAAGCTTTTGTTGCTCCTGAGCTGCCTGATGATGTACGTCACAAGGTGACTTTTTCTGTTCCTTTTTCGTACAGGCTAAAGATCGACTATCCCAGCTGCAACATCACTGGGATCATACCCGACCAGTTCTTGGAGTCGACTGATTTCTTTGGGGAAATCAAACGATTTGGTAAAGCTCAAAAGAAGTTGACGCCAATCCCCATGTGACTCCGCCTGTTCCACTTTTCAGCTGCCGGCACTGCAATAATCGGGGGGATTAACTTCATCGTCAGCTACATCTTTGTCACGTGCCTCAACACCTCGGCAGAGAATCAGGTTTGCCCCCTTGACTTCCATGCTGATCTGGCCAGCTGCATCATGATTGTCTCCTTGTGTTACCCTTTAGGTCTTCCGCATCCGCGGTCTCTTTTTGAAGTCCGTCCTCAGACAGGACATTGGCTGGTACGACACGCACCAGACCAGCGACTTTGCTTCCCGAATGACCGAGTAAGCCCAAGAAGTCTGGCAAAAAGTGATCTTTCTATCTTTTTTTTCCACATCAGGGACCTGAACAAACTGCAAGAGGGGACTGGCGAAAAGATTGGAATGTTCATCTTCTTCGTGACTATTTTCATCGCCTCTCTGGTCAACGCTTTCGTTCACGGTTGGCAGCTCACGTTGGTCATCATGGCTGCGATGCCGGTAAAGCAAGAATGTTGGACATGCATGTACTAAGTATAACCATTGTTCCGATAAAGCTGCTACTTGTGCTGGAACAAGGTTTGCAATTTATCTTTGTCGACTTTGATACTTTTCTTCGAGTTTCTTTTTTACATACTTTTTTTATAATACTTTTTTCTTCGGTTTCTTTGAGTGAGGGCAAAGGGTCGATGATGACAAGATGATGGCTTTAGCTTTCGCTGAAAAATCAACTGCAAACTATGGTCGACAAAGTCAAGTTTTCTGGTGTTAAGTATATTGATCATTGAATGCATGAGTGTTGTCTCATCGGGAACTTTTGTCCGTGAATCGTCAAGTTCGGCTTCTTTAAAGGTGCTCATGATAGCCACGGCCGTCATCGCAATGTCCCAGACCGCGCTCACCGAGAAGGAGCTGTCGGCGTACAGTAAGGCCGGGTCCATTGCAGAGGAGGTTCTCAGTTCGATCAGGACCGTTGTATCCTTTGGTGGCCAGAAGAAAGAAGTGGATAGGTGAGCTCACTGGAGCCCTGGTTCATCTGTATTATCACATTTATGTGCTATTATATCTTTGCGCTGCAGATATGAAGCCCGCTTGGTGTTTGCTCGCAAAGCCGGCATCATGCGCGGTTATTTAACTGGATTTGGCGGCGGCCTCATGTGGCTCATCATCTACGCCAGTTACGCCTTGGCCTTCTGGTACGGCGTGAAGCTTATCATGGACGACCGCGAGAAATGCTTTGAGGACATTCTAAACGGCGCGAAGGAATGCGACATTAGATATGACTCATCTGGCTTAATTATTGTAAGTCACAACAATGTGCAACACCACTGGTTTCAGTAGTGATGCTCATCACCTTTTTTGACATTTCAGGTCTTCTTCTCCGTGCTGATGGGTGCCATGAACGTAGGTCAAGCGGCTCCCTACGTGGAGGCGTTTTCGGTCGCCCGTGCAGCCGCTTCCACCATCTACAACATCATTGACCGCGTACCCAACATAGACAGCTCCAGCTCGGAAGGCAAGAAGCCCGCGGATGGCGCGTCCAACATTCGCTTCAGGGACGTGCATTTCAACTATCCCTCTAGGAAGGACGTCAAAGTATGCGTTTTGTCGCACGCTGTCATAGAGGTCACCGTGCTAGTCGGGCTTAACCTTCTTTGTCCACTTATCCATAGATCTTACAAGGGTTGTCCTTCGAGGTGAACAAGGGCGAGACTGTGGCCTTGGTGGGGCCGTCTGGGTGTGGGAAATCGACTGTTATTCAACTGGTTCAAAGGTTCTATGACCCGGATTCCGGAGTCGTAGAGTTGGAGGGAGAAAATATCAGTCTCCTTAACCTAGGAGCTCTAAGAGACAAGTATTGCAAGTAATGATGATCAGACTTGGCCAAGCTCTACACAGAACTCCTACTATGTCCAGGATTGGCATCGTGGGCCAGGAACCAATCCTCTTTGGCTGCACCATAGCCGAAAACATCCGCTTCGGTCGCGACGGGGTCACGGACGAAGAAATTGAGAGGGCGTGCAAACAGGCCAACGCTTACACCTTCATCCACAGGCTCCCCAAGGTGAGTGAGGAGGTTCAGTCGTGGAGGACTGCAACCAGAGATAAAGCTGGACACGATGACTTTCAATCCCTGGACTCGAATCTCGGCAGAAATACAACACGATGGTTGGCGAAAAAGGCGCTCAACTGTCAGGAGGTCAGAAACAACGGATCGCTATAGCGCGCGCACTGGTTCGGAATCCCAACGTGCTGCTCTTGGACGAGGCCACCTCAGCCTTGGATACCCAGAGCGAGGCAATCGTGCAACAGGCTCTGGACAAGGCCAGAGCGGGAAGAACCACAATTGTGGTGGCTCACAGGCAAGCATATAACGTGATATTCTTCATTACAGACCACTAATCTTTCAGAAATGGTATACTAGCGTTTCCCCCACAAAAAGTACTTAGGCGTTACATTAACTATTACTTCATCGTTATTTAATTCCTTGTGTTACATTATGTAACACATACCCATGAGGAATTGCATTTCTAAGATTGAACATCTAGACGAATATCTAAAAATGGGTGCTCCTCCAGGCTGATTGGACACTCTCTTGACCATTTAAGCTATCCCACAGCTACAAATAATGGATTGGCCATATATTGGACTTGGCCGCCACCCGACTCGACCTAACTCCTTTTTAGCTGAGTTCGACGGGTTGCAAAAAAAGGGTGCTGATTTTTGACATTTTGAGCCGTGTATAGACGACAAAAGTGATGAGCAATGCTTACAATATCCTATTACCTAAAACTCCGCTCACGGCTACAAATGAAATAAGTATCGGAAGAGTTTCACGTCCTAGTAAGTGGTCCCTTAACAGTTGGAGAAGGTATTAAGATTATTCATTGTACATACGTCGCAATGTGGTACCAAGATATGGTCGAAAGTAGTCAGTTAAGTGCGCGATCGACACGCGGAGAATAATACTTTCTTTATTTTTCAGGCTGTCTACTATCCGTTCTGCTGACAAGATCATTGCCATCAAGGACGGTCGCGTGGCCGAGATCGGCACTCACGCAGAGCTCATGAAGGCGAGAGGGCTGTATTTCACCCTGATCACTGCTCAGATGGCCGAGGGCGAGGACGAGGACGAGGAGGAGAGTGACGGGGATGAGGACGAAAAGAGTGGAGAGGCAAAGGACCAGGTGGATGACTTGAACAATGGTGAGGTACTGGAAGGGCACGTCGCGTACGTACTGCCTACAGCTTGACTGAGTCCACCTATCGACCACATTTCGTTTCGCAGTTGACCATTCAAGCCGTGTGACCAGACGAGCTCCCCGTTATGACCGCGGGGTCAGCATCACCAGTCTGGCTCCCAGCGAGGACTCGATCAACATGGAGGACGCCTTGGAAGAGGTCGGCAGGGCGGTGGGATCGGCCGTGGGACTGTCCAGGGCAAGCTCGACCAGAGAGAGCAGGAGGAAGATGAAGTTAAAGAATGGTCTGAGCACGCAGGTGCGTGGGATAACATCGGGACCACCAAAAAGTGTGTCACTGAAGGGGAGCTCTAGGGAATGACCGAAAGATCATTTTTAGGAATCCACGTTGGACGAGGACGAGGACTTGCCTAAGCCCGACGCCTGGCGCATCTTGAAGACTAACTCACCCGAGTGGGTGTACATCCTGCTGGGAGGGTTGTCCTCAGTCATCATGGGCGCTTCCATGCCAATTTATGCTATCCTCTTTGGAGAGGTAGGATTACGTACACCGTACTGTATGTTCTGCACGAGTAGTCGACCTCCAAGCCCTGGCGTGGCTCGATGCATTGCCAGTGTTTATCTTTGGGCTTTGTCACGTAACACTACAGTGCCTACAACACTGTACATGTGTACTCATGACATATAATCTTAGGTCCTCGGTTCTCTCTCCGCTGACGCCGACACTGCCCGTAAGGAGGCCATGACTTACTCCCTCTTGTTCTTGGGCACCGGAGTGCTGGTTGGAACGGCAATGTTTCTTCAGGTGTGGCAGAGATACCATATGGGAAATTCGCGGGAAAAAATCACATTGATTTGCTTTGCTTATAGATCAGCATGTTCACCACAGCTGGCGAGCACTTGACACTGCGCATGCGCAAGCTCGCCTTTGAGGCCATGCTGAAGCAAGAGATCGGGTGGTTCGACGACCCCATGAACAGCACCGGCGCGCTTTGCGCCAGGTTGTCCTCGGACGCTTCCGCCATTCAAGGGGTGAGTGTGCGTGTACGTACGTACGTGCCTGTCGGTGACGTCAGCTTGGAGGGTAGAAACCTCGTTCACAGATGAAAGAGACCGACTTGGTTGGGAATCGTGATGGTGCAGTAGTGAAACGTGGTCTAGCTCTTGTGGTCTGACACCACTTGGACGTCATGCACAATATTTCCATTGGCCCTTGTATCATGTACGTGGTAGTACTACTACGTGCTACAGCTACGTATACATGCAATGTATCGAGGCTCTTTTCTCTCATTCAGTCTCCTTTTGCATACACGAACTTTCTTTTTACCTGAGTTATACCTCGTTGCTACGATGGCTCTGAATTAATACTAGGAGTCTAGATCTCAGGTTGTGCTGGGCCTATCATGCTCCTGTTGGCCTAAAATGAAGAGGGATTGATAAAGTTTCCTTTGGGACAAGTCATGAAGAGACTGACCAAGAGTTTACAGGGTGGTCCAGCTAAATTGCGACTGATACTAAAATACTAAAAAAAACAGTAAAATTTTGAATTTCTCACCTTGTTTGAAATTTGTGCATGAATTTCCATCCCTGACAAGCTATTTTCCCTCCAAAACAACTTTTGTGTCATCAAAATATATATCAACAAGATCGAGATGTCCGAACAAGCCTGGCGAGAACTGATTTTAGAACTTTTTTCGAAAGGCCTGAGTGCAACGGCCATTGTCAAGAAATTAGAGGGTGTTGTGCACCGAGCCACTGTCTTCAGGACTGTGAAGGCCTTGCAAGACGGAGCATGCAAAGGATGGCCAAGGATGAGGGCGTGTCAAAGATGACCATGTGGAGGGTGTGCTGGCAGGACCTAGGGATGACTCCTTACAAAAAGCAGAGATGGCAAGTCCTCTCAGAAGACAAAAAGGCCAAGTGTTTGCACCGAGGTCGCCAGCTCCTTAAAATTTTGAAGGATGGCACAATGCTGCCGATCTTGTGGACAGACGAAAAACTTTTCACTGTGGAGGCCGTACACAACGTGCGAAATGATCAGGTCCTCGGTACCAGCAAAGAGGCCCTTGGCATCAATGTTTTGAGCCACTTCCGGCATCAGAAGCCTGCCTCCGTCATGGTCTGGGCCAGGGTCACCTCCGACGGCAAGAAGACGCCCCTGATCTTCATCGAGGAGGGGGTGAAGATCATCACAGCCATGTACCTTCATCTCCTGAGTGAGGAGGTTGTGCCCTGGGTTGAGTTGGAGTACGGGGGCGCCCCTGTCATCTTCCAGCAAGACGGGGCACCCTCCCATACCTCGAACCTCACTCAAAGTTTCTGCAAAGCTATTTTTCCGAGGTTCTGGTCCAAGGAGCTCTGTCCAACCTCTTCGACAGACCTGAATGTCATGGACTTCAGCACCTAGTCCATTCTGGAGAGGAGGGCATGCACTAAAAGTTTAAGCAGCATCAACCATCTTAAGGCCTCCATGCCCTCAGCCTGGGCTTCCATCACAGAGGAAGAGGTGCATGCCGTGTGCGGCACTACCCTACCCTAGGCCAGTTCAAGGCCACGGTCAAGGCCAAAGGAGGTTATTTTGAAAAATGAACATTATCTTGTTATTATCAATGCCTCTGACTAAATATTACCTGGTTTTGTCAATTTTCATCAATTAATTAATATTTCATCAGTCGCAATTTAGCTGGACCACCCTGTAAGGCAAAAAAGTCGACAGAATAAAAAATCTGTCACGTACAGGGTCTTCCAAAACGGATGCGTTAAGTTTTTTTTTACTTAGTTTACTTATGAGTGGGGAACAATTTGTCCAATACTCAACTTTCATTTTAGCCATTGCACACGGATTTGCTTGCAGAAATGTAGACCCCGCTGATAAATACCTTAGTACACCCTTTTTGAAAGACTCTGTAGAAGGTACAGTACATATTGGACTGCAAGTACAAATGTGTGTATCGTACATACGAGGGACAACAGCTACGTGCCGTGCCTTTTTAGTCGCCCACATGGAAAAATTGCCTCAGATTTTTTCATGCCTTCCCCTCGTACGTCAACTTGATCAACTAATTGCGCCACTCCCGCGTGTTCAATCATCTCATGGGTGATTCCAAACAAAACTTTCGCAATCCCTTTTCATTTTGAGACCCACTGGAGCATGATTGGTTCATTGCGTGTGTACAAACAGAGAGATGCGCGTCTACTTCGCAAAATTTACTCTTGACTCACCCTGTGTATCTTTTCTTGATTGGGAAATATGCTTCACAGCCTGCTAGTCAATGTTAAGCAAGACTCACTTAGCTTTATTAAGTCTAGATTGAGCCTAGTATGTGTACACGCAAATGTACGTCTGCAAAGAGCACGTCAAGATAAGACGCTTTTCTTCTTCTATTCGGTTATCTTTTGGCATTAGGGGATCAGCACGGCGGTGTCTGCTCCACCTAGATGGCTCAGGGTTAGGCTACGTTGGGACCAGAGTAGCTCACGTAGGTTAGGACCAGAGAAGCTGACCTATCCTATCCCTAAGTCATCTGAGATGAGCTGTGCACTGAGCTGTCCTGGTAGACCCTCTAAACGTAAAGGATTAACGTCACATTGTACTAGTGCAAGAGCGTAAGTGTTGCACGACGTTGATGTCAGCCATAGTCATAGTCAAGACAGCAGTAAAGCAATTTCCTCCCATCCAACGTGCGTCCCAGATGTCGGGCAGCCGAATCGGTGCCGTGACCACGGCCTCGTTCTCCATCTTCCTGGCGGTGACCGCCGGCCTCTACCACCACTGGAAATTGGGCCTGGTAGGCTCGGCCTTTGTCCCCTTTGTTCTCGTGGCCTCCTGGTTTCAAGCGAAAACCGTCGCCAGTCACGACTACGTCGAGAGGAGAGGCTTGGAAAAAGGAACCAAGGTCTGGAAGTCATTCCTGCATGGGATTTGGTCATAGGGACGGATTCTGCACACCAGATCTTGGAGAGGGATTCTTCGTCGCTCTTTCACAAAACTCTCTCTAACGTACTTGGATGCAAGGACATGCGCTTGTCACATTAGGTGCCCAGGTTTAGTGTAGAAACAACAGTAGCATCATAATTTCATGACACTTCGGGGTGGTGGGTCTTGACCATTGGTGCATGAGGTGCATGACTGTTTTCTCCCCAAACTAACTGTTTACTGCATGTATTCTTTAACCCTGTCCTAACAGGCGACTGGCAGCCGTCTAGGCACCATCCTCCAGTCGATCTTCACCATCGTGATCTCAGTGGGACTGTCCTTGTACTATCAGTGGAAGTTGGGGCTGGTGACGAGTCTCTTCATCCCCCTGGTGCTCTCGGCGATGTATTTCCAAACGAAAATCATCATGGGGCAAGACTCTGTAGAAAAGGATGCTCTGGGGCAGTCAGCAAAGGTACTTTTGCTCTTTCAACACACAATGTCAACATTATTATTAAGGAGGGCCTAAAAAGCAGCAGAAGAAGCCGCCAACCATGCGTCACTGCACAACATGAGAATCCTGTAAAGGCCGTCGTTATAAATAACAGCGCGAAACGTTGTACTATGAGCTCGCGTGCTGCTGTGTGGTATACGAGAAGAGAGCCGCTGTTCCCACGACCTTTCCCAGTTTCCTGTATCTCTCTGTGGCATCTTCTGTCTGCCAAAGCTCATGTTTCATCTTCTCCTTGCACCGAGTAGGGGTGCGACGAGTCCGACCTCGTCGAGCCCATGGGCGACGTCAACGACAATGCCGATCGCGTGCGGAAGGAAAAGAACACTTTGGCCCTGTGATGGGACAGACAATGTGATCATGGTATGATGTGGAATCTCCTGGATGTTGTTCAAATCCAGAGATTGAGATCGTGTACACACCGAGTCCGCATTTTCTGAAACTGCCTCTGTCCTTGATGTTGATTGTTGATATCTAAGCAGCAGTGAAAAGAACAAAGTAAGCAATCTTAGGCAGCTTTTCTGAGGAAAAAACTAATTACGCCAGTTTGAGTCTCAAAGATTCAAGATTTGCAATTCGACAATCCCATGATCTTAATCCTGGACTTTCATCAGAAATGTGAATACTTTTCTGGTCTCACTCGTCGGTAAATGGGATCGTATCAAGCAGCGTTGTGTGAGCAGCTAGAGACCCTGGAGCTCGAGCTCGAGTTCGCGCTCGAGCCAGGCTTGCCCCCATCTCCGTGGCACGAAGAGCAGGTATTGTACGTTCGTAGCGCATGGATCGGGAGGAAGCACACACGCAACTGTCTATGGACAGCACATACTCTACTCCAACTTGTTACTGCACTGCACGCCCGACAGCATTTTGCTGGCGCCGTTGCTCCTTGTCTGGCGACGTGTGGCAGCCTCGTACGTAAATATATACCTCTGTCTATAAGTCAGCACGATCTTGCAAGAGTAGCGATGCATGAAAGTTGGCAGTCACGCGTACCTGAGCTGCAATTCCGCAGTAGTAAAAGCTCTAACTATCTTTCAAATGCTCCCTGGGGCGTGTGTGGTAATGTTGTGCAGTGCGCTTTGCCTCGTCGGCATGCATGGCGAATAGAAAACGACATTATCATATAATCAAAATATATTACCCGTGAGCTAGATAGTTGAGGCTCGCACGTGGCAGCAGAGAGAGATGGATGATGAGGTGATGCGCATCTCGGAGAGGATGGAGAGAGCAGGATCGCCCTGGAAAATGCAGCGAGAGTAACAACAGCAACGTTTCGGACTCACCCTGACATATGCACGTGGTTGACACTGGAGCATCCAAACCCCTTCTCATGTTATGTCTCTCCAGGAACTTCAGTCTGCCTTGTTTTCCAGCTGGCCATCGAAGCCATCACCAACATCCGCACGGTTGCCGGCCTCCGTCGCGAGGCCACGTTCGTGGAGCGCTACATCGCCGAGCTGACGTCGCCCCATAAGGCGGCCCAGCGGAAGGCTCACGTCCGAGGGTTGGTGTTCGGGTTCGCGCAGTCCGTGCCCTTCTTCTCCTACGCCGGCTGCATGTTCTACGGTGGCTACCTGGTCGACAACGAGGGTCTCGACTACGAAAAAGTCTTCAAGTGAGCTCCGCAGAAGTTGATCTCGGTTTGCGCTCACGGCACGACTTTTTTTTCGTCAGAGTTGCCGAGGCCTTGATCTTGGGCACCATGATGGTCGGTCAGGCCACAGCCTTCGCTCCCAACTACAATAAGGCTGTGATCGCCGCAGCCAGAGTTTTTAAACTTCTTGACAGAAAGCCACTCATCGATGGGACGGGAGCGTCGGGCTTGAAATTGGTGAGCTTCAACATTGATCGATTGTCAGGGCAAAAAGTATTTCCGATAATTAAGACTGGACTCTTGACGATAGCAAAATCACCTCATCCAATGGTGATTACCAAAAACGGATGTTTCTGGAGTCGTTTTTTTCATGTTCGACCTCTTTCACTCAAAATTACTGTTTGGAGACTTTGAGTACCAGGGGAAACCCTCGAAATGACGCCTCGGAGGGGAGGGGAGGGGCGGGGCCCCAGCAGGACGTGACCAGCGTAAAATACTGCAATCATGCCAATATTGGACCTTCTCAGTCCAGCGGCTTGGCCGTGGGTTGAAAACAGAGACAGGGAGGTATAGTTTAAGTGCCATGAAAAAGTCAAATACAAGCTTTCTGCCAGTGACGGAGCCCTTTTGGGATCGAGCAGAAGAAGTTTGGGCGCTCTCCAACTTGGATTGCCGGAGGGTCTCGGAAAGACACACTGCAGTCAAGACCACGCATGACCGCTCTGGCCGTCCTCTGGGTCAGCTTAGTGTACATAAGGACTTAGTCAAAGCAGTTATAGATTAAGCAAGAACAGTTTCTCTTGCATTTGCTACAAAAGGCATCCAATTCTGAGGGTCATTGTTATGGTCTACCAAACTGAAGGATTCGGCTCTGATGACCCTCTAGGCTGGAGCTGAAAGAGAGGCTCAAGTGGACTCTTTAAAGGAGGTGTCAAGTCTGATACTGCAAAACCCGAACATTGTTGAAAATGTCAGGATAATCTGCATGGCAACGCGTTTAGGCCCCTGATTCAAAAGTAGATGCTTCTGCTCAAAAGAGAGCTGCTGTGACACTGCTGTCAGGGGAACTTAATCAACTGTGTGAAAAGGACTCCCTTCAGTGCCACTTGCATACATACGCACGGTTACGTACTACGCTATAGCATGTGCAGCACATGTAGCACATAATGTGCTACATGTGTGTATGCACTACATAGTGGTGGTAAAAGAGTTGACCCCGCTGTCTCTTGACGGTGTATTCTGAACATGCACTGGTCCGAGCTGAATGAACTGAACTCTCAGCCCGGGTACAAGTCTTTTCCGCGGCTGTATGATACACTAGCACCCCCTGGTACTCCCGGCTTTGCCAGTACCATTTCTGTACTGCATGGTGTTGTACAAAAAGAAACCGAACATACGTACACATGTATGTGGTCAGAATAATTCTGTCACGGCCTCGTTTCGCTTACTGTTTCCTACTTTTTTTTAATTCTTACATTTTTTCGCGTGAAATTTTGCACAGATATTCAGAAATGAGTGAGGAACCACATAACTTTTCTGAATTTTTATTCATTTGAAAGCACGCATGACTGACTCATGTGTGAGAGTAGAATTTTTCCTTGACCGTCCAGATAGTTCAGGCACCTTTAGAAAGCACTTTGTAAACTGACAAAACCTCGTTGTGCACGTTGTATGGGAAGGTCTTGAGCCCCCTGAGAGTCCTCGTCTGAGAGCGGAGTCCTGACGTAGTCGGGGGTCCCGTTCAGCGCATACGCGCACGTGTCTATTCATACGTGTACTCACGCATGTGAATGGAAAATGGAGACTTTTTACATAAGGACGTTCACGTCTCATTTGCACAAGACAGAGAAATGGAACGAACCTTATTACGTTGCTGCCTGGGTTCGATTGAATTACCTTGTTCGTATTCGTTGCCATCTATTTTCTCTCCCTCTCCGGGGATTGAGGACGAATAATGTCATTGTGCCAGTCAGACGTAACCTTGCGGCACCGGTGTGATTTGGGCCTAGTACGCACCGGGTGTCTCAAATTTTGATGGGGATCGACTGCCGGACTTCATATGACTGAGGCACTGGATTAACGGGTCTAACTCTATCAAGGACTATGTGGAGGAGGACGGGAAGGGCTTTACTGGACTTTATTACTAGCAGAGGTGCCCGGCATTGCTCGGGTTATTACAAGACTCGCCGCAATCCCGCCCACCAGCAGACTCGACCATAGCTCAACACGAAGCTGATCTCGCCCTCGAAGCTCGTCTTGCCCTCGAAGCTGATCTCGCACCTGGATCAGATCCATTTTGTTTCTAGTATTGAAACTAGCTGATCCGGACACTCTTCGTGATGGCAGCGGGCCATCAGTCTACGGGTCGAGCCTCATTTTGGCTTGCCTGGTCTTCCTGGCTCAATGTCCACCCCTACAGACCTTC
>JAAUXU010119247.1_pt1 | contig 12897 bp, 13 predicted proteins | sample 7278151 | NCBI WGS metagenome assembly JAAUXU01 (sample SAMN14350113, study PRJNA611818) | marine sediment metagenome | isolation source: surface marine sediment (1.8m) | place: French Polynesia: Moorea | collected 2018-08 | reverse complement strand
TTTTTGTCCCAATGACAGAGTTGCTGCTTATCATGAAAAATGTAGCTTGGAGTTCAAAATACCTGCCCAATCATTTTGAATGAGTCAAACATCTTGATGCAGTTTTGTCACCCTACTTGGCACAGTTGCTTTGGCATACTTTGTGCACTGTTGCCCTGACCAACAGGTGCACCCAGCAGAGGGTCTTCCCTCTATACTATCTTTGGTTCTCTAATTTCTGACCCTTTTCCTTGGTGAGATCAACTTGGTGACCACCTTCGTACCTGACTTTGCGGCCCTCCATTGCAGGCCATGCACTCTGAAGAAATTTTACGCTGCTGACCTCAAGGTACTTCATCAACGAGGCATTGCAACAGGGCCTTGACACTGTCACAATTGTGCCCATGTTTGCCACCTCAGGTCAATGCAATGTCACAACAGCACAATTACAGTTTAACTTCTTTCAGGTTTAGAAAACTATTGTGAACTGATATAAACTAGTCACATGCTGTAACTTATTATTATGAAAGTAGGAATGTCCTACTCTGCTTCACCCAAAGATGAGCTGAAATGATAACACTTCTGCAAAACAAATTATTACATTATTGTTGTCACTGAGTCAGGAAACATGTGTGTCCTCTAGGAACGTTTATCCAAGACTGAAGCATGAAGGGGTAGAGAGCATATGCTAGAGAGTGAGAGTGTGTAAGTGTATAGTAGTAGTAGCTACATTGAGATACATTATATGGGGATAGAACAATTATATTATTATTTGAAAAAATGGCTATTATTTCCATCACAAACTGTATACCAACAGGAGGAATGCCCAAACTATTGCCAAGTCGGCAAAGGCTGTGGAGCCTCATGTATATTTGTGGGGAAGTCATAGCTTCCAGAAAAAAAATGATGCTTGGGTGTGCAGGTTATGACAAAACAGCATTTTCACCAATCTGGATCTATGGCACCCATAATGCAGCCAAGTACGAGTAGATGCTGATCAGGACAGTCTTCCTGACCCTGGACAAGGCTGATGGTGTTGGGAATTACATTTGGGCCCAAGATGGAGCATCCTGTATCACCACCGAGACTGTCCTCACACACCTGAAGAACAGGTTGGGGTCCAAGGGATTCTGGTCCAACGGAATTTGGCTCTCAAATTCATGCAGCCTGAATCCCTGGGACTTCTTCTGGAACTATGTTGAAGATACAGGCTGCAATGTCTCCCGTGGGTCTGTCAGCATGGGTCTGTCTTGATCAGGGAGTGGAAGTCCATTTCCAAGGACTACATCAAGGTGTGCTGTAAGAGCTTCAGGAGGCTTGTCCAGGCCATGGTGAATGCAGGGGGTGGGGTGTTTAAGAAGGACTGATGGGAAATCAATGTGGGACAGTTTAAAACATGGTCAGAGCCCAAACAATTCACATGTGCATATTGTTCTATCAACCTTGCACGACAATTGTTTTTACCGTTTATTAGGTGTGCAATGTCTTTTTGATCCACCACAGGCTCCACTTGTAAAAGAGACTGTGGAATGCTGTGGACATGTCATTTTTTGAGATATATCCCTGACCCTTATAATAAGGCAAGGATGACAGGAGTTCCTCTTAAGTTCCCCAATGGGCACATAACCAGTGTAACAGTGTGTGAGGGACTTGTTGCCTCAACAGTGGCTGCCTCTGTTGTATAGTACATAATACTAATACTCTGTACATAATACCCTCTGGTGAAAAAGTCAGTCTTGTCAGGTTAAGTTCGTGCCTTGATTCCATCCGTACAATCTGACAGCTGTTCGACTGCACTACCAAAGTTAAGGAAATTAGATTTTACTTTTAAATCCAATCTTCACTTTAAAACCTGATCTTTGCTTAAAAAACCCAATCATCACTTAATATTTGCTATTTTACAGACTGACATTTTCCGAAAAAGCAAAATGCCGACATCAAATTACAAATGCCCTCGCTGTTAGGGAACCTATATAACCGATCTATGCATCTGATTGCACGAATACATTGGACCTGCTCAAGACCCTCTAATGTACAAGGGCGTAACGAAGTGGAGCAGAGTGCAACCTGAGTGATCTGGTAGATCAAAGATCACGTAATTAAGTCCTCCAACACAACGAGGGAATGCATAGCTGAAACATGCAGTGAGAATCAAAACTCTCGGGGCACTCTTGCTCAATTTAACACGTATTGAGTTGTCAGGAGCCGAACACTAATCTTTGGCAAAATTCGACTGAAGTCACCTTCGCTTGATCACTGCATGAAAGGCTTTCAGAGGTAATCTGCATATTCTTATTTATCACACGATGATCGTTGGTCTTACCTTCTTCTTGAAAGATTGCGTCGGCCTTCTTTGGATCAAAGGTTTTCAGGATCATGTCGTGTAAGTGATTTTCGACCTACAACAGCAGCACTTATTTGAACGTCCCATATTCCTTTGTCCGACCTATGGTACGCGACTGACCTGCTGTTGGACCTCATTTATCTCCGCTCCCGCCAGTATAAGCCACTCGGCCATCAAGTTGGCCATCTGGGCCACGGCCACGTAGTTCTTGGACAAGAGCTCAATTACCTGAGAAATGATTGACTTCAAGAAGCAAACTTATTTTAAGGAAAAAAGATATCCTACTTGTTCCGGGTTTCCTCCAGCCTGGAAGTACCTCTTGAGCTGCGAAAAGATCTCTGGCTCCATGATGAAATCAGGAGACCCGAACCTGAACGTAAAGCATGCCAAGCCAGACGAACGAGCTTTAAGACCATAAAACCGACCTCTCGAGACAGTGCTCCAAGACAACTTGAGGGTCCTCGGCCGCGCCCTCGGTACCTCCGCCGCCTTCTCCAGCCTCCTCGTCGCCGTCGCCATCTTGGTAAGGGTCGTCGGTGGAAGCCTCCATCGGAATTGTAGCCCCAAGACCCTCACTTTTGCTTTCCGCTGCTTCCCGGACTTTCAAGTCCTCTTGTTTACTGTTGTCTTTCAAAACAGGCTTGGGCTGCTGGCGTCATTTTTGTGCGCGAGATCAGCTGATGTCAGGGTTGCCATTTATTGACTCTTGGATAGAGACAGGAATGTCACGAATCAGCAAATCAATACGATACGTCACATATGATAAAATACGCGGACGGTGAAGACGACACATCACGGAGAGTCTGATCCTTCACTCTTGTAGTGCCGATACTTTTCCACGGGCAGCGCTTGGTGTCCATGTCTGACTAAGAGCTGTTGTGTTTTCTCTATCACGGCATTAAACTTATCGGTCACTTTCGTAGAAAAGTGATCTTGGGGAACCTCCGGTCGACCGGATCGCTTGTGGTGACTTACGATCACCTCATCCAGACACGACAGCCGCACCTCATCAAGGGCCAGATGGAGGAACTGCCCAATTTTGCGGAGCTCTGTGGATCTTGATGTCATGAAGTTCTCAAAGTGGATCACGAGCATGTCTGAAGAGATGGTCACCCAGTCTTCAATAAGCTCGTACCATAGACTGTAATAAAGAGGATCAATACAAAGATATTTTAGCACACCTTCTTTTTCTTCTTACTCTATCTCGATCATAGCGAATTTTAGAAATTCCTTCGTCTTCAGTGACTGCAGCATATTGTGCAAGACGTCGTGCTCTCCAGCCTAAGTCGGAAGACACACTGATGAAATGCACTTAATAATCCACATGATAAAGAATTCTATCTCACCTGTCCGTGGTTCCAGTGGGAGATGACAGCTTCGTAAGGATTCCGAATCAACAAGATGGCGCGTCCTCCGAAGTATCTGATGTGGTTCAGTCTCCACGACAATGCTTCAGAATGGCGATAGAGGCCTGCACTGAGGCAAACATGCAGACATCAATATTTTCCACGTCTGACTAAAGGACTTACCCTTAACAATCTTGGTGTAAAGCTCTGCCCTCTGATGATGCGTCTTGATTAGAAGAGCTGAACCTTTCCTGTAGGTTGGTTCGTGCTCTATCCATAAGTAATAGTTCTGAATGCCAGTGGCAAACGCGACCATCTAACAGTAGAAAGCAGGAATATTTTAAAATTTTTTCTTCGCTCTTTTTTTTTTTTTTGAATCAACTACACGACGAAGTAGTGCAAATCTTGAGTTAAAGCCTTTGGCTGGAGATCGCAACCACCTTTGAGTCGACCTCTGGTTAGATTAGTAAGATCTTCGTGTCATATTCAGTCGTTGCAGATGCACATGCGTAAAATGTGAGCACCTCCGTCCTTGTCACTCACCTGAAAGAACCATTTAGAGCCTGATCCCGGGAAGCTGAGAGCCGCATACTCGTAGAAAGTGGCGGCTGGGTATTGCCTGAGATCCAGAGCGTGTCTGCATCTCATCATGTCCACCTGACTGTCAACGTTCGTGGGCAACAGGCGGGAAACATCATCCAGCTCTGACAGAGACTCGATCGACTTATCTATAAAAATGGTGTTTGGCTCAGGCCTCTGTTTCACGGCTGCAAGGTACAACCAGAGCGCTTGCGTCGGAGCCACGTCGACGACGTTACCGCCGAAGGTGGTGGGGACATCGAACGTGTATATTTTTGAGTTGTTGGCGGAGTACTCTGCGCAAGACACTTGAAGAACGCCCTTGTACCTGAAAAAAAAATGACACGCGTGCCACACCTGTAGTGCCATGCATAAGGATGACTTGCACTCGCATCTGAAAACAATGTATACATGGTGCAGTGCAAAAAATAACTTACTCTGTGCCTTCCGTGTACGTCTCGCAGAGTCTAGCTTCGACGGCAGCACCATCCTCAGAAAATTGTCCGCAGAGTCCAACTCCACTCTTGATTAGAAACATACATCCTTCCCCGTCCTTCTCTAAACTCCAGAAGCTTGCAACTTCCCCCCAGGAAGTGACTACGAAGAGCCAGGATCTCTTCTTGATTCCAGCTTCGTACACACCTATTTCGACATATCGCCTTTCTGGCCCGACTTCTTTGTAGATGCCATCTAGGACAGAGAAGTGAGCCAATCCCCACGTCGTGCCACCGTCTTGATACCGTAGATGCACGGGTCCGTTAGCTCGTCCATTCAAGAAAGAAGCTGAGTACGCCTAAAACGAAGAAATACTTGCACTATCGCAATTGCAGACAGTTTACGGTGACCGTCTTATTTTACCGATTTAATTGCCCTCTGACACTTGCTTCTCAAGCAGAACTCACTTCCCTCGTCGTCGTCATCGTCTGACGTGAGAACACCTTCCCCCTGAGGAAGGCCTTGCTCGTCTACTTCCCCGTCAAATTTGAAGTCTGCCAAATCACCTAAAGACAAGAACGAAGGACCCTGCAACGTAATACAGGATATGAGAAAAGATCTTATATAAGCAAGCTTTCTGTTTGTGGTGACTGTGGTTCGGTGAAGAATCTAGATATAAGCAATTAAGCAAATGAGCAGGCTCTGATAGAAGCAATTTCGGGCAATTTTTTGAAACTAAAGAATGAGACAAAAGTAGTCACAAACCAAAACACTTACCACCCAAAAAAACTTCATTGCGAATACGTACACCTGATATTTGATAAGCACGTTTGGCATTGAGTACATTCCGGATACACGTGGCATAGTGCAATTGCTTATCTTTGGATTCCACTGTAGGAAGACATTGACACATTTTGTTACCTTAACCGGTCCTGTCCGTTTGGGCTCAAGCACTCCGTAATGGGTCATGCTTGCCAAACTGGTCCTCCAAAAAGCGAGCTGTTTAAACACATTGGCCTGACAGGAGAGCCCAAGAAGTGTGAAGGCACCAATCCATAAGGCCTTCATCATGACCACGTAAGAGTTTTACGTCTAGTGACGTGCTCTGGGCCTCCCCTTTGATCTCATACAAGCCCAGGTAGACAACAGCTACTGACTCAAAACTGCATGTACTCAAACCTCAAGATTGCAGATCTCGAGGTGATGACAAATCTTAGAGTCGTGGCAATTTTGTTGCAGACTTAGCACTATTCCTCCTAATTGTTGCGTCTCAAGCTTATGATTTCCTTGCTTACCTAGCAATGACCTAGCAATATCATGATTTCGAGATTCTATTTTTGTAGCATCGATAGCATTGTCTTCCCCTTCACCAATGTGCTCTGTGCCCTTTGCACATCCAGGCGGAGGCGCAATCTCCACATAGAACCTCCGGAAGTCACTAAATCTCTCCTACTTACTAAGCGGAAAAAGACTACTTGTGCTATTTGTGGAACGCTACGTCATGATGCACGACTGCATCCCGTGCAAGATGTGAAAGGTATTTACAATTAAGTTTCGCAATACGCGCCAAGCACATACAAGTACAAAGGCCCAGAAGCCGTCCATCAATCCATTCACAGTATTCTACCTACAGTGCGGACCTGGTACACATATTCAGCGCAGCACAAGTAGTGTTCAGAACGTGCCTACCTTTAAGCGTCCAGGTTCCTTGGATGTTTTGCGACACCATCCTCTTGCTGCATGCCAGCCAGCATCCATTCGTTGAATTTGTGTTCGTCCGACTCCATTATCCTGGCCATCCACGGAAAGGAGTGTTCTTGGTCCCCTGGGTCTTGCTCGTCGACAACAACCAGATTAGCAGCCAGAACGTGCTTGCACGTGGGCAGGAGGCCCAGGTGGTAGGTCAGGTGGATCCAGGCAGTGCAGCAACAGAAGTTTGAAGACGGGAGCACCGTGTATCGGAGGCCTCGGCTGTCGCGTACCTGAGTACAACAGGCCTGTTAGGTCTGAAAGGGTGACCTATGTTGGATGATTTGCTTCATCTCACCGCCCAAAACTTTCTGCCCGACTTCTCTGCAGTCACTTCGAGAACCGGTGCCGACACCGATGGACTCGCGACGTCACTGGTCAACGCCGAGGAGGGGCCCTCCTTCTTCACACGATACGCCGATGGTTTGTAATCCTAGAAGACCAAACGCTAGAAAATAACACGGACCTAGGTTCGGTCACCTGCATGCAGTTACCGGGGGTAACTGGGGGTGGGTGGACGTCGTACAGGAGCACATAGGTTCCAGGATGGTTTTCTTTGTCTTCAGATTACCCATCCCTAGTTTTTGCCGCATCGACGTCTGGATTTACATGGCTTACCAGGATTTGCAACGCTCCGGTCAGCGTCTCCTCGCCAAAAGCGGCCTCGAGGCTGAGAGCGACGGCAGAGTCCAGCGACCCCGACGCTATGAGGCTCCGGCGAGCCAAGGAGAGGACTTTGTGGCAGGCACCGCTGTTCTCCGTGGGGTCCTCCCTGATAGAATCGGACGAAGCCATGTGAACAGCGAATTGAAAAGACGACCTTAGAGCTACAAAATTTGTCTCTAGCCTCGGACGTTCCTTCTCTGACGAGCCTGGCCGATTTTAGTTCGTGACCTCGACTGACACTTGACAGATATTTATTTTTCTCTAGGATTCCCTCTTTTTCGCGCTATCTTTTCAGGGATAGCAAGAACTTTTTGGGTCCTTGGTGGTAAATGAAATTCGTTGATTGTGACCCTAACTATGAAAAGTTAGTTTGCACATATGTGTACGTATACAGTGGAAGCAAGTAGAGAAGCTCAGAGACAGAAGAGAAACTCAACATCCTTAGTTATTACTTTTGATGCCCCTTTTTCTGTGGGTCATGAGAGCAGACACAAGGCGGTGCCACAGTGACCAGAACAAGTGAATTGGTTTGCTGATTTTAGGCTTGTTTGGTTGATTTCCTACACAATTCCATGAGCCACGCGGACGCTGAGTATACGACGGCTACAGCTGTCTATGACTGAGCAAAAGTCGAGAGACTAGACCTTAAACGTAGAGAGCAAGAAAGGGAAACAAAGTCGACTCGGGTGACGTGGTCGGCGTCTCCGACCAAAACTTGCCAAAGTTCGATTGGGGCGTGATCTCGGAGACCGCGACCGTCAAGATGATAGAACCCAAGCTTCCAGAGAACCCGCTCGCCATATCTTGGCACGATACGCAGTGGCTCAGTTTTCTGAATCAGCACACCGTCATGGAATACTTCAGCGAGCGCTCAAATCCCTTCTACGACCGGACGTGCAACAACGAGATCCTCAAGATGCAGCGCGGTTCACCCGAACAGCTCGTGCACATGCAGGGCATCGAGTTCTGTCTGCTCCACGTGCAGGAACCCATCCTATTTGTCATCAGGAAGCAACACAGGACGTCGCCCACACAGGTAATGGACATATGGATGCTCCTCATGCTGGAGACCCAAAGAATCGACTACATTACTCGGATTCTTCTAACCTCTGTTCCAGACTACTCCTATCGCGGACTATTACATCATCAACGGCACCGTGTATCAGGCGCCAGACCTGGGATCGGTGTTGAACTCTCGGCTGCTTACGACTGTTAATCACCTGCAGTCGGCATTTGAAGAGGCCAGGCAAGTATAGCTGTATAACGATATGGATATCATAAGGCAAGTGCTTTAACCCAGAATTGTTTCTCTGATCAGGCAATATGCCAGATACCATCCATCTAGAGGCTACTGGTGGGAGTTTGACAAAAAGAAACCCGGTTCCGTCTTGGCTGCCGAGGAGAGGGCCAAGGAAGAGCGACTCAAGAAGCTAAAGGAGTCCAAGAACAAGAGGAAGAAGAAGCTCAGTAGGCGCCTGGAACAGGAAAAGAGAGCTAAAGACGAGCCGAGCTCCTTGTTTCAACGACGACGCGTTGATGTCCTCCTGGACCTTTTGGTCAGGAAGTTTTCGCCCAAAGCTCCTGGCAATCAGGCTCCCTTGGCGACTGCTGCTGGCAGCGCTGCCGACAAGGATGCTGTAGATGTCAAAAGCGAGAAAGATGTTGCCCTGAGCAGCATCAAGAGCGAGAAGACTGAACAGGGAGGAGCAAAGAGAGAACCTTCTTCAGCGAGCAGAGGTCCAGATTCCAAAAAGATGAAGCTGTCATGACTTCTAAAGTTAATACAGAATTTCCATAGCACCAAGTCTCGTGTTACGCACGAAATTGTTGTGACCGGTACAAATGCAGCTGTTGGTCTAGACTTAAAGCAATGGTTCAAGTGAAATTGCAATAAATGATTGGCCACACGAAGGGAAACGTGTCATTGCCAATCATCATTAAATTAGGTTAGGTTACGCTATGTTGCATAAATTAGGTTAGGCAGTCGAGAACAAAATATTTTGTCTTCCATGGCGGTAACTTCATCATCATACTCACCCGCTCCTTATGAGGAAGTCATGTTTTTCCGCACAAAACATCACTGTGGACGGCGGAAGTGACAGATTATATTAAGCAAACCATTGAGAATGAGCCTCTACCTTTGAACGGACATCCGTCTATCAGGAGGCGATCCAATCAGCCAAGCGCTGAAGAAACTCCAAATTAAGCAAAATGATGCCTTGTGACTGGTCCTCCCCAAGAAGCGCAAGGACATGATGCCAGTCCGAGAACTCCTTCAGGAGCCTGCGAGCAAGTCAATAAATCGACTGGCAACCGAAGCAACACTATAGCAACTATGGCGAGCCGACAGATACTGGATAGTTACCATCACTCATTAAAATTATGAAGTGAACATAAGCGCTAGAGATGGGAGAAAGCTGAGGACTTCTTCCTGGTCCACATCGTTCATCTCCAAGACGACCAGACTTTGGAACATGCTCGGTGCAGGGTGCAGGGCCTTCGAGGCCTCCTCCGGAGAAGACGGGGAAGAAATGGCCAAGATCCTAACAACAATACCCATATCGGCAAGCCCCTCCACACATGTGATACGGTTTACTTTATGGGATGTGGTCTACGTCTGGAAGTGAAATTTTTTACTTAACGACAAATATACCCGATGCGTTAGAATGGTCACTAAAAGAATTGCCTCCTACAGTACATGGTTAAAACAACCGCTCGAGGCACAGTAACAAGTCGACGTGAACGGTTCTTGTATTAGGAAAGCTAACATGTACTGTACGTGTAGTACCGTTCAGGGTCATGACGTATTATATATAAGAAGTTGATCAAGACCGGCAGAGTTCGAGTAGTCCACTTGTTGTGAATGGCTCTACGAAGCTGAGGATGTAGCGAAATAAAAAAATGTTTGGCCTATTTTCGCTCCATAAACCGGATTTCTCTATTTATTGATGCTCTATTAAAATAGGTTTCCTGCATTATGCACAAGTGTACTGTATATCGTATCACTAACTACAGGTAGTTTTCATACCAACAGTCAGTTGCAGCGTTAGTTTTGGTATTTCAGTAAAGTTAGATACTCATGTTGCTAACTTTTGGCAAGACTTCTAGACTTCCGGTTCCACACTCTGAGCACTGCTGGCGATGGACCGACCATTCATGACAGTGCTTACTCGGATGATGTACTCCCTCTCGGGGTCGAGCCCAGTAAATTCCGTCTTTTTGGTACTATTTTCGGCTTCAGCATTGATAGGCTCCATCTCAGTATCACCCTTGGCATCGACATTCACATTTCTTCCACACTTTCCCTTTGCCTTTCCAGCCTTGAAGGCAACCACCGAGCTTTTCTTGGTAGGAGGTATAATCTCTACCGTGTAGATGCAGACCACACGCCTCATGTTGGGGAGGATCTCCATCACGAAAGGTGCATCCATAAACTCTACCCTGACAAGGTCTCCCTCCCTGATCACCTTTAGATACTGCGGTTCGGCTCTGATGCGAAACTTCTTGTCGATTAAAGACATGATCCTAAGGGAGACTGAAATTCCTGAGCTTTCGGCCAGCAGATCCAGTAAGAGCTTGAGATCCCAATTTGTGTAGTAGACGTTGTACAGCTCACCCAATAGTTCTTCATCTGACTTAAGGCTGCCGTCACAGCGGCGTGTCTCCCGCTTGTAGATGGCCATAAAATTGCCGAGAGTGCTCATCGAAGGGATGAACAACCACAACAAGTTGTATAGGCAGCAGAGCAAGTAGAGGAAGAGCACAAAGAGGGTGACAAAGAGCACATACATGTAAAACTGTTGTGGGTGCCCAGCGCATTCGAACCAGTATCCATATACATTGCAGTAAATGAACTCTTCACGTTCAATGATGGGTAGCCCGTTGAGCAACAGCCAGCCAAAGAGCACTCCCGCCAACACGAACTCGACCACTGTGCGCAGAAGGTAGCTGAGAAAATAAGAGCGACTACCCTCAAAGCTTTGTGAGACTTCCAGAGCTGTCTTGGAGTGCTCAACATCAGTGTAATCGGAGAGTTGGGCTGCACTCTGTTCTCTCTCGCCACCACCATCACCCTGTTTCACCAACAAGTTGTAGAAGGTGTTCAGCTTGAGTCCGGCCTTGAAGATCTTGACAAAAACACGCTCAATGAGCACGATAACCAGGGCCATGATGAGCAAGATATACGGGAAGTACATAATAAAACCATCAACGGCCGTCACCGTACAATATTTCTTCACCCACCAGGCGTTGTACTGTGGATCGGAACGGTTCTCTGCTTTTCCATGAGTCTCGTTATACACGCCGCAGTAATTCTCCCGACAAAAGTTGCAGTCCAGCGGAGTGCCATTGATGATGGAGGTGGGTGCCACGATAATGCCCAGCATGACAAGGGCGTAGACCAGGAAATCCTCCAAGTTGTCCCACCAAGGTCGGAAGGCCTTCTCAGCATCGCTATGGCCAAGGATCTTATTGACAAGTGCATCGCCTAGGCTGGCCATGTTTGAGGAGAGGAAGAATTTGGCACCAAGCAGTCAGACTTTACGTTTGGCAGAAGACCCGACCAAAACGGTGGGTCTTTGTGCAACAAAGGGCCTTGTTGGAAGGTCGCCTCCTCGGCAACCACTGGAGGTGGAGGCAGCCGGCGTCAACGAAAACACTTGCACAGACGGTGAGAAAAAACGGCGCAGCTTTGTTCACGTCGTCGCCATTCTTCTCCACTTGGTAGCGTCATCTAGTGAGCGTCCATGGCTGCGTTGTTATGTTTTTCGCTTGCCGGCTTTACTGAGTTTTAGTTACCTCCACGTGGAAAGGAAGACGCCACGGGAAATTCTATTCTCAGACGAGTGTTTCTCCATGGCTCTAGATCAATTTTAGAGATGGGTCGCGTCGGCTTCTTTCGAATGCAAACTGAGTGCAAGTTTGGCAGTCGAATACAACTTGAGTGGACTCTGACTTTTGAATCTGCCAGAATCCACTTGTGCAAAAATTTTCAGAATCTTTGAGTTGGCCCATAGCAAAATTTACAACGTCCTTGAGTTTGACTGAACTGGTTATCACTCAAAGTTGCAGGATGAATATAGGTATAAATACGGATTCACTTGTCCCGCTCCTGCTCCATGTCACAGAGTAACTCGAGATCAGTGAGCTGTTAGTAACAGCTCACTGCTCGAGATACTCAGAGACAAGCTCGAAATACGTGTGTTACAGTGGAACACGCTTAATAGAGACACTTTGGGACTGCGAGTTTTGTCTCTTATGAGCGTGTGTAACCGGTTACACCGTCTTGATAAAAAAAACCCCGATTTTTATATGGTATAGTTGATGTATGGGATGGCACGCAGTAGAACACAATTTTCCCTTCTCTTAGTTTTGTTTCCCTTTTTTGGCGCAGGTTGCAACAAGATTTTATTCGGCCCTAGGGCCGATCAAGACCTTTACGCATCTGCATCATGACTTTTATACCGCCCGCCTCGGGGCTGCGCCCCCCGGGTTTTTTACTGACCTTCGGGGGCACGTAAAACCCCTCATTTCTCGGGCGGGGGTGTAGTAATGTACCATTGTCAAAACGACAGAAAAATCTGGAAATTGGCAAAAGACACATTTATTCATCAGCAATGACAGAGAAGAAGTGGTCTGGAGTACATTTGTGTGATGTCGTGGCTGAGACTTTGCTGCATCTTTTGTTCAAGGGTGCAAAACAAGGAGAAGTCGTCAAACCCTCTTTGCACAGGTTGAGTTTGTGCATAAAAAGAAGTAAAGATGTTCTAGTTCTGTAACAGATTGTGGGCAGTTTCTGTC